>OGDN01004352.1_pt1 | contig 12803 bp, 14 predicted proteins | sample 1570271 | NCBI WGS metagenome assembly OGDN01 (sample SAMEA4384481, study PRJEB24528) | human gut metagenome | reverse complement strand
GTAGTTTTGTCTTTACGATTTTGAGAAATGACAATACGTTGTTTCTGGTAAAAGGAAATAATCCGTTGACTTTATACCATTTTCCGAAGATTGGAATTTACGTATATGCCAGCACAAAAAGCATCTTGGACAACGCTTTGCAGAAAATTCATATGATGAAAAATCCGTGTGAAATTGAAATCTCAGAGGGTGAAATCGTAGAAATTGCATCGAGCGGAAACCTTAGCAAAACTACTTTTGCAATGCAAAATTATACACATTCCGTATTCAGTCCGTATAACTGGGACAATTTGAATTGGTATGAAGCAGAGGAACAGGAAGAATTTTTGTTGGAATGTTGCCGGATGTTTGGTGTGCCGGAGGAAGATGTATATTTGCTGTTGGACTATGGATTTTCAGCGGATGAAATTGAAGAAATGCTGATGAATCCCAATCTTTTAGAAGATGCATTGGCAGAAATCAGCGTATTAGAACAGGAGGATGCAGAATGAAAGGATTCCTTGCAGGCGTGATTTTGACCATTTTGGCGGAAGGTGTCGCAGCGGTAGCAATCATGATAAAGAAAGGAGAGGATGCGTCATGAAGCTGGTGATTGAAGCAGCAATAGAAGTAGTAATCTGCATTGCAGCGATTTTGAAAGTAATCAAGAAAAAGTAAAAAACGGGCAGGAGTAAAAGAAAAGTTTACTTCTGCCTATTTTTTTGTCTGGAGGGAAATTTGATGTTAGAAGAAACCACCATCATAAAAAGCAAAGCGATTTTCTCAGACGACAAAGAACACCGCTTGCTTCTGCAGAAAGAATGGAACAGCGAAAAGCCATCGGCAATGGTTATCATGATTAATCCAAACACAGCAGATACCGTCAACTTTGATATGACAACGATGTTGGTTATCAACAATCTTCATAAGCTTGGATTTGGCAGTGTCAATATCGTGAATCTGTACAGTAGAATCATGGAAAAATTGTGCTTGCGGTTCAATGGCGATGATGAGTTGATTGACAATGAAGCAGATGACGTGATTGAGCAGTATGCTGCAATGAGTGATGCCATTATCATTGCCTGGGGGACGATTGGAAAGAATACTTTGCGAGTGCGAAAACGGCAGGAATATTTGCTGGAAATGATAAGGCAGCATGCCAACAAGATGTACCAAATCGGACAGAATGCTTGTCATCCACTCACGCCAGCAGTCAGAAGAGAATTGGTGTTAGAACCCTATGAAATGGAGAAAATCGAATGATAAAAGTAACTAATTTACAGGAAATAAGTTGCATTACAAACGCTGATTTAAGAATGTACATTCTGGAAAAAGTAAAAACAATGATGCAGGAATACCAAGTAGAAAATCTGGATGACATCGGCTGTTTTGTCATCCTGGAACAAGAAGAATTTACAAACTTTCCAATCAGTGAAATGGAGTTTGTAGAAATGCTTTCTTTGAAAGAAAATGTGTTTTTGCACGGTGTCAAAATCGTTGGCGACAGCTATGGCGAAGACATCTATTTACTTGTTGGGGTGGTAACATGCTGAACATACCAAGGGTAGCACAATATGCTCGGTTTTCCAGTGACAATCAACGAAGCGAATCCATTGATGCACAGATACGAGCCATGAATCAGTTCTGCAAACAGAACCACTGGCAGGTTGTTTCCACTTATACAGACGAGGCAAGGTCAGCAACAACCGACAACCGACCGCAGTTTCAGCAGATGATTGCAGACAGCGGTAAAGGAATATTTGATATTGTGTTGGTGCATAAGTTAGACAGATTCAGCCGTGACAGATACGACAGTGCCATTTACAAAAAGAAGCTGAAAAAGAACCATGTCAAGCTTTGCAGTGTATTGGAGCGTATGGACGATTCCCCAGAAAGCATTATGATGGAAGCGGTTTTGGAGGGTATGTCAGAATACTACAGCAAGAATTTAGCACGAGAAGTCATGAAAGGCATGAATGAAACCGCTTTGCAGTGCAAACACACTGGCGGTTGTCCACCACTGGGATATGATTTGGATAAAAACCACCACTTGATTGTCAATGAATGGGAAGCTCAAGCGGTAAAAATTATCTTTCAAATGTTTGCGGATGGCTATGGTTACAGTGAAATTATCGAGCGACTCAATGCTCATGGATACAAGACAAAAAGAAGCAAGATGTTCGGGAAGAACAGTTTGTACGAGATACTCAGCAATGAGAAATATACTGGTGTTTTTGTGTTCAACAAGGCAGCTGCAAGAGCAGATGGCAAGCGAAATAACCACGCTCAAAAGGACAACTACATTCATATCGATGGTGGTTGTCCGGCAATCATCGGGAAAAAGCTGTTTGCACAGGTGCAGCAGATCAAGGCGAAGAATAAGCGAAATGCCGGACGCTATCACAGCAAAGAGTTTTATTTGCTGACTGGAAAACTGGTCTGTGATGTTTGTGGCAAGCGGATGATTGGAAATCTGCGATTCAGTGGCAGGAATAAGACACGGCTTGCCACCTACAGATGCAATACGCATCGGGTGATGTGCAATAACAAGGAACTGAATAAGGATTACCTGGATGCATACATGGCTGTGCTGATTGGAGAGAGGCTGAAGCCAAAAAATCTAAAGCGAGCTGTTTCCAAAGTGAATCAGCAGGTGCAGAAATTCAATCACGATTTTGATACTCACTATGAAGTGATTTCTGTACAATACGCTGAAATAAAGGACAGCCTTGCCAACATTACTAAGGCAATCGAAAAGGGCATTTTCACAGATGACTTGCTCCAGCGAGCAGAACAGTTAGAGAACGAGAAAGCGAAACTGGAAACCAGACTGCACGAGCTAAAACTGCTGGAACCACTTCAATATGAAGATATTGCATACCTGCATACGCACTGGAAAGAGTTGAGGCGAAACACCGAAGAGTTCCGCACATTCATCCAGCAGTTTGTAAAGGCGATTCATGTGCGACCCTATGATTTTGACATTGTGCTGGATGTGGGATTTGGTGTGGTGGAGTTGACAGAAACCATTACCATGCGACGTGGTGAGCTGTACGAAATGTTTGATTCCAAAGTAAAGGAGTAAAGAATATGTTTGAAAAATCAAAAGACAGATACTTGACACGAGGCGTGGATGCGGAGATACCGATTGCACTGCAAATATTTCTTTGGGATGCAGTGGACAACATGCCACAGCCGAAAGACTACTTGCAAGTGTTTCGGCTCAGCGAGGAGAACGGTTTACAGATCGTGAACCATACCTCAGAACAGCCGCAGTTTGAGATGACGTACATTGTGGAGGCAGAAAAGTCGGTCACAGCAAAGGTATATATCATTGATGACGGGGAACACTGCACCATGCTGTTGGCGGAAGAGTACTGATTAAAAGTACTCTAAGTCGGTAAAGAAAGAGTCCGCTGTATCGATTTGCAGCGGATTTTTTTCGCATTCTGCAACTGAATTTTTGTTGAAATACTTGCATTTTTCCGGAATACATGATATAATAAGGGCAGGACAAAATGAACAAGGCAGGTGACACCGATGGAACAGAAACCAGATATTCATGAATTACGGAAATCCTATGATGCAGCGGCAAAGCGACTTCTCTCTTATAAGGAAGTCATTGCGAATATTTTGAAGTATACTGTCCGGGAATTCAAGGGCTATTCGATTTCGGAAATTGTTTCCTGTCTGGAAGGAAAGCCAGAGATTGGAACAGTTCCAGTTGATGATGATTTCTTACCTAAAATGGATGTGGCAGGTTCTGAAACGATTTCCGAAAAAGAGGGCGTTCGCAGCTATGACATTAAATTCAAAGTAAAACTGCCTACACAGGAAGAAGCAGAATTGATTATCAATCTGGAATCCCAGAACAAGTATCGTCCGGGATATACGCTGGAAAAACGGGGTATTTACTATCTCAGCAGATTGATTTCTTCACAGTATAACGTGGAATTCAAGAATTCGAATTTTGATCAATTGAAGAAAGTGTACTCTATCTGGATTTGTACTCATGCACCGCTTGAATTTGCAAATACGATTACAGAATATCGGTTCAAGCCGGAGAACCTGGTTGGAGAAATGCCAGATATTCCGAAGCACTATGATTTGATGTCATTGATCATGATCAATTTAGGTGCAAAAGATAAGAATTATGATGGGCTGATTCGGATGCTGGATATTCTTTTGAATCTGTATTCAGAGATCGGAAAGAGTCAGGCTGCGTTGGATATTCTGGAAAGTGATTATCACATTCCATTGAGAAGCGTTCGTAAGGAGGTTGAGAGTATGTGCAATTTGAGTCAAGGCGTTTATGATGATGGCTTTGCAAAGGGTGTGTCGGAAGGCATGTCTGAGGGCGTTACAAAGGGATCAATCAACACAGCAATTAAAGTTGTCAAAAATCTGCTTGCAAAAGGATTTTCATTGGAAGAAGCACTTGCAATTGCAGATATTGATCAGGAAACCTACGAGAAAAATTGCTTGAAATAAGGTGTATGATTCCGCTAAACTACATTTGATAAAAATCTCAGTCATTTGTGGCTGAGATTTTTTTGATCTGGGATAGAAATGGATAGTCTTGCAATAGGATTTAATTGCATTTATATGAAAGAAAGGACAACTTGTTCTATATATTTTTTCGGGAATTCAGGAGTTTGATGCAAATTTCAAACGTCTATCTCAGAAAAAATTCAGGAATTCGGGAGAAAATATCACACGTACAAAGCATAATTGGTATCAAAAAACTGAAAAAAGTTCGAAAAATAGCCATTCCCGAATTTGCAAATTTTAAAAGTACGCATATCTGGGAGCTTGTGAATCGCCTCCACCAATTATAATCACGTAATCGGAAAGATTACGAAAACCACGTAATCACGTTATATAGCGTGGTTACGTGGTTTTTCTTTTGCAAATTTTGCCTGATTTTTCGGGAGTTCAAAGTGAATTTGACCGTGACCTGATTAAAATGCGTCGTATTTTTAGGGTACCCCTCTCTTGCGGGAAAAATGGGAAAATGGGAAAAATAAGCGTGTTTTTCTAAGAGCCTGTGTTCATAAACTGCCACAGATTATATAGGCGGTCTTGAATGAACTTTTTGGTTGTAGATGCCGGCATTAGAATTTTTGGAGCAAGGGTATTTGCCTGCCATTCAATCCAATCAAGAGGTATGGATTTCGTTTTATCCTTACCGTATATTTCAACGATTTGGCAAGATATAAAGTGGCATTCATGACTCAGCAACCGCATCAGTTCAAAGAACATTTTGTATCGTTCCCAATGTACACACTCATGTATAATCGTATTATTTATTGTTCCAACATTATACATAAAAACATATTTGGATTTACAATCATAGTTACCGGTGTTATAGTTTTCTCCTCTGTTTTAAAAAAAAGCAGTATCACTATATACTGTTACTGTGGAAGTTTCAAAACAAATTTTTCCAAAAGTGTTATCATCCAGCGGTGCAAAAAACAACTGCATTCCCAAATCTCTAACAATTTCTTCTACTGGCAGCGGCATTGCTGTTTTTAATGCTCGTTTACAATGTTTATTCAGAAAATTCTCTGCAACAGTATCAGCATCTTCACTGTAAAGATAAGGAACGAGATAGTGATCCAGAGCACTTTCTTTGTCAAAGCGGTCTTTATTGTATTCTTCCACCCGAACAATTTTGACATTATGCAGACCGTTTTTCAAAATACTCTCACAGTATACAGACAGCCTGATTGATTTGGAATCCGATTCATATTCATATTTTGATTTTCCTGAAATGCTAACTTCTGCAATTATGCTTAGTCTAAAGCGTAATGCATTATTGCCCGGCGTATTAAAAGATACACCTCTTATACAGTAATCGTCCAATTCAAAAGTAACGACATCTGTAATGAGTTGAGTTGAGAGCAGCGATGTGTTTCGTTTCCGAAAACAAAATTTTTAATTTTATTATAAATAGCATCGTAATATTTATCATATATATACTCTTCGAACGTCTGATAAGTATTCATTGTAATACTCCTTTCAAGGGATGAAGCGATTGCATATCTAATATTATAGCACATTTCGACATTTTTTCAATACACATAAAAAATAGTATAGGTAATTTTATAGTAAAAGAATATAATGACTTGTTTGTGTATCATGAACATAGATAATACATTTGGAAGTAAAACAATATGTTTAAAAAATATCAGTATGGTTTTCCAAATTAAATTTTCTGAATTTTGATGGCGTACATTTATTTATTTTTTTAAAAACCCTGTTAAATGTTGTAATACTTGAAAAGCCTGTTAATCCGGCTATATCCGTAATATTATATTTGTTATCTGCAAGAAGAAGTTCTGCAGCTTTTATTCTGCATCTGTTTACAAAATCAGGAACAGATGAATTTGTGTATTTATAAAACATTTTTGAAAAATAAAACTTGTTATATCCCGAAACTTTGGCAAGAATATCAAGATTTATATCGTACATATAATTACTGTAAATATATTTTATAGTCATCTCAATTATTTTATCAGATTCACTTGATTCTGTTTTGCTGTTTCCCAACATTTTATATTTGACTACATCATATAAAAGTGTAAGAAATTTGATATAAATATATATTTCGCTTGTTGCATTAAAATTAAAATATTCTCTGTAAATCTCCTGAATTATATAATTGAGCTTTGAAAGAATTTCCTCATCAGATTCAAGAGAAAGATGTATCGGTGACTGCATAAATGCTGAAATATAGTTTAAAGCAGGATTACAGGAAATTGTATTATAATCCATAATCAGAAAAATTCTTCTTCCATTCTGAGCATCTATCTGATGAAGTGTTCCAGCAGGTATAATCAATATTTCTCTTTCATTCAAAATATATTTTTCTCCTGAACAACTTACAATATATTTTTCAGCAAGAGGCATAATTATTTCAATACTGTTGTGCCAATGAACAGGGTACTCATCATTTTGAATATTATCATAAACAATTATATGTCTGTTTTCAACAAAATCAACTGTTTCAAAATCGCCATTGATATTCATAGGCATAAAACATCACTCTCCTCAAATTGTTATATATATCTTACCATAACATTGATTTCATATCAAGTAAAAACGAGCTATTACCCCTAAAAAGCACGAAAGGATTATACCACAAAAATGAGCAGCTGTCAACTGTTTCTCAATATGAATGGTAGGTGCATTATTTTTGTGCTCTTTTGCAAAATTCTTAATGATTTAATGATCTGTTTGGTCGTTTTTATACATGTTTAATGGAAAAAGGCTGTTGCAGCATGTGCTGTAACAGCCTTTTTCTAATTATTTGATGAATATAAACTTTCAATATGTAGATACAATGTATTCATCCATTTATCAGCTTCTGCTTCATAAAGCACAAATCAATTACATTAAGGCAACACCGTACAATTGCAAAGCAGTGAAAAACATGGTATAATAGGAGTATGGAAACACAACTGAAACCGGCCATGATGAACGATGAGCTGGGACAGGCCAGAACCAGCAAAAAAGAATTTCTGGATAAAATTGAAAGCATCATACCGTGGGATACATTCGTAGGAATCATCGAGCCGTGCTATTACAAAGGAGAGTGCGGCAATAAACCATATCCGCTGGAACTGATGCTGAGAATCTTTCTGCTGCAAAATCTTTATGATCTTGCAGATATGCGCGTTATGACGGAAGTTATTGACAGCCGTGCGTTCTCAGAGTTTTGCGGAGTAACATCGCCGGATGAAGTGCCGGATGGAGATACCATCGGTAGATTCAGAAATCTTCTTGAGAAAAACGGTATTCAGGAAAAGATCTTTGCAGAGGTTGTGAAGATTCTTGAAAGGTGTTTTACATTTGTATATATGAAAACACTTTTAAAAATTATATTAAAGAAAGGGCTCTATATCCCGATTTAAGTAAAGGATATAATTTTTTATAAAGCGAGTAATATTTTTCATATTCTCTGGAATTTTTTTTATTCGGATATTGAACCTTATCTGTTCTGACAACAGCCTTGCACGCATCAGTCACACTTGCGTACATTTCACAAGCAACCATAGCGAGAATTGCTGAACCAAGTGCCGCACCTTCTTTTGAATCAACAGTACTTACAGTACAACCATATATATCCGCAAGCATTGAACGCCACAGCTGAGATGTTCCGCCTCCGCCGCAAGCTGCCATATCTGATATATCAATACGCATTTCTCTGAATACCTCAATACAGTCACGAAGTGAATAAGAAACACCCTCCATTACTGCTCTAATCATATGCTTTTTAGTGTGAATAGGGGATAACCCGAAAAATACTCCTCTTGCATAAGAGTCAAGATGAGGTGTTCTTTCACCCATAAGATAAGGAAGATATATCAGTTTTTCTGCACCTATTGCAATTGATTCCGCTTCCTTATCCATAATATAATAAGCATCTTTATCAAGAAGTGCTGCGGTTTCTTTTTCAGCTATACAGAAATTATCTCTGAACCATTTCAGCGAAAGACCTGCTGACTGTGTAACACCCATAACATGCCAGCAATCAGGTACAGCCGCACAGCATGTATGCACTCTTCCTTTTGGGTCAATTACAGGTTTTGAAGTATGTGCAAATACAACGCCTGATGTACCGATTGTTGTGAATGCCTTTCCGTCTTCACAAACTCCTGTTCCCAGAGCTGCAGCTGCATTATCACCTGCTCCGCCTGCAACAACAACAGATTGTTCAAGCCCTAACATTTCAGCGATTTCTTTTCTGAGAGTTCCTGTTACTTCACAGGATTCATATACTTTCGGAAGCATTTCCATATCTATTTCAAGCAAATCGCATATTTCTTTACTCCAGCATCTTTTTGAAACATTTAACAGCTGCATTCCGGAAGCATCTGAAACATCCGTTGCATATTCACCTGTAAGAATAAATCTGAGATAATCTTTTGGAAGAAGTATATGGCAGCACTTTTTATAGTTTTCAGGTTCATTGTTTCTTACCCATAAAATTTTTGCGGCGGTCCAACCTGTAAGAGCAGGGTTAGCAGTAATCTCCATAAACTTTTCATGTCCGACTATACGGTTCATCTGTGCAACCTCTGCCGAAGTTCTCTGGTCACACCAGATAATAGAATTTCTGATGACATTATTATCTTTATCGAGCATAACAAGTCCGTGCATTTGCCCTGATATGCCTATGCCCTTAATTTTCTTTTTATCAACCCCGCTTGTAGAGATAACTTTTTTCAAAGTATCCAGCATAGCATTTTTCCAATCAGCAGGGTTTTGTTCTGCATAACCGTTTTTGGGCTGATAAATCGGATATTCCGCAGAAGCCGAGGATATAACATTGCCGTTTTCATCAAAAAGAACTGTTTTTGTACTTCCTGTTCCACAGTCAATGCCTATAACATAAGCCATAAAAAGCACCTCTCTGCCGAAAAATTATAAATTAAACATTATGTTGTTTACAATTGATTCAAGCATTTCCTGTCTGCCACTTGAAAGACTGCCTGTTACTTCTCCCTTTTCAAGTGCATATTCTTCAAGGTCAGCCATAGAAACTTTTCCATCAATGATTTCTTTTCCGATTCCGCTTGTCCATGAAGCATATCTGTTTGCAATAAATGCATCTATTCTGCCATCTTCAATTATCTTTGCGGCAATTCTAAGACCAAGAGCAAATGAATCCATACCGGCGATATAGCTGTAGAAAATATCTTCAGGAGTATAAGAACCTCTTCTTGCCTTAGCATCAAAGTTCAAACCACCATTTGTAAATCCACCTGCTTTCAGCACTTCATACATACAAAATGTTGCGTCATATACATTTGTTGGAAACTGATCAGTATCCCAGCCAAGAAGCGGATCACCTTGATTTGCGTCAATTGAACCGAATACACCGTTTTCTCTTGCTACTCTGAGTTCATGCTGGAATGTGTGCTGTGCAAGGGTTGCATGATTTGCCTCTATATTCATTTTGAAATCATTTTCAAGACCATATTTTCTTAAAAATCCGAGTACTGTGGCTGTATCAAAATCATATTGATGTTTGGTTGGTTCTTTCGGCTTTGGCTCGATATAGAAATCACCTGTATAGCCGATTGAACGGGCATAGTCAACAGTCATCTTCATAAGTCTTGCCATATTGTCAAGCTCGAGTCCCATATTTGTATTAAGAAGTGTTTCATAACCTTCTCGGCCACCCCAGAAAACATATCCTTTTCCGCCAAGTTTTACAGTTGTTTCAACGGCTTTTTTTACCTGTGCAGCAGTATATGCAAATACATCTGCTGAAGGAGATGTTGCAGCACCGTGCATATAGCGTGGATGGTCGAAGCACTTTGCAGTTCCCCATAAAAGCTTCTTTGATGGATCAGATTTCATCTTCTCTGCAATATAATCTGTAATTTCATCAAGCTTTGCGTTAGTTTCTGCAAGTGAGCCATATTCAGGTGAAAGATCTCTGTCATGGAAACAGAAATATTCTATTCCGAGTTTTGTCATGATTTCAAAAGCTGCATCAACTTTTGCAATTGAACGTTTTACGCTATCTGTTTCGCCCCAGGTTTTGTCAGTGGTTCCGCAGCCGAACATATCAGTACCGTCGCCGCCCATTGTATGCCACCATGATAAAGCGAATTTCAGCTGTTCTTTCATGGTCTTACCACAAATTACCTCATCAGCATTGTAGTACTTGAATGCAAGCGGATTGGTGCTTTCCTTTCCCTCATACTGAATTTTTCCTATGTTTTCAAAATATTCTTTCATTTTTTTAGCCTCCAATAAAATCAAAGCTTTTTATTTGTATACTATTTTTTCCGTGGTAAACAAAATAAAGCGGATATACTCCATCAGGAAAATTTACATTTCCACCAATTCTGCACCACTTATCTTCAAGATTATCAGGTATTGATATTCTTCCTATAGATTTACCTTTTCCTTCATTTAGAATATCAATATATGACTCTTCTGCGATTTTTGCATTATCTTTAAAACTTGCACATCTCTTTACTTCAGCGTCGCATCTTTCATCTATACGCTTAGGAGCTTCCAACTTAACTTTGTTATTTTCCGTTTCTTTTCTTATGGTAACAGAAATATTTTTATTGCCGCTGAATTTGAAATATTTATAGCCTATGAGTGTTTCATTTTCAACTTCTGCAATAAATCTTTCATCACCAATGTTTGTAACATTAGGAAACGGAAACGCATAGATGCTGTTTGAACCATGCGGCATATGTCCGTTTGTGATGTTACAAGCAATAATTGACGGATATTCACCCTCAGCTTTTAAAGGTTCATCATTTAGCCCACAGCTTGTCACTTCAACCTGTGCAATATTTCCGTCAGAATCAATGTATATTTTCTCAGCACAAGCCTGCCTGCTGTAATCTGATTTATGCGTCAGACGATGATAAAAAACATACCATTGATTATTTATCTCAATAATACTGCCGTGAGTTGTTCCGGTCATATTGAGTTTTTCCGACTCAGTTCTTCCGTTGTATCCTATGTCACCGTTTGAAACAATTGTTCCGCCAAATATAAAATCCTTATCAGGATAATCACTTGTTGCATAGCATAGCTCGTGATTCTGCCACGAAGAATAGATAAAATAATATTTATCTCCGACTTTCCTCATGGAAGATCCCTCAAAAAACGGATGTCTTTCAAAAGAGGTACCTTTTACTCTATATGGGATAATATGCTTTGCTTCTTCTTTGACGGTAAGCATATCATCTTCAAGAACAACCATGGAAGGTCCCATAATACTGTCGGGATATGAAAGAATTTCTTCTTTCGTTCTTCCAAACATTTCGATTTCTTCATTTATATATTTTTCATTTTCATTAAAATCGTCCTGTTCTTCATATCCATACTGTGTTCCGTAGTATATGCGAATTGTTCCGTTATCATTTATTGCGGCAGGGTCAAAACATACGTATTTCATCATAGGAGTCCCATCAGGATTTTTAACATATCCTAAAAATTTGAATTTTCCTGCCGGACTATCACTCACAGCAACACCTATAGGTCCTGTATAACCTTTGCAACCATAGTCCCCACCCATACAATAATATAAATAATATTTTCCGTCATTTCCTTGAACAACATCAGGGGCAAAAAGATATTGAGGGTTCGGATACCGTGAATCCTGAGAGGCTTTGTAAATTACACCTTCGTATCTCCAATCTGACAAATCATTTACTGGAGCAGAATATGTTACATAATCCTGCATACAAAAAGTGTATCCGCCTTCTTTGTCGTGTGAACCATAAATATATACTCTGTCACCGAAAACATGCGGCTCACCGTCCGGAATGTATTCATTAAGAGGAAGAAAAGGATTGAAAACTTGTCTTTTTTGCATTTGCCATACCTTCTTTCTTTTTCATTGATATGATTATATCATATGTTACTTCTCTCTACTAATCATTTTTTGTCTTTCTCCTATCAAATGTTGCGTTACGATTCACGCACCACTTGCTGTCGTAGAAAATCTGAAAATGCTTACAGCTTTACAGGGCAGACACTTTTATGCAATGTTGTTTTCATGATAAAAAGAAATTGCCATATAGGGTGAAATGGGGTGTATTCACTTTCTATGTGAGATGCGTGATTGCCCTAAAAACAAACGATAACACTTCTCCACAGCCAAGGACAGTACTATTGGAAGTTGAGCAGTACAAACACCTTTTGAATTGCCATTATGTAATACAACGTAATAGGGGCTTTTTAGACGAATATTGTATCAATATGCGTAGTTTAAGACACACAAAATCACGTAATCGGAAAGGTTACGAAAACCACGTAATCACGTTATATAGCGTGGTTAC
>OGDN01004350.1_pt1 | contig 12823 bp, 10 predicted proteins | sample 1570271 | NCBI WGS metagenome assembly OGDN01 (sample SAMEA4384481, study PRJEB24528) | human gut metagenome | reverse complement strand
CGGAGTAGGAAGAAGCAAGCACTTTGTAGTCGTCAGAGTCTTCAGGGAGTTTGCCCTGAACAACTTTGCCCTTCCAGGTGCCTCCGGCTTTTTTCCACATATCGGCAAAGACGACCTGAAGATACTGGTCGGCGGAGAGGCTGGTGTAGAAGTAGTCCTTCGGACCGCATTTCAGCGGGAACTTTCCTTTGAACGCAGGTTTAAGCGGGTTGGAGAAATCAGGATTGATTTGTTTTCTCCATGCACCGCAGCCTTCTTTGCTAAGAGGAATGCTTTCAGGGAGCTTCACGCCTGCGATTCTGGGTTCGGGATAAAGGTAGGCGACGCCGGCCTCTTTATCAGGGCGGATTTTGATGAAGAAAGAGCGGGAGTTCACCATCAGAGCATCCGGTCCCAAGTTGTAGGGACGGTTGCCTTCTCCGTCAAAAGCGAAGGGATCATGCGGTGCTACATCGAAGTGAGAACGATCCGCAATGATGTTTCCCTTGATTTCTTTCACACCGCGAGCACGAAGGTTGTCGACCAAAAGCCAAAAGCGCTCAATGGTCATGGAAGGCGCACCGTGCCCGACTAAATAGAGATCTCCGCTGAGCACGCCGTTTCTATCCGGCTCTTCTGCTGAGATAAAACGCGTCGTCCAAACCTTGGCCGGTCCCAAAAGCTGCAGCGCCGCGGCTGAAGTAATGACTTTGGCGCTCGAGGCCGGTACGCGAGGCGCAGTGCTGTTGAACTTTAGCATAGTGCCTTTGTCGGAGAGCGGAATGACAGACAGCGAAAAATCGCCTTTAGGAACTTTGCAGGAGTTAAGCGCTTTTTGGATCGGCGCCGGAAGGGAGGGTGCTGATTTTTTGGAGGCTGCCTGACCGGCAGGGGAGAAAAAAATGAAAAAAGACAGGGCGACGACGCTAAATTTAACCACTTCAATCCTCACAAAACACACTCGAGCAAAAGTGCCATTTTTACGCGACATTACATGTTGTTAACAAAACGTCGCATTTGAAACACATTTGTTTACAGAGTTTGTTAGTATAAACACCTATCTGAGAACGGCCTTGAAAAAAGACTGCATAGCCTCATATAAGGAAATATTGGTAAAGCCTAGCGCTTTGATAAACACAAATAGGAGTTTTAAAGATGAAGATTCGTCCTTTGCACGACCGCGTTATTGTTAAACGCGTTGACGCCGAAACACGTACAGCCAGCGGTATTTATATCCCTGAAGCAGCCGGTGAAAAACCTGATCAGGGTGTTGTCCTCGCTGTCGGTCCAGGCAAGCGTGACGAAGCAGGCAAGCTCATCCCTATGGATGTTAAGGTAGGCGACCGCATTCTGTTCGGCAAGTATTCCGGCCAGAACGTTAAGGTCGACGGGGACGAATACCTCGTAATGCGTGAAGAAGACATTATGGGTGTCCTCGAATAAGACGGCCTAGTACAGAATTTAGAAATAGGAGATTAAGTAAATGACAGCAAAACAGGTTTTGTTCGGCAATGACGCTCGTTCCCGTATGGTCAACGGCGTTAACGTTCTTGCCGATGCCGTTAAGGTAACTCTCGGACCGAAAGGCCGCAACGTTGTTCTCGAACGCGCTTTCGGCGGTCCGACAATCACCAAAGACGGTGTTTCTGTTGCAAAAGAAGTTGAACTGAAAGACAAGTTTGAAAACATGGGCGCTCAGATGGTTAAAGAAGTTGCTTCCAAGACCAGCGACAACGCCGGTGACGGTACAACGACAGCTACCGTTTTGGCTCAGGCTATCGTTGACGAAGGCATGAAGTATGTTGCCGCCGGTATGAGCCCGATGGATCTGAAGCGCGGTATCGACAAAGCTGTTGCCGCTGCCATCGAACAGCTCCACTCCCTCAGCAAGCCGACAACTACCAGCAAGGAAGTTGCTCAGGTTGGCGCTATTTCTGCTAACTCCGATCATGAAATTGGCGACATCATTGCCGAAGCCATGGAAAAAGTCGGCAAGGAAGGCGTTATCACCGTTGAAGACGGCAAGAGCCTGCACAACGAACTCGAAGTTGTTGAAGGTATGCAGTTTGACCGCGGCTACCTCTCTCCGTACTTCATCAACAACCCTGACAAGCAGGTAGCTCTCCTTGAGAACCCCTACCTCCTCTTGGTTGAAAAAAAGATCAGCAACATTCGCGATCTTCTCCCGATCCTTGAACAGGTTGCTAAGTCCGGCCGTCCTCTGCTCATCATTGCAGAAGACATCGAAGGCGAAGCTCTGGCCACATTGGTTGTCAACAGCATCCGCGGTGTTCTGAAGACTGTTGCCGTTAAGGCTCCGGGCTTCGGCGATCGCCGTAAGGCCATGCTCGAAGATATCGCTATCCTGACGGGCGGTACCGTTATCTCCAGCGACGTCGGTCTGACCCTTGAAAAGGCCACACTTGCCGAACTCGGTTCTGCTAAGAAGGTTGAAGTCAACAAGGAAAGCACCACGATCATTGACGGCGCCGGCAAGGAAGACCAGATCGAAGCTCGTGTTAAACAGATCCGTGCTCAGATGGAAGAAACTTCCAGCGACTACGATCGTGAAAAACTTCAGGAACGCGTTGCCAAACTGGCAGGCGGTGTTGCTCTGATCAAGGTCGGTGCTGCTACTGAAGTTGAAATGAAAGAAAAGAAAGCCCGTGTTGAAGATGCTCTGCATGCCACACGTGCTGCTGTTGAAGAAGGCGTTGTTGCCGGCGGCGGCGTTGCTCTAATCCGTGCAAAACAGGCCATCAAGGAAATCAAGGGCGACAACCCCGAACAGGACGCCGGTATCAAGATCGTTCTCCGCGCTATGGAAGAACCGATGCGTCAGATCGTCCGCAACGCCGGTGACGAACCCAGCGTGGTTGTTGACCGTGTCGCAAACGGTAAGGGCAACTTCGGCTTCAACGCTCAGACCGGTGAATACGGCGACATGATCGAGATGGGTGTTCTGGATCCGACTAAGGTTACCCGCACCGCTCTGCAGAATGCAGCCTCCGTTGCCAGCTTGATCCTGACAACAGAATGCATGATTGCCGACATGCCTGAAGACAAACCTGCAATGCCCCCGATGGGCATGGGCGGCGGAATGGGCGGAATGCCCGGCATGATGTAATCATCCGCTGAGTTAAGTTAATTAAACACCCGGAGGTCTCGCACCGACGGGTGTTTTTTCGTATGCGCGAGAAGCGAAAGTCATTGTTTCGAGGAAGCAGATTGAGGCGTACGGGGCTGCTTTTTAGCGGTTAACCGCATTCTCTGATGAAAGATATTTGGCATACAATCGAAAGGAAGACGAATAAGAAGGACAGGAAGTGTAGATATGCGATGGAAGTTCATACTCGGTCTTCTGACCACATGCGCCGTTTTAATGTCCATGAGCTATACGATGCTCATTCCCTTCCTGCCCATGTATCTCATTCAGGATTTGGGTGTCGTGAAAGCCGACGTGGATATGTGGTCGGGTGCGATTTTCGCTATCACATTCCTTGTCAGCGGCATCATGGCACCGATCTGGGGCGCGCTTGCTGATAAAAAGAGCCGCAAGCTTATGGCGCTGCGCGCCGGATTTTGCTTGGCGATCACTTACTTCTTAGGCGGCTTGGTCACGAATCCTTGGGAGCTGCTCGGCGTTCGATTTATTCAAGGCTTATCCGCGGGTCTGTGGCCTGCGCTGCTTGCGATCATCTCTGTAGAATCTCCGAAACTCAAACTCGGTTTCTGCTTGGGCGTTATGCAGGGCGGTATGACAGCGGGCGGCGTGCTCGGGCCGTTGTTCGGTGGCCTGCTGGCGGATCAATTCGGTATGCGTATGGCGTTCTTTATCGCGGCCGCCGCTTTGTTCCTGATCACGTTAGCTTTGCTCTTTTTTGTTAAAGAGGAACCGAGGAAGCCCGATCCGAATGCCAAACCCGTCAAGATTTGGGACTTCTCTTTATGCAAGATTCCGGCAGTTAAGCGCATGCTGATTTGCGCCGGCGTGGTGCAGCTGACCATTTTAATGCAGCAGCCGATCATGCCGCTTTACGTGGCCGAGCTGCAGGGTTCGATGGAGCGAATCGTCTTGATTTCCGGCATTGTGTTTTCAGTGACGGGTATTTCGGGCGTCTTAGCCTCTCCGGGCTGGGGCATTTTAGGTCAGAACTGGGGCTATCGACCCGTACTTTATTTGTCTTTGCTCGGCGCCGGACTGTTCGGGATTGTGCAGGTGTTTCCGAACTCGCTTGAGTGGTTTACGATTTGGCGCTTTGTCGGCGGCTTAGCCTTTGCCGGCATTTTCCCGGCCATTAACGCGGTGCTGACAGTTTCCACGAATGCCAACGACAAAGGACGTGTCTTTGGACTGTCTTATCTAGCCCAGCAGTTGGGTGCCGTGATGGGACCGATTGTCGGCGGCGCAATGACTGCGTACTTCTCTTATAAGTTCATCATCGGAATGTCCGGCTTTATCTGCTTACCGCTCGTACTCTATCTGTTTCTCAAGAGACCTGCTAAGACGGAAGGTACCGGAACTCCGCTGGTGTAGGAACACTTCTAAGTTCGTGTGAGTTATTGAAAAACGTCCGCCTGCTAAACAAGCGACGGACGTTTTCATTATTTTCAGCAGCCGGATTGCTAAAATCCGTGCTCAAACACAATTCGAACGTTTGGAGGAAAGCTATGAAATTCACCGATATGCTTCAGCACTGCTGGGATGTCAATCAGTCATTACTTTGCGTCGGCTTAGACCCCGATCCCAAACGTTTCCCGAAGCAGTTTGAAAGCAACAAGCATGCCATCCTGGACTTCTGCTGGGACATCGTTAAATCGACCGGAGATTTGGTCTGTGCCTTTAAACCGCAGATTGCTTACTTTGCTTCTTCCGGCGCGGAAGATCAGCTCAAAGAACTGATTGCCCGCATTCACAGCGAATATCCGGAAGTTCCCGTGATTCTTGATGCTAAGCGCGGCGACATCGGCTCCACTGCCAAGCATTATGCTAAGGAGGCCTTCGAACGTTTCGGAGCTGACTGCGTCACGCTTTCTCCTTACATGGGCTTTGATTCCGTCGAGCCTTACCTTGAGTATCCGGACAAAGGTGCCTTCATCCTTTGCCGCACCAGCAACAAAGGCGGCGACGACTTCCAGATGCTCGACTGCGGAGGCCAGCCGCTTTATCACGCAGTTGCGAAAAAAGTAGAGCAGTGGAATACCACCGGTCAGCTCGGCCTTGTGATCGGAGGCACTTATCCGAAAGAACTCGCGAGTGTTCGTGCCTTAACGCCGGAATTAAACTTCCTCGTTCCCGGCATCGGAGCTCAGGGCGGAGACATCAATGCCTGTGTGCAGAGCGGTATGAACGCGCAGAAGACCGGCATGGTGATCAATTCCAGCCGAGCTATTCTTTATGCATCCTCCGGCGAAGACTTCAAAGAAAAAGCCAGAGCGGTCGCGATGCAGACTCGCGATGCGATCAATGCAGCCCGAGGACTCTAAATTTCGTTGACGATGGTGCGTTGCGGGATGTCCCAGAAAGGCGCCACCATGTCTTCTTTGCTTTTGAAAAATTGAACCAGGCGCGTTTGGAACCACTGCAGAAATACGCGGTGGCGGCGGATGCGCCAATTTGTTTTTGAAGTGCACACAAAGCACTCCACCGGCGGATGGACCCAGCCGGGAAGAATCGGGACCAGAATGCCCGAGGCAATTTCCTGTGCGCAGTGAAAAAGCGGCAAATCCACCGAGATGCCCAGCCCGTCAATGACAGACTTTTTAATCGCTAGAATGTTGGAAACTCTGAGTACTTGTTTCCATTTCACTTCTTCGCGTTTATCACCGTTTTCTAAGTAACGCGTGGCGGAACGCACTGAACCGTCATAAACCAAAACTGTGTGTGCGGCTAAATCCTTGGGATGCAGAGGCATTCCATGCTCTTCGATGTAGCGGCGCGAAGCTACGGGCACATAGACGTTGCGTCCTCTTGAGTAAGACACAATCCGCGGATCCTTGGATTTAAAGCTAGCTACTGAGATGTCGGCCTTGTACTGAAGGATGTCCTGGACGTTTCCGCCGCCGACAATGTCAAAGACGATCTCAGGGTACTGAGAGTTGAATTCCATTAGCATCGGGATGTAGACCGCAACGGAGCCGGACGCCAAAGAGAGGCGAATTTTTCCTGCCATGCCGGCCGAGCTCTGTGTCAGCTCTTTGACCATCTCCTCGTGCTGCAAAAGAATATTCGAAGCATGCTCATAGGCGATCTGGCCGGACTCCGTGAGCTGCAGGGGTCTTGTCACACGGAGTATGAGCGTCTGCCCCAAAGCATTTTCTAAGGAGGTCAGCGCGCGAGAGACGGTTGAGACTTCTACATCAAACTCTCCGGCGGTATCAGAGAAGTTTCGGGTATTGCACAAGCTGCAAAAAAGGCGCCAGGCACTGAGGTCGTCTAGTTTTGACATGATGCGAAAAAAGGGAATCGAGGATCTGTACATACTTTCTAACAAAAGCGACAAATACGCAAGTACTTTGCGTAAAACGCAAAGTAGCGTTTCCGATTTCGCCTGTCAGTTTTGAGGCCGGCTCATCAAAATAATAAAAAACAACCTCAAAACATAGGAGAAAAACAGATGACAGTCAGAGACGAGTTCTTCTGGTTGGGCGAAATCAATAAAGCCACGCTCGTGATCAACTCTCGTCAAGGTCTTTTGCCGATGCCGATCGCCGAAGAAGCGGCCAAGGCACTTCGTGAAGTTTTAGCCGACGGAGACGCTGATCCGACCAAGAGAGCTAAGACCTACATCACGTTTGAACCGTTAATGCTCAAAAAAGCAGATCCCGTGATCACGCTGATGCACGCCGGCCGTTCCAGCCAGGATATGCACGCAACTTATCGTTCTGCCATTCTTCGCGACCATGTTCTCGAAGTCGGTGACGCATTGAATGCCGTGCTGGAAACCATGACCGACCTGGCGGACAAAAACCGTGAAACGGTTGTCCCCAACTACACCAACGGTGTTGCTGCTCAGCCCAACAGCTTGGCGCATTACTTTCTTGCATTCTTAGCCGGCTTCAGCCGCGATGCGCAGAAGCTTCGTCAGTTCTACGTCCGTCTTGACCGCTGCCCGATGGGAAGCACCGTCCTGAACGGTACCTGCTGGCCGCTGGACCGCGAAGCCATGTGCAAACGTTTAGGCTTTGAAGCTGTCGCAGAAAACGCTTACGACGCCACACAGATCGGTCAGAGCGATCTGCCCGTCGAGTTCGCTTCAATTCTCACCGGCATTTGTCTGCATATCAATGTGTTCTTGGAAGACCTGATGGTTCAGTACGCTCAGGCTCGTCCCTGGATTCTTCTGCAGGAAGGCGGCGACAACACCTACGTTTCTTCCGCAATGCCGCAGAAACGCAATCCCGGCTTAGTGAATAACTGCAGAACGGAATCTTCTTCCGTGATCGGCGAAGCTCAGGCCGAGTTCTTCCGCGCTCACAATCTCCAGAGCGGCATGATTGACCCGAAGAATCAGACACTCAATGGTGCTTTGGCTCTTCATGCGGTTAAAGTTCTTACCATGTTTAACCGAGTTCTCAAAGCACTCGTGATCAACAAAGATCGTGCATTAGAAGAACTTAACAGCGACTGGACGGCCAGCCAGGAAGTTGCCGACCGTCTGATGAAGGAATACGGCGTCCCGTTCCGTATCGGCCATCACGCAGCCAGCCACATTGTTTCCTATGCTCGCGCCAACAACATTCTTCCGCTCGACTTCCCGTACGCCAAGATGCAGGAAATTTACAAGGAAGTCATCGAAAAAGAATTCCCGGAAGGCGATCCGAAATTCCCGATGAGTGAAGAAGAATTCCGAGAAGCCTTAAATCCGGTTTCCATCGTTCACAACCGTAAGACTTTAGGCGGACCTCAGCCCGCCGAGCTCGAACGCATGCTCAAAGAGCAGACCGCCGAAAACCATCTCAACGAACAATGGGTGGCCGACAAGAAAGCCTTTATCCAATCTTCCCTCGATAAATTAAATAAAGAATTTGAAACCTTAGGAGAATAATCATGACAGTACTTCTGCCTTGGTTTGCCCTGGTCGTCACTATCCTGGCGGGCTGGGCGATCATTAAAAGATTGTCTACTTCGATGGTCCTGCTGTTTGCCGGCTTGGCCATGATCAGCTTTGCCGTGATCTGCGGTGTTCACGGCTTCCTGCCGAAAGGCGTTAAACCTTCCGGCTTCGTATGGTTTGATATTTTTGAACTGCTTCGCTCTATCGCAACTAAACAGACTTCCGGCATCGGTCTTCTGATTATGGTCGCCGGCGGTTACGCTGCCTATATGGACAGAATCGGCGCTGCACACGCTCTTGTTCGTGTCTGCGTTAAACCTCTGGACGCTTTGTCCTCTCCGTATCTCGTTCTGGTAATGGGCTACCTCATCGGTCAGGCTCTGGTCACTGTGATCCCGAGTGCCGCAGGTTTGGCTATGCTGCTGTTGGTTGCTCTCTTTCCGATTCTTCGCGCTGTCGGATGTTCTGCTGCTGCTTCTGCCGCTGTTATTGGTACATCTGCCGGTATGACGTTAGGGCCGGCCTCCGGTACTGCTAACCTTGCCGCTCAGACAGCCGGCTTAGAACCGATTATCTACTTCGTTCAGTGCCAGCTGCCGGTTGCCATTCCGACATTGATCGTTGTCGCAATCTGCCACTACTTCGTTCAGAAGTACTATGACAAGAAGAACGACGACGTTTATTCCGACGCCATTCTGACTAAGAAAGACGACCTTCGCAATGTTCCTGGCTGGTACGCCATTCTCCCGGTCCTGCCGATCGCTTTAATGATCGTCTTCAGTAAGCTCGTCTACTCTGCCGTCAAGCTCAACACCATTAGCGCTCTGCTTCTCGTTTGGGTCTTCACAATCATCGTTGAACTCATCAGACGTCGTGACTTTAAGCCGGTTCTTGCCGACGGTGCTTTCATCTTCAAAGCCATGGGCGGTATGTTCTCCTCCATCGTTGCTCTGATTATCTGCGCTGAATTCTTTGCCACCGGCCTGAAAGTTACAGGTTTGATCTCCGCACTGATTACACACGCTCAGGGCATGGGCTTAGGCCTCAACGGTATGACCGCTGTTCTTACAGGTGTTGTCGGTATCGTTACCTTCCTGACCGGCTCCGGTGTCGGTGCCTTCTCCAGCTTCGCAGCTCTGGCTCCTGAAGTTGCCAACGGTCTCGGTGGTACTGCAGCCGCCTTCGTTACTCCGATGCAGTTTGCTTCCGGCATGCTCCGCGCTATGTCTCCTGTCGCCGGTGTCATCATCGCGGTTGCCGGTGCAGCCGGTGTCTCTCCGATGGCTATCGTCCGCCGTACTTGGATTCCGATGATCGCCGGTATGATCACCGTCCTCATCGCCAACGTTGTCTTCTTAGGCTAACTCTCATGAACATACGGGCCCCTTGCGGGCCCGTCGGAGAATCAAATGAAAAAAATCCTCATCCCCGCTTTAACAGCAGCGCTGTTGTGTTCTTCTGCCTTTGCTTTGGAAACTTCGGTTGCTCCGAAAGTGACCGATATCAAAAATCATTCACCGAAAACCGGCCTGATCGTCGGCAACTCTTACAGCTTCTATAACTGCGGTGTTCACAGCTATTTGAGAGGCTTGACACGAGAAAACAAACAGGATTGGAAAGCCCGCATCATTACGATCAGCTCCGGCTGTCTCTCCTATCATGATGTCGAACAGTACATGGGTCCGCATGAAATGGATCCTTATGCCAAGAAAGATGAGAAGGGCAATCTGATCAATCCGATGTTTGATGTTGTCATTCTGCAGGGTATGTCGACGGAACCGATTGCAGAAAAGAGCATTCCGACATTCAAGAAGTTTTTGAAGCAGCACGTTGCCACCATCAAGGCAAAGGGTGCCGAACCGATTGTTGTTGACACTTGGGCTCGTCAAAACAAGCCTGAAGATACGAAGAAACTGGCAGACGCCATTATTACGGCTGCCAATGAAAATGATGCGATTGTTTTGCCGGTCGGCTTGGCCTTTGCAGAAAGCCTGAAGCAGCGCCCGGATCTTCTGATGCATCAAAAGGATAAAAGTCATCCGACAGCAGCAGGCTCTTATCTGTACGGAGCAATGCTTTACGGGCTTCTTTTCAAGAAGAGTCCTGAAGGCATGACTTACTTAGGCGAATGCGAAAAACCGCTGAAGCCTGAAGATGCCAAGTTCCTTCAGAAATTGGCTTGGGACGTCCTTACAGATTTCTACGGCTGGAAAAAATAAGTAAGAAACAGAATTCTTTACCTCTTGCGGCCTTCGCGAACTAACTTAGCGAAGGCCGTTTTTTAATGCTTCCTGCGGAAGATCGACATTTTCCGGCAGGGGCTGTTTAAACGATAAAGCAAGATGAAGGAGGCTTACGCCGATCGAGGGCCAGACGAGGTCGAGCCACTTAGGTGCACCGCTGTGAAACACTGCTTCATAGTCTTTAAGCGCACTCTTTAAGCCGTGCTTGCTGTTATCGGAGGTGTAGCCGTTTTGCTGCAGGAGTTTTTCCAGAAGAGTGCTGTAATCCAAGCCTGAAGACGAGCGGTTGGCCAGCGGATCCATTTCCATATCTGACATATTTTCTTTTCCCAAAAATAAAGCCTCCGCGGCGAACGGAGGCTTATCACTATAGGCTTTCAGGAAGCCCGATATGAATTACTGCTGTGCAGACTGGGGAGCTGGAGCCTGAGCAGGTGCCTGGGCAGGAGCTGCAGCAGGAGCCTGGCCGGTAGCGCCGACTTCAGGAGCGTAAATCATCATCGGGGCATTCCCCATCATTTGACCGTTGCCCATCATCATGCCGTTAGGAATGATTTCGATCGGCTGAGCCTGAACTGCTCCCGGAGGAAGCTGGTTGTTGGCCTGAGGTGCGGGCTGAGGAGCGGCAGGAGCTGCCTGGGGAGCCGGCTGAGGAGCGGGCTGAGGAGCGGGCTGAGGAGCAGGAACAGCCTGCGGTGTCGGGCCTAAGTCATCATCGGGAGCCTGCTGCTGGCCGTTGCCCTGGAGCTGCATGAAAACGCCGAGCTGGCCGGCGATGTAGCCTAAAGCAACGAGAGACTGGTCACGAGTAATAGTCTTGCCGGTCTGAGCGGCACGAGCCTGAACGAATTCAGAAGCTCTGTCGAGTTCGGTCTGTGTGACGGGGAAGTCACCGAACTGCATATGGCCCATGGTTGCTAACTTGCCGATGACTTCACCGGCAGGATTGGTCGGAGTCTGTTGTTCGGGCTGAGGTGCAGCTTGCTGAGCGAATGTGGTTACAGAAAAGCTCAGTGCGACCGCACTGAGAGCAAGGGTTAATTTTCTAAGAATCATGTTATTTCTCCAATTCAAAAGTTAGAGAAACTATACTCCGTAAAAACCCTTAGTATTGACCTTAACTCTTTGATTCTTACTCAATATGGTGAGGATTCATGCCTACTTTGGCGCGCCTTTCGGAAGCGCTTTGAGTGCGTCGACCACGATGTCCTGTGTGAGCAGCTCGGGGAGGATTTTTGCAGTGCCGTCCGGGGCGTAAAGGAGATAAAGCGGGACGCCGGTTCTGCCGAAGGATTCCAAAGTTTTAGAAATTTCGGCGTTTCGATTCGTCCAGTCGGCGATGAGGAGCTTGACGTTGTGCTCCTTAAAGGCCCTCTGCACGTTTTCTCGATCAAGTACGGCCAGCTTGTTGGCCTGGCAGGTGACGCACCAAGAGGCGGTGAAGTCGACAAAGACTGGGCGTCCCTCATCGAGCGCAGCTTGTAAAGCCGCAGGAGACCAGGCATCGGCCGCGCTCACTTCAGGGGCGCGCTCAAGCAGCGGAGAAGCGGCGACTGCATATGCACCGGCGCCGAGGATAAAGGCAAAAGCCATGAGGCCTTTTGATGTTGCTTTACCGAACTGCAGGCGCCCGTACAAAACTAAAGCTATAGCTAAAAGTGCGGCGGCTAAGAGATAGACTCCGAGTGCTGAGATCGACACCTGCTGCCAAAGAACCCAGAAGAGCCAAAGCGCAGTGAGCGCCATCGGAACGGCCATAACCGTTCTGAATATGCTCATCCAGCGTCCCGGGCGGGGCAGCCAGGCAGTAAGGCACGGGAACAGCGCCAGCAGGAGCCAGGGAAGGCTCATGCCCAGCCCAAGGCAGAGGAAGACAACAAAAGACTCCAGTGCAGAGGAAGAGAGCGCGTAGCCTAAGGCAACTCCCATGAACGGGGCCGTGCACGGGGAGGCAACGACGACGGCCAAGATGCCGGTTGCAAAACTGCCGCCCAGGGAGGCACCGGAAGTCTGACCTGTAGAAGAAATTCTTACGCCGGAAAATTCAAAGGCGCCGGCCAAGTTCAAGGTGATCGTGACAAAAAGAAGCGCCAGCAAGGCTACGAACCAAGGCGACTGCAGCTGGAAGCCCCAGCCGACGGAAGCTCCGGCCGCTTTTACGGCGATCAAGGCGCCGGCTAACAACGTCATGGAAATGAGGACGCCGACGGTAAAGGAAAGACCATGCAGTGCGAGTTTTCCGTCTCCGCGGTGCTCAACAAGGCTGAGCATTTTCAGAGACAAAACGGGAAAGACGCAGGGCATTAAATTCAGGATCAAACCGCCGAGGAAAGACATACCGGCGGCGAGCCAAACGGTTAAGTTGACGTCCGTGTTATCGGAGGATGCCGACGGTGGTGTCACGGTTCCATTTACTAAAACATGAGAAAAACTGCCGGACCAGCCGCCTTGAGCGGGTCCGCCGTCAGCGGAAAAGACGCCGGATAAGGTGTCACCTGCTTTCAGTTCTTCCGTGCCCTGAAGTCGGACGGTGACTTCGTCCCC
>OGDN01004347.1_pt1 | contig 12829 bp, 10 predicted proteins | sample 1570271 | NCBI WGS metagenome assembly OGDN01 (sample SAMEA4384481, study PRJEB24528) | human gut metagenome | reverse complement strand
CTGTTATAGAAATCAGCACGGAAAGCGAGCTGCGGAAGCTGGCGGAGGATTGCAGTCTGGATAGCTGGTCCAGGGATAAAAAGGTAGTTTTGCAGCAGGATATTGTACTGAACGGGGACGGAGAAGTCAGTATTCCTACCTTTGCGGGTATTTTTGACGGAGACGGTCACTGCATCAGTCAGTTGCAGTTGAAGGGGAATGGTTCTGCGGTAGGGCTGTTCCGCTATGTGCAGGAAGGGGCAAAAATCAGGAATCTGACTGTGGAAGGGGAAATTGCTCCCTCCGGCAGTCAGGAAGCGGTTGGCGGAATTGCCGGTGTGAATTATGGAAGAATTGAAAACTGCAAATTCGAGGGAAGTGTTGTCGGAGATAATCAGGTCGGCGGAATTGCCGGTGTAAATGAGGAAACCGGGGAAATCAGACGCTGCGAGTCAAAGGCAAGTGTGGTAGGAAACCATTCCGCCGGAGGAATCACGGGCAGCAATTACGGCGTTTTGAATAATTGCAGCAACAGCGGCAGAATCAATACCTACAGTGCGGAAGTTACCTATGATTTGGATGACATTACTGTGGAAAATCTGGAGCAGATAAACAGCACCTCCAATGTGGCAGCGCATACGGATACCGGAGGAATTGCGGGAATTTCCCAGGGAAAAATTTATTATTGCTCCAATTCCGGCGCCGTAGGGTATCAGCATGTGGGTTACAATACCGGAGGAATTGTGGGCAGACTGCATCAGGGTTATGTGCAGAATTGTACCAATACCGGACACATTCAGGGAAGAAAGGATGTGGGCGGTATTGTAGGACAGATGGAGCCGTTTCTGGAGATTCAGTATTTGAGTGACAAGCTGCAGGAGCTGGACAGGGAAACGGATAAATTTCTGGATATGCTGGATGCCACCCAGAGAGATTTCAGCTGGTACAGCAAACAGGCATCTGCCCTTGTGAAAAATATTAGCAGCAATTTAAAAAATGCAAACAGTGCCGGAAATGCTTTAAGCAGTACGGCAACAGACCTCTGGTACATTTATAATCAGGAGCTGAACGGTATCAGCAGTGATTTGAAAACGCTGCAGGATGATTTAAACAGGCAGAGTGATGAGGATAAAAACAACGGTAATTCCCATGATATTACTGTGAGCGGCAATGATATCTGGGGAACTGTTACCGGAGGGGATATTACCATTACGGTGCCGGACGATACGGAAAGCTATAAAGCCGCCCTGAAAAAGTTCGGGGAAAGCACCGCAAACCATCTGGACAATATGACGAATGCTTCCACTGACCGGACGGGAGGGATTCAGGACAACTTAAGTCTGCTGAATAACAGTCTGAAAAATGCATTTGACCAGTTGAGTCAGCTTGGGGATGTGCTGGAGGCAGGAACGGATAATACCAGTGCGCATATGGATGAGATTATGGAGCAGGCGAGGGTTCTGCGCAGTCTTGTCGGTGAAATCCGGGATGATTTGTTCCGGTATGAAGGCATTTCGGTGGAGGATACTTCTGATGAATCGGCAAGCAGGGGAGAGATAAATCCCGGAGATTCAGAGGAAAAGGACGAAGATGCAGAGGCAAAGTATGACACCTCCAGCTTCCAGAAGGGAAAAGTAACCCTTTGTATCAATAAGGGAATTGTGGAAGCGGATACCAATGTGGGCGGAATTGTGGGGCAGATTGCCACAGAGTACGATTTCGACCCGGAGGACGACATTACGTTGACCGGAGCGGAAAGCTTTAATGTGGAGCAGACCATCAAGGCGGTTGTCCGGGACAGCAGGAATCTGGGAGCAGTTACCGGTAAAAAGGACTATGTGGGCGGAATTGTGGGAAAGGCGGAATACGGTGCCATCATTTCCTGTGAATCCTACGGCGATATCGAAAGCACCGGAGGCAGCCAGGTCGGCGGAATTGCCGGTTCTGCAAGCTATGCAATACGGAGCTGTTACAGTATGGGCAAAATTACCGGCAAGAATAATATCGGTGGGATTGCCGGAGAGGGCTGTGATATCTTTTACAGCTATGCCTATAATGATTTGGAGCTTTCCGGGGAAGGACAGGGAAGCATTGCGGGAACTGTGAGCGATGAGGGTACCCTGTATGGAAACTATTATGTGGCAGGCGGTGTCGGCGGTATAGACGGCATTGGCTATGAAGGCGGCGCAACTCCGCTAAGCTATGAGGAATTTTGCAGCAGAGAAGAGGTGCCGGAGGCGTTTTCCCGGTTTACCGTTACCTTTATGGCAGATGGAAAAGAGGTTGCGTCCTACCAGTGCGCCTATGGGGATGCGCTGAGCGCAGAGCAGATTCCGGCAGTACCGGAGAAGGAAGGCTGTTACGGCGTGTGGCCGGATTTCAACTTTGATTTCATTACCGGAAACAAGGTGCTGGAAGCAGAATATCAGGATTGGACAGCATCCATTGCATCTAAGGAAACCTCGGAGGATAATAGACCGCTTGTCATGGCAGAGGGAGAATTTTATCCCGGAGCAAAGCTGTATCTGAGCGTGGATGGAGAGAGTTATCAGGTATCTCTGACAAATTCCATGGAAGAAACGAAGCAGGAGTACACAGGACAGGTGATTTTGCGAGTTCTCTGTGAGGATGTGGACAATGCGGTGGTACAGGTCGAAACAGACGGAAACTGGCAGGAGGTGGAATCCACAGTAATAGGAAGCTACCGCCAGTTTACCATGGACGTTCCCGGCAGCTTCCGGGTGGTTCAGGCAGAGGGCAGCCATATGAAAATGATTATCCTGTGTGCTGCAGGCGGAGCCGCGGTTCTGCTGCTGATTATCCTTCTCGGAAAGAAAGCGGTGAAGAGAAGGAAGAAGCGGAAAGAGGCAGGGCAGCAGGAGAAGGTGGAAGAGCAGGGGAAAGTTTGAAAGATAGAAAGAGTAAGAAAGACAGAAAAGCAGAGGAATTGTAAAAGATTCCGTGATAGCCTAGGTGAGAAATAGGAGAAACGTTGGACTTACAGCGTTTCTTCTGTTTTTGTTATAGAGGAAGGTTGTTTGAAAAATCTTCTATTAGTCTGGCAGTGATTTTATGGTACTTATAATTATTTTGACCGGATTGTTTACATTATATAGAACAATGCTACTGTATTCATATGACTGTGCAAGTATAATAAGATAAGATATTATATATTGAGTAAGTATTTGGAATGAAAAATACAATTTAACAATAATTTTGATGTTTAATAGCATTTTTAAATGCTATATATAAATATCTTCATGAAAGATTAGTTACATTAAAACAAAGGAAGTACTCTCTTATAGTGGATATTTCCTCAAAATGTTTAATGTGGAAAAGGGCATAGTTAATACATATTAAGGTAAGGTTTTGTATAACAAATAATACGACAAATGTAGACGGGATTGTTTATGCCTGAAATGATAACATAATGTAATTGCTTAAAAATTACGTATACACTAAATTAATATATATATATAATATTTGCAAATAGTAGGATGAACAATCGGAACCTTATGAAAATACTGAAGAAAATAACATTATAAGGGCAATTATTAAAGAATATAAGTAAAAAGGAAAATGCAGTTACTTATTTGACTGTGGAATTTTCATACTCTTTGTGTTACCATAAAGTATGTATCTTTTAGTTACGGAGAAAGGAATATATACATGAAAGATAATGAACAACTATCATTTATTAATTGTTTTGAGGCTGCGGAAATACATGCGAAATACTCAGGAGTAGTTATTGACAATTATCCGGAGTGCAATTTTAATACTTTATTCAATGAAAAGAAATTTGAAGAAATACATAATAAACATTCTATGACAATACTTGGGAACTGTTTAGATGTATTGAAACAGATAAAAGATAAATCAATCAATTTAATATTTGCGGATGCTCCTTATGGCATTGGAAAAGATTTTGGTAATGACAGCGATAAATGGGAAAGTGTTGAAATATATATCAATTGGTGTAAACATTGGATTGATGAATGTATGAGGGTGTTGACAGATGATGGGACAATGTATTTTATGACGGCTACTCAACATATGCCGTATTTGGATATCTATGTAGCCGAAAAATATAATGTATTATGTAGAATTGTTTGGACTTATGATAGTTCTGGTGTTCAATCTAGAAAAATTTATGGCTCTTTATATGAACCTATTCTGATGATAAATAAGTCAATTAAATCAAAATATACATTTAATCGGCAAGATATTCTTATAGAGGCTAAAACAGGTGCAAAGAGAAAGTTGATTGATTATCGAAAAACACCACCACAGCCATATAATACCGAAAAAGTACCTGGAAATGTTTGGAATTTTAGTCGGGTAAGGTTTAAAATGGAAGAATATGAAAATCACCCTACTCAAAAGCCGGAAGCATTATTGGAACGTATAATTAAAGCATCATCTAATGTTGGAGATATTGTATTAGACCCATTTTCTGGTTCGTTTACCACATCAGCTGTAGCAACTAGGCTAGGGAGAAATGCAATTGGTATAGAAATAAATCCTAATTTTTTTGAAATTGGGATTAGACGAACTGGTATTGCTACAGAGTATAAGGGGAGAGTATTAGAAAAAGAAAAAATCAGGAAAACTAATGCAAAGTCAAAATATGTAAGGGAGTAGACAAATGAAAATATCAGAAAGTTTTATAAGGGATATACTCATTGACGATTATGGAAGTGAGAGCCAATTCATATATGATAATAGCAAACTTATTCAATATTTGGATAAAAAAATGGGAGCTGTTCATGGGGATAGCAAAAAGAGAAGAAGTCTTGCAAGCATATATGCAATTTATTCTATTCTTAATTTTTACAAGGATGATTACTATAATCAACCAGACAAATATAGGAACTTTGGTGGTTATGATTATATGAGGCTTTTTAATTATTATAGAAGTCTTTACGGGGGGAGTAAATTGCAAAATCATGCATTTAACTCAAGGGTAAATGGAGAATTTAGAAATAAATTTCCTTCAATCACCAATGAACTTATTATTATTGATAATGGTAAATACTTACTTCATATAGACTATTTATATGTAGGAAAAAGAGATATAAGTAAAACTTGTTGTAAAATAATTGAAAAATATGTAGAACTGCTTATGGAAAAAGACTATGCACTGCTTAAAGTTTTGCAAAACATGGAACACATGATAGACTATGGTGAGAAGAGGAAACAGATAAATAACTTGCTTACAGAGGATGCAGAGGCGCGTATATTTGAAATAATCAGCTATGCTATTTTGAAGAATCATTACAGTAACATAAAAGTTTATTTTGGTTATTCAATGGAAACCATTAAGGAGGAAGAACTACAATTGTTTAAGACTGGTAGAACTAATGCAAATGATGGTGGAATTGATTTTGTATTAAGACCAGTAGGCAGATTTTTCCAGGTTACCGAGGTGGATAATTATGATAAATATTTACTTGATATTGATAAGGTTATGCACTTTCCTGTTACATTTGTAATTAAGACGAGGGTCAGCAAAGATTCTGTATTGAAAGATTTGGAAAATTATATTGCTGAAAGAGCAAATGGGATGATTGTTATAAAGGAAAGGTATGAAAAGGCTATTGAGGAAGTAATAACTATTAATGAGTTGATTGAATGGACTTGTAGTCTTGAGAATGATGATATAGATGAAATTATAAGAAGCATTGACATGTGTTATAAGCTTGAGATGAATATGGATGATGAAGAATAAAACCTAGTAGTTGTTTGATTAAGTGTTTTCTTGATTTTGTAAATTATGCGTATTTATTAAACAAAACAACTTTTTGTATAATAAATACTTAAAATTGCTTAAAGTGAATAATTATAAGAGAATATGTATTGTGCATGATTATGCATGCCTAATAAAACATGATAATACATAGAAGTAAAAAGGAGCCTGCTTAAGAATAGTTACAATGGTATAATAGTACTCAGAATGTACTAAAGTGTTAATTTACCAGAGTATTAAAATAAAAGTCAACAATATCTAAGACAGATTTGATATTGGCACATAGATTACGGTTACGAAGAAGTAAATAAGCAGTAGTATTGTAACAATTGTGGTATAAAGGGTAATAAGTACAGAGGAGTGACTTACACTTACGCGATGGAAGTTGAACAACTTTTGTATATAGAGTTACGATAATGGCAGGAGATAGAAACTAGAATATATTATAGAGAAAATGTAGAAAGAAAAATATAGGGAAATCAAGAGGAAAAATATATGAAAACAGCGATGCAAATAGCACATTATGTTATTGAAAAATGTAGTAAAGAAGAAAAAGCAATAAGTAATTTACAGTTACAAAAAATACTTTTTTATATACAAAAGACGGCGCTTCAAAGTAATACAGGTATGCCGTTGTTTCAGGATGAGTTTGTGGCATGGAGATTTGGACCAGTTATAGAAGAAGTATATTATACGTATTGCGTTTTCGGGGCGATGCCTATTAGAAGAACATATAATGAAGAAATTGAGGGAAGTATTAGAATATTAATTGATCCAATTATTAATAAAAAACGAGAGTTAAATCCTTGGGATATGGTAGAAGAAACACACAAAAAGGGTGGAGCATGGGATATAATATTTAATTCTGGATTAGGGAATGGGAAGATTATACCACAAAAGTTAATTAAGGAAAGAGGATAATATGACACAGAGTGAAATCGGCCAGAGAAGTGAGAAACTTAGGGTGTTAATAGATGAACTATCGAAATCTCAGGATGTATTAAAAGAAAAGAAATCTCGAAATGATTATTACATGAAATTAAAAGGAATATATACTACTAGAACAGGTGAAAATTTTCGACATTTTTATAATGAGATTTTTTCTACTATTACAGAAATTCATAATCAGGAGCCGGCAGCCATAGATGTCTTAGGTGAAAATATGCGTGTTTTATACACATATTGCATGGAGCGGGATGATAATCAAATCAAGGAACCTATAGCCAAATTGTTTGACCATGTGAGTTTAGACATTGCAAGGATTAAATATACTAATGCTATAGATAGAAGACTGAAACTTACTGGTGATACACTTTTAACGCAAATAAGTGATGCGAATAAAAAAATTGAAGAAGCGAAGAATACTTACGAGGGGATAAAGGATGATGTAGAAGATACAAGTAAAAAAATTAATAATGCCTATTCAGAATTTGTTTCAATATTGGGGATTTTTTCAGCAATTGTACTTGTTTTTTTTGGTGGCACTTCAATTATGGGAAATGTAATTGGGAGTATGAAGGAAACAAATATATTTATTACGCTAATTGTCACATGTTTTGCAGGAACTATTATTTTTGATATTCTATTTATGTTTATTTATTTTTTGGCGAAATTAATAGATAGAGATATTGCGGCTAGTACAGGGGAATTATGGTGGCAATCAATAGGTATAAGAATGAAAAGTCGTTATCCCATCATTTTTTATGCTAATATTATATCTATTATAATAATCTATATTGCAAGTATTGTAGGGATTCTACAATGGATTGTAAAAAATCAATACGAAGTGATGAATTGGTTAAAATATAATTTCCAAGTAGATTTTACTCCCCAACCATTATTATTTTATGTTACTTTGGGATTGATTTTATATAATTTTACCTTCGCAGTTGCTTATGTATTGAGTAAGATAACGGACATTAATATTGGGCGAGAAATTAGCATTAAATATAATAAGAATTATAGTGTGATAAATGATGATGGCATATATATAATTGTTCCAGATCGTGATTATGAGAGTATCAAGAAAATGCGCTACAGGAGCACAACATATCTTTATATTATAATTTGCAAAACTTTTTCCTATGTAAGGAATAAAGTTCACAATATTATAAGTAGGGTCGTTTTTCGTTATCCATATTGGTTTGTAACTAATATATTATTAATTAGCGCATGGGTATGGATTATTAATAATTAGTTTATGTTTTTCTTAAGGCTTAACTTTGACAAGTTTTTATTTACACGTATTTGTAGGTAAAAATTTTATTTAATTTGACTATTAGTATCATACTTAATTGATAAGCGGAACATGGTGGAAATGCTGTGTTCCGCGTATTTTTGTTGTGAAGAGAGGAAAGCTGAGATATAATATACATAACAGTAAAAGGTAATCTGGTGAAAGACGGGGTGATATTATGCTCACGAATATGATGAAGGAAGATTTGGTTCATGGATTGTTAGATATTTTTGCAGATAATATTTTGTCAATTATACTGTATGGTTCAGTTGCCAGAAATGATGATACAATGGATAGTGATATAGATATTGCAATTATTATGAAAAATGAGATGGATAATTTTACGAAGGAACGGTTTATTCGTTGGTCGGCAGAATTAGATATTCGATATGACAGGGTATTTTCCATTGTTGATATTCAGGAAGAGAAAATGGAAAAGTGGGGAAATATTTTGCCGTTTTATCAAAATGTTAAAAAGGAGGGAATTATTCTTTGGAAGGCAGCTTAAGGGAACTGGCGGGGTATCGGATGGAAAAAGCCAGAGAAATGTTATCTGCGGCAGACGGAAATCTTGAAATCGGACAATATAAAACCTCTTTGAATCTTCTTATTATGCGATTTTCCATGCGATGCGTGCAGCTAACATTATGAAAGGGTTTGATTCTTCTAAACATTCTGGTGTAATTGCCTTTTTTAATAAGGAATTTTTGAAAGAAGGAATTATGGACAGAAGTTTATCTGTTATTATAAAAAACAGTTCTTTTTTGAGAGAAAAATCTGATTATGACGATTTCTTTATTGCCGGGAAGAAAGAGGCAGAAAAACAAATAGAAGATGCCAGAGTATTCTTGATGGCAGTGGAAAAGTGGCTGGAAATATAAATTAAAATAATGGGGAACTATTTTCCTGCTTGAAACTTTCCGGATGGCCGGATATAGTGAGTATGAAACGAATGTGAAAACTCGTTATGTGCAGCAGGCGTCACAGAGTAGCTTTTAAAAGCAGAACTGAATCTGAAATTCAGTTTGCGATTCCTTCGGCAAAAAGATGCCTGCGGAATGGAGATTAGTATGAAAAAAAGAATTTTAACCGGAATACTGACAGGACTGATTTGTCTGACCATGGCTGCCTGCGGCGATGCAGGTGTGGATGCGACTGGAAATGTGGAGAGTACCGGGAAGATAGAAGTTTCTGAGGAAAGCGAGAAAGAAAGTATAGAGGCGAGCGCAACTGGAAGTGAGAAGGGAAGCACGGAGGTGAGTGCGTCTGGAAGTGAGAAGGGAAGTACGGAAGCGAGCGCGTCTGGGAGTGAGAAGGGAAGTATGGAAGCGAGCGCGGCAGGAAGCACGGAAGCGAGCGCAACTGGAAGTACGACTGGAAATTCCGGGCAGAATGTAGATGGAAAAACGGATGGCAGTGTGGATGTCACCGGAGAAGCGCATCCGATAACAGAGGAAGAATACAACAGTTTTTCTAAAACCTGTGAGGCAACGGATGCATCGGGTTTTGATGACTTTGAGGAAACGCTGAATCAGGATTACACAGGTACATGGTATGACCCGGTTATGGGGGAGGCTATCCGGCTTTGTGAGGAAGGCGCCTACGTGTATATTCCCTATCTGAATGAATACGGCGATACCCTTTATGAATGGGAAGTAATTGACCGGGCAAAAAGAGGGCTGTGCCCGGAACTGGCAATCTATATCAGTGGTCGTGGTGCAGGACCTTTGGCATATTACGTTGCCGGATACCGCGAGGGATATTTTTACGGAAACTCTCAGGGCTTTATATTTTATAAGCAGGACTGATTTTTACAGGCTGGATTCAGATACTTCCGATGTGTAAGGTTTATGTCTGTGCCAGTCAGGCACAAACATGGATGCGGGAAGAAGTGCGCAGAATGGCGACTGAATGAAATAGAATATGAGGAAACAGGGAAGGGAGATGCTTGGTTGAAAAGTATCTCTTTTTTTGAGATAATAGTACAAAAAGTAAAATTTTTGCACGCGAGATTTGTGTCTGCGTGCACTTGACACAAACTCGAGATGCACAGGGAGCGCGTACGGAAATGAGCATTAGTATAAAATGGCATGTCACTATTGACAGGAAAGCTGCCGGATTGCGGGTTATCAGGATGATTTAGGATAAAAGGAGAAAGTATGAAAAATAAGGTAAAAACAGGACTTCTCGTAATAGGATTTTTGGCAGGACTGATTGTTCTGCTGGCAGGAAGTTTCCTGTATGTGACGAGGTTTAAATACACAGAGATTGATACACAGACTTCCCCAGACGGACGATGTCGGCTGATATTGCAGATGAAGTGAGAACCGGAATGGCCCTTTGGCAGTACCTACGGGAGAATTATTGCCAGCTATGATGAAAAAGTGACAGGGAAGATTCCCTTTGAAATCCGTGATGATGGAGCAACGCTTGGAAAGGAAAACTGGAAACTTGTCTGGGGGCTGGCAGGGGTACAGGTTACTTTAAGGGGAAGCGAACAGGAAGATGAGATAGTGGAGATTCTGTATGATGGTACAGAGGAATTTTCCGGTTACAGCGAGGAACAGATAAGGACGGAAATGGAAAAACGTTATGGCAATATCCGGACATGCAGCAGAACGGGGCAGTTCTATTCCTGCGATACGGGCGAGTTTTCCTTCTTGGTACAGAATGATTTGCTGATGCGTGATAATTACCGGATGGAATATTACCGTTATTTGACGGATGCCTATTTTGCAGGAAGAAACCGGGCGCATGAGTACGAGGAAGAAGGGCGGGGAATAGAAGTGGTTTATGTGCCGGTCATTTCCATGAATTCTTCAAGCAGCGAGGAAAAGGAATGGTTCTGTTCGGATATTGTAAACTGGCTGCTTTCTGTGACGGAAAAGCTGCCCTATGGAGAAAATGAAGAACTTTATCAGACAGTCAAAGTCAGATATGGAGCGGAAGTATTTGACTACCAGCTGCCTGAAATGCAGGATTTTTCAGCGGAAAATATTGCCGGTGTCTACAATGATTTGTATGATTTTGTGGAAAGGATGCTGGCGGAAAATTACAGGAAGAATAAAAGCGAAGTCGGAACGGAAGAATCTGAAAATGCTGGGGAAGGGTCCAGGGAATCAGCAGTACCGGAAATATCGGAGGAAGTCCTGAACTTTTATCTGTCATTGGAGCCGGACTGCACATGGCAGACTGCGGAGGGGATAGAATACCGTATGATTCCGGTTGACAGGGGATTAGGCAGCAGTTATTATGCGCTGATTGCCACTGCGGATAATGGGAAGAGCGTTGTTATGGTGAACACAAATCCTTATCTTGGCAGTGGGGGAGGGGCGAAATGGATTAGCTTTTTAGAGGACGGGCAGATTGGATTTTCCTGTCTGACTTACAGTGCCGGAACCTACGGAAGCCTTTATCGGACAGAGGATGGCGGCAGAACCTTTGAACAGATAGAGTATCCTTCTGCTAAGGTGAAGCTTTCGGATGGAACCTACTATAATCCTTTCGTGGTGCCGGAAAGGGTGTATGAGGAGGATGGAAAGCTGTACATGGAAGTAGGACAGGGGGCAGATGGAGATTATTATGGAGCGGAGGGCTTCTGCAACGGTCTGTACGAATCAGAGGATAAGGGCAGGACATGGGAGTATGTGAAGGAAGTAGCTGCAGAGAGGTAGGAGCAAGGAAAGTGGCTGTATAAAAGTGGGAAGGAAAACGGAGAAAATCATGAAAACAATCAGAGTAGCGGCGGCTGTCATAAGGTCGGTGAATGAAGCGGGAGAACCTGTTATTTTCGCAACGCAGAGAGGATATGGAGAATTTAAGGACGGATGGGAGTTCCCGGGTGGAAAAATAGAAGAGGGCGAAACCCCGGAACAGGCGCTAAAGCGGGAAATCATGGAGGAACTTGATACGGAAATCATCGTGGGAGAGCTTTTGGAAAGAGTGGAATATGACTATCCTGCATTCCATCTTTCTATGGATTGCTTTTGGTGTGAGATAGGGAAAGGGGAGCTTGTGCTAAAAGAGCATGAGGATGCAAGGTGGCTGACTAGGGAACAGCTTAGAAATGTGGGATGGCTGCCTGCGGATGTTGCTTTGGTGGAGAGGATAGCTGAGGGGATGATATATCTAGGCTAAAATGCAACCGGATTAGAAATTAGCCGAAATATGAATTATATAATAAAGAAGTGTAATGATTGCAGTAAACAGGGAAACAAGAGAGTGCTCTTGCAAGAGAATAGACTACATGCATAAGTATTGAAGATATCCTCGTCGTTGGCGAGGATACTGTTATTTATGTGAACAACCAGTAAAGTCTGAGCATATGTGGAAATTTGGTGACGATTACGATAATGTGAAAGATTTTTGGAGCGTAGGCGAGCTGGGGCTCGTTCATTTAGAAAAATGAATTTCTATGAAAATGGTAAAATGAGTTGACAATCAATGTTGAAAAAATACACAGAAAATGATATTATAATATTGGATTATGAAATATTTCATGTTTAGCAATTTAAGAGGAAAATTAATGAATACATATCGTGAACTTGAAGGTGAAAAAGGAGAACTTTTCGTATATAGCATTGTAGAAAAGGTACTGAAAAGAATGGATTACAGATATGGAATTGCTAGAAATTCCATATTACCTTTTGATTCAGTCTATGGTGAAAAGGGGTATATAACTGCTGAGTTTGATATAATAGTATTTACTCCCTTTTTTGTTTTTTTGTTTGAAATAAAAAATGAATTTTACAATAATTATGATTATCAGGAGCCGTTGTGGAAATTGGCGAATAACCAGATGGTTTCAAATCCAATAACACAAAATCACACACATAAACAGGTGTTTTGCTCTGAATTTAACATTGCAA
>OGDN01004344.1_pt1 | contig 12834 bp, 9 predicted proteins | sample 1570271 | NCBI WGS metagenome assembly OGDN01 (sample SAMEA4384481, study PRJEB24528) | human gut metagenome | reverse complement strand
TTTTTTGGCTTTTACTTCGGTCTTTCTTTTTTAGAGGATGTGCAACAGCCCCTTTGTTTAGTCTGCGTGGCAGGAAAAAAGAGAACCCCCATGGCGGGATACGCCATGGGGGTTCTCTTTTGGTGCGGAAGATGGGACTTGAACCCACACGTCATAGACACACGCACCTCAAACGTGCCTGTCTGCCGATTCCAGCACTTCCGCTTGTTGCATTGACTGCAAGAGATATTCTAGCACAAATACCTCGGAAAAGTCAAGGCTTTTGCCGAAAAAAGATTTTGCAAAATCCCTGCCTTGTAAAGACTTGTTGGGAATGGTAGAATAAAGGCAGCAAAAAAGGGGAGAACTGCCATGCAAAATTTAATTTTCAGCCTGAACGCGACCCTGCCGGTGTTCCTTGTCATGGTGGTGGGGTACGCGCTGGGGCAGTTCGGCTTTCTGCCGCCCGCGTTCTGCAAGGCGTCGGACAGGCTGACCTTTAAGGTGACGTTGCCGCTCATGCTGTTTCTGGACATGGGCAGCGTGGACATCCTGCACGACTTCCGGCCCAGGTTTGTGCTGTTCTGCTTTGCCGCCACCCTCGTCGGCATCCTGACCGTCTGGGCGGGGGCTAAACGTTTTTTGAAGGACAAGACGCTGGTGGGCGAGTTCGTGCAGGCGGGCTACCGCAGCAGCGCCGCCGTGCTGGGCGTGGCGTTCATCCAGAACATTTACGGCAGCGCGGGCATGGCCCCGCTCATGATTTTGGGCAGTGTGCCGCTTTTCAACATCTTTGCGGTGCTGATCTTGATGTTGGAATCGCCCGAGCAGCGCGGCGTGCCTGACCCGAAGCAGCTCTTGCGCGGCGTGGCCACAAACCCGATCCTGCTGGGCATTGTGTTCGGCACGGTCTATGCGCTGTTGCCGTTCACGCTGCCGCAGATCGCGACCAAAACCATCAGCAGCATTGCGTCGTTGACCACGCCGCTGTCGCTCCTGTCCATCGGCGCGTCGTTTGAAGGGACAAAGGCCATCAAAAAGCTCGGCCCCACGCTGGCGGCGGCGTTCATCAAGACCGTGGGCCTTGCGGCGGTGTTCCTGCCCTGCGCGGTAGCGCTGGGCTTTCGGAATGAGGAACTCGTCGCACTGCTTATCATGCTGGGCAGTCCCACGACGCCGAGCGCTTATGTCATGAGCAGGAACATGGGCCATGAGGGCGTGCTGACCTCGAGCTGCATTGCCCTGACGACCCTTCTCTCCGCCTTGACGCTGACAGGCTGGATCTTTGTTCTGCGGAGCGGGGGATACTTATAACGGAAAAAGGCTTCCCAATCGGGGGAAGCTCAGCCTGTCGAAAAAGGTGTGCTCACCCCTTGGCCCCCTCTGCGAGGGGGCTCCGCCCGCAGGCGGTGGGGGAGAGAACTGTACGGTTGCCCGAAATATTTCGGGCTATGGCAAGGTTCTCTCCCTCCGCCCCTTCGGGGCACCTCCCTCGCAGAGGGAGGTTTTTCGACACGCTGGGCTTCCCCATCGGGGAAAGCTGTCCGCGAAGCGGACTGATGAGGGCCGCGTTGCCGGCAATATCCCGTTTACGGGAAACAGTGCAAGCTTCGCCCTCATCCGACCTCGCTTCGCTCGGCCACCTTCCCCCGATGGGGAAGGCTTTTTGTTTTTTATTGCTTCTCCTCCGGCTCGGCTACGGGCACGCCGCGGTGCTCCACGGGAGTCGAAAAGACGATCTGCGTCCGGGTGCGGCCAAACTGCTGCAGGTGATTGATGAACTGATCCAGCTCCTGTGTCGTACCGAACAGCACCTCTATCAGCATACTGTAATCGCCGGTGACGCAGTTGCATTCCACCACATGGGGGCAGCTCTGGATATAGGGGTAAAACTCCGGCTTACGCTGGGGGTCCATGTCCAGATTGATGAACGCCTTGACCATGTAGCCCAGCTTCGGCGCATCGACCTGTGCCTGGTAGCCGGTGATGGTGCCGGAGCTTTCCAGACGGGCCATGCGGGCCGACACGGCGGGGCTGGACAAAAACACATGGTCGGCAATTTCTTTTAACGGTGCGCGGGCGTTGTTTTGCAGAAGGTCGATGATTTTACGGTCAATGTGATCCATGGTAACACCTCATTTTAGGCAAAAAGCTCCCGTTCGTGTGCGCCATTGCACCTGAACGAGAGCTTAGTCAGCTTTACTATGCAAAGAATTTTACCATACGGAAAGCAAAAAGTAAAGCGATTTGCAAAATAAATTAAGTCGACAACCCGGCAGCAGCCCGTCTGCCTTGTGCCTCACATATCCGGGAACACATTCCGCGCACTGATAAGTGCATTGTTATAGTACATCTCAAAATGGCAGTGGGGACCCGTGGCAGCGCCGGTGGCCCCCACATAGCCGATCAGCTGCCCCTTTTCCACGGTCTGCCCGGCCTGCACGACAAAGGACGACATGTGGGCGTACAGCGTTTTGTACCCGTTGCCGTGGTCGATCTCCACATAGTAGCCCCAACTCATGGTGGGGTGGTTGTGCCACTGGGCGGCAATGACCGTGCCCGCGTCGGCGGCATAGATCGGCGTGCCGTAGGGGGCCGTGATGTCCACGCCGCGGTGTCCATAGGGCAGACTGGCCCACCGGCTGATGCCCGAATACCCCGGCACCGGCCAGAGAAAGCTGCCTGTGCCCAGCCTGCCGATCATGCCGCTTTTCAGCCGCGTGCCGCGGTGGATGACCTCCGGCACGGCGGCCTGCACAAGCTGCACATCCACTACGCGGGTGCTGACGACCTCGCCCGCCACGGTTGTGATCTCACTGGTGACAAGCTCACTGCCGTTCTGCCCGGCCTGTACGGTCTCGGTTTTGCCAAAATCCAGCCCTGCGTCCTCGATGGTCTGGGTCTCAAACGGCAGCTCCCGGGTCACGGTCTCGTACCGCACGGCCTTGACCTGCAAAAGGTCGTCCGCCCGCAGTGCTGCGGTCAGGTCGCGGTACGGTGTGATGGCCGCGGCAGGGTAGATGCCGTCCACCAGCCGCAGGGCGTGGACAAAGTCGGTCTGCACACCGTCGGTCTGCCACGGCGCACGCACAGCGTACAAAAACTGCCGCAGGTGGTCGCCCTCGTCGGTGACGAACCGCAGCGTGCCGTCCAGATAGACGGCGGTGCCCTCGGTGATCTCGCCGCCTGCGGCGCGCAGGATGGCATCGGCGGTCTCGCGCTCGGTCATGGGGCGGGTGTCGGCGTCGGCCATGACAAGGGTGTACGCGGGCTGGACGTTCCAGCCGACCACGCCGGTCAGGCGGGCCTGTACGTCGGCGCGGGCTGCGTCGAACGCCTGCTCGTCTGTGACATAGCCCACGACCTGCCCGCCGACCTCGACCCGCAGCACAAAGGGCCGCGCCAGCGCGGTGCGCACGAACCATGCCAGCACCCCAGCGGCCAGCAGCGGCACGGCGTACCCCGCCAGCTGCCGCGGATGGGTGAGCGCTGCTTTAAAGCTGTCCGCCGCCCGCACTGCGGGCCGCAGCACCACAGCCAGCAGCGTAAGCAACGCCCGCGCCGCGCCGTGTGCCAGCGCCGCCAGCCCGCGTCCAACGCGCACCGCGGTGTATTCCACATGGAAGCCTGTGTAGTATAGAAAATCTCCGAAGGTCAAAGCAATACACGTTCCTTTTAGCTTTCCCGTAGGGGCCGGGCATGCCCGGCCCTGCACCTTCCCGTAAGCGCCCGTTAGCGGGACACCTGCGGGCCGGGCATGCCCGGCCCCTACGCGGCATTTAATGCGTCGGCACAAACCCCAGCGGGTCTACTCTGCTGCCGTCCACGCGCAGCTCCAGGTGCAGATGATACCCGCCGCCCGCGCCGTAGACATTGCCGGTGTTGCCCACATACCCGAGCAGGTCGCCCTTCTGCACGGCGGCCCCCTGCGCCACGGCGATGCTGCTCATGTGGGCGTACAGGCTGTCGTACCGGTGGCCGTCGTCCGCGGTGCCGTGGCTGACCTGCACGCAGTTTCCGTAGCTGTTCATCGTCCGCGCGGCGCTGACGACACCGTCCGCAATCGCATAGATGGGCGTGCCGCCCGGCGCGGCAAAATCGGTGCCGCGGTGGGGGATGTCCCAGGGGTCCGGCTCGGCAAACTGCGTCGTGATGCGCCCGTAGCTGTCCAGCGGGCAGCGGAAGTCAAGGCTCGTCAGGTGCAGGTCCGCCGTTGTGTAGCGTCGGCTTTGCTCCCGCACATAGGCGTCCAGTGCGGCGGTGGCGTCCTCATACGCCTTTTTCGCGGCGTCGGTCACGGCGGCCTGTGCCTGGGCCGCGGCCTGCTGGGCGGTCAGCGTGCTGTTCGCGTCGAGCAGTGCGGCCTCCAGCGCGGTCTGTGTGTCGGCCAGCGCTGCCTGCTGCTGCTCAAGTGCCGCCTTGGCATCGGCGGCCTGCCGGGCAGCCTCGTCCGCTGCGGCGCGGGCCTGCTCCAGTGCGGCGGCCTCGGCGTCCAGCTCGGCCAGAACCGTGCTGTTCCGCGCGCTCATCTGCTGCAAAACCGCGTCGAACGTCAGCAGCTGGTACAGGCTTTTGGCCTGTGCCAGCAGCCAGACGGCCCCGCCGCCGTCCAGCCGCTGCATCGCGCGCAGCTGCTCACGGCAGACGGCCAGCCGTGCGTCGTACTCGGCCTGCTTGGCGTCCAGTGCGGCGCGGGCGGCGTCCGCCGCGGCCTGCCGCTCGTCCAAAACGGTCTGCGCATTTTGCACGGCGTCGGTCACGGCGGTAATTTGCCCGGCCAGCTCGGCGGCCTGCCCGGTCAGGGCGGCAACCTCGCGCTCGGTCTGCGTCTGTTCATTTTGCAATTCTTCCAGGGCCGACTGTGCGGCCTCATACTCCTGCCGCGTCTCGGTCTGCTTTTGCGTTAATTCGCCCTTTTTATCATCCGCGTAAGCGGTCAGGCCCGAAAAAAGGGTACAAAAAAGCAGCCCCGCCGCCAGAGCAGCGGCGGGGAAGTGCCTGTATTTCATCTTGTTACTCCGCTAATAGGGCAGTCCCGGTCAGGTCTGCGGGCGCGCTGTCCTGCCGTGCCTCAAAGTGCAGGTGCGGCCCGGTGGAATTGCCGGTGCTGCCCACATATCCCAAGACCTGGCATTGAACCACGGACTGCCCGGCAGAGACGAGCGACGACTTCAAGTGCTGATACTCCGTTTCCAGCCCGCCGCCGTGGTCAAGCACGACATAGTTGCCCTTTTCAGCATCGTAGTCGGCGGTGGTCACGATACCACCGGCAACGGCGTAAACCTCCGCGCCCTCCTCAGCGGCAAAGTCAATGCCGGGGTGGCCGTTTTCGGGGTCATAGCCGCTGACCTGCGGCGGGGGCGCGACCGGCAGGGTAAAGAGCTCCACGCCGGAAAGGGCTGCGGCTCCATCGGCGGCAGTCACCTGGTCGGAACTCGCATTGCGCACAGCTTCGGCCAGGATTTCATCTGCCTTTTCCTGCGTCAGTTCGGCGGCATCGCTGCCGTCGTAGGCGGTAAAATAGCGCGGCTCCACCAGCGTGCCGTTGACATGCATCTCAAAATGGCAGGCGTTGCCGGTTGTGTAGCCGGTATGCCCCACGTACCCGATGACCTGACCGGCGGTCACGGTCTGCCCGACCTGCACGGCGCAGGACTTCATGTGGGCGTACAGCGTGACCCAGCGCAGGCCGTCGGCGTCGGTACCGTGGTCGATCTCCACAAAATTGCCCCAGCTGTAATGCTCCTGCGCGGCCAGCACAACACCGTCCGCGGCGGCGTAAATCTCGGTGCCCTCGGCGGCATGCAGGTCGTCGCCCCGGTGGCCGCTGTCCTTGCTCATGAAGCGGGAAATGTATTTGTACTGCACCGGGCAGGCAAACCGCGGACTGTTGGCGGCGTCGTTCAATGTCGGCAGTGCAGCGGCGGGCATGATGGCGGGTGCCTCGGTGGGGGCGGGTGTCGGCTCTGCAGTCTCGGCAGTAGCGGCGGGCGGCTCCGGCGCGGCGTGGGACGCTTCCACCTGCGGGCGCACCATACAGGCTGTCACGCTGACGCCCACGGCCACGGCGCAGAGCGCCAGCGCCCCCGCACCCAGACGGCGGTAGTGCAGCAGGTGCACAATGCGCTCTTTCACGCTGCCCTGCCCGAAGGCAAGACTTCCGGGTGTTCGGATGGGGCGTCCCTGCATGGCAAACTGCAGCAGGCTCTCACAGTAGGTGCTGCGCTCGGCCAGCGTGCAGCCCTGCACGGCTGCCTCGTCGCAGGCGGCCTCCATGTCATGCTCAAAGGCGCACAAGGCCAGCCACGCCAGCGGATTGAACCAGTGCAGGCAGACGACGGCATAAAACAGCGGTTTCACCAGCGGGTCGCGGCGGCGGATGTGGGTCCGCTCATGCAGCAGCACAGCCTGCCGCGCCGGGCCTTGCAGGCTGTCCGGCAGGTAGACGCGCGGGCGCACAAAGCCCAGTGTGAACGGCGTGGGCACGCACGCCCCGCTGTAGCAGCCGTCGGGCGTTTTGCAGGCCAGCACCACACAGCGCTTTAATTTCAGGTAGCCAATGCCCCCGCGCACAGCCAGCACCAGCACACCGACCAGCCAGACCGCCGCCAGCGCGTGCCACGGCGTCAGCCGGGCGTACCAAGGCAGCGGGGCCGCAGCTGCGGCTGCGGCGGGGGCAGGGGGCAGCAGCGGCAGCTCGCCCAGCTCCTGCACGGTGTCGGCGGCAGCGGCCAGCGGGGCGCTCTCCGGGCGGGGCAGCTTCAGCGGAATGCCCCACGGCAGCACGAACCGCAGCCCTACGGCCAGCCACAGCCAGCACAGGAGCCGACTGGGCGCATGGGCGCGGCGCAGGGCCCTGCAGACCAGCCATGCGGCCAGCGCGGCCACACCGCCGCGGGCGCTCAACAGCAAAAAGGCAAGAATGGTACTGCGCATGGCTATTCCTCCTTATAGCGGGCGGCGTCGAGCAGTGCGCGGATCTCGGCGGCCTCGGCGTCGCTGATGGGCTTTGAGTTCAAAAACGCGGCCACGAACCGCGGCAGACTGCCGTCAAAGGTCTTGTCCACCACTGCGGCGCTCTCGGCCTGCTGGACGTCCTCCTTCTTAATAAGGCTCGTCACGCTGCCATCGGCGTTTTGCAGCACGCCGCGCTCACAGAGCTTTTTTAAAACGGTGTAGGTCGTGCTTTTTTTCCAGCCCAGCCCCTCGGCGGCCAGCGCGACCAACTGCCCGCTGGGCAGCGGCTCGTTGTCCCACACAAGGCAGGCAAAGCGGTATTCGCCGTCAGCAAGGCGAAGCGGTTCATGGTTCAGCATAGGGTAAGCTCCTTTTGGTTTATTGCAATAGACCTGTCTCTGTCTATAGTCTACTACGATAGACCAAAAATGTCAATAAAAAATCCCCGCCGGTGGTGCACGGTGGGGGCATAAAATCCGGAAATGGAATAAAAATTTATGTATTATTCGATGCTTTTGAAATTTTTATCCCTTATCCGTAATTTCTGAGTTCGCCCGCTGGGAAATTTCCATTATAATATAGGCAGTAAATTGAAAAGGAGTACCCAGCGATGCGAGCAATAAACCTGAAAACGAATCATCTTACCGCGCCCCTTGGCATGGATGCCGGGCCGCTGTTCTTGTCTTGGCAGTGCGTTGACGGCGTGTGCCAGACTGCCTATGAAATTGAACTGACCGCGAACGGCGAGACTGTTTGGCACAGCGGCAAGGTGCAGAGCGCCGCCGTGCACGCCGATGCCCCGACTGTGGGCGGCTCCCGCGTGCGTGGGTGCTGGCGCGTGCGCCTGTGGGACGAAAACGACACCCCCGGCGCGTGGAGTGAGGCGCACTTTGAAACGGGCTTGGCGCAAAGCGACTGGCAGGGTGAATGGGTAGACCCCGAAACGGAAGAAATCGACATCCCCGGGGATGATGCCATCAACGCCTTTGCCCGCCCCAACTGGGAGCGCAAGCAGGCGGAAAAAGAAGCCGCAGGCAAGGGCGCAACCGAGCCGTACAAGCCCCACCGCCCGGCGTCGTACCTGCGCAAGACTTTCACCGCGCCCAAGGGCGCGGCGCGGCTGTACATTACCGCCAAGGGCCTGTATGCGGTATGGCTGAACGGTGTGCGTGTCGGGGATATGGTTTTAGCCCCCGGCAGCTTTACCGGCAACAAGCATATTGCGGCACAAACATACGATGTAACGCGATATTTGCGTGACAGCGAAAACGAGCTGCTGGTTGCCCTTGGTGACGGCTGGCACCGCAGCACAGGCGGCGTTGACGGTGACCGCGACTTGTTCGGTGATGTGCTGGGCGTGCTGTTTCAGCTGGAGGTGGACGGCCAAGCCGTCTGCGTTTCTGACGGCACGATGCAGGCAACGCAGTGCGGGCCGATCCGCCAGAACGATATGCAGCAGGGCGAGGTCTATGACGCACGGTTCGAAGACAACTTGACCGGCTGGCACGGGGTGCGCGCCTACCGCGACGACCTGCCCATCACCGGCATGAATACCGTGCCGATTCTGGAACATGAAGCCTTCCCCGGCAAGCTGCTGCAAACGCCCAACGGCGAGACCGTGCTGGACTTTGGGCAGAATATCGCCGGCTATGTGGAGATGGCGCTGACTGCCCGCGCCGGGCAAAAGGTCAAGCTGACCTGCGGCGAAGCGCTGGACGAAAACGGCAACTTCACCCAGGAAAACTTTCAGGACCGTACCCGCCACAAGGAGGGCGGCACCGCCCAGATGCTGGAGCTTGTCTGCAAAGAGGGGGAAAACCACTTCAAGCCCCACTTCACCATCATGGGCTTCCGCTACGCCAAGGTCGAAACCGACGCCGACTTGACCGATGCTGTGTTTACTGCCCACGCCGTCTACTCGGATATGGCGGTGACGGGCGCGTTTACCTGCGGAAATGACGCGGTGAATCAGCTTGTCAAGAACAGCATTTGGAGCCAGAAGGGCAACTTCTGCGACATTCCTACCGACTGCCCGACCCGCGAACGCGCCGGCTGGACAGGGGATATGGGCGTGTTTATTGAAACCGGCCTGACCCTGATGGACTGCTACCCCGTGGCGGAAAAATGGCTGGCGGAGTGCCGCCTGAACCAGTACCCGGACGGGCGTATGGCGAACATTGCCCCGCCGAACGCCCGCCCCGGCTATATGACCCCGATGCTCTGCATGTCGGCAGGGTGGGGCGATGCGGCGATTCTGGTGCCGTATGCCTTGTACAAGCGCACGGGTGACCGCAAAATTCTGGCGGACAACTACGAGATGATGCAGCGCTGGTACGGCTTTTTGCTGGGGCGCGCGCAGCAGACAACCAATGAGCAGCAGGGCGGTGATTACGCCAAGTTCACCGTTTTAAACGGCATGGATTACGGCGAATGGTGCGAGCCGGGCATCACCCCCATGCAGGCGATGATGAACCCGCGCAAGAGCGTTGGCACGGCGTATCTGGCCTACTCCGGGCGCTTGCTGGCAGAAGTAGCGGAAGCACTGGGCAAGGCGGACGATGCCGCTAACTACCGCGGCACCGCCGCCAACGCGGTAAAAGCCTACCGCACGGCGTTTACCGAGAACGGCGTTATCAAGTCTGACCGCCAGTGCGAGTATGTCCGTGCCATTGCCTTTGCCCTGCTGGGTGAGGACGAAAGCAAAGCGGCTGCCGCAACGCTGAATCAAATGGTCATCGAGAATGGCTGCCACCTGAACACGGGCTTTTTGTCTACGCCATTTTTGTGCGATGTGCTGGCAAAATACGGCTATACGGACACTGCCTACAAGCTGCTTTTGCAGCCCGACGCCCCCGGCTGGCTGTATGAGGTCGGCAAGGGCGCGACTACCGTATGGGAGACATGGACGGGCATTGACGAAAACGGCAAGCCGCATGAATCCCTGAACCATTACAGCTACGGCGCAATTTGTGGCTGGCTGTTCGGCGGCGTGTGCGGCATCCATTATTCCGACGGCACACTGACGATTGCCCCGACGCCGGATAAATCGCTGGGCAGCGCCAAGGCTGCCTACGATTCCCCGGCAGGCCGCATTGTAAGCGGCTGGCGGTATGACGGCGACGCGGTGACCTATGAGTTTGAGATCCCCGCCAATCTGACCGCCGATGTCACCCTGCCCGATGGGCGTAAGTTTACCCTTGCTCCCGGAAAGCACACAGTATAAACAGTATAAGAGGAAAGCGCCTGCCCTGCCGTAAAACTTACGGCAGGGCAGGCGCTATTTTGATAAACTGGAAGTTACCTATTTCAAAACAAAGAGAGAATTTTCATAGTCTTTTACATAGTACCGTATATTTTTACGCCCTTTTTGAATAATAGTGTGTCCCTCTGCTTCTAATTTTTCTTTCTGTGTTTCAATACCATTTGGATACTTAGCATTCAGTTCTCCGTTCGCTTTTAAAGTTCTCCAATAAGGCGTTTCATCTTCGGAACGCTGATAACTCGCCCATGCCACAATAGAAACAAAAACTCCTGCTGTAATCGGTTCTGTAAAATCTGCACCATTCAACTCCGCAAAGTATTCTCGTATTTTCCCAACAGTAATCACTTTACCATAAGGAATTTTTTTCATTACCTTATCATAGTCGATTGGCGGGGCAAAATACATTTTACTTCCACCATATTTTTCAATGCTTTTTTGGTCTGTAATAATTTGAATTTTAGGCATATCCTTTTTATCATGCAACATAGCATTAAAATCCTTTTTATCCTCGTTTGCCATTTCTACCACCTCCTACTTTAAGAATAGTCTGTTTGTCATTCTTATGCAATGAGACTATTTAAGAAATTTGACAAACTCCGATTTTCTGCCCTAAGTATATCACACAAAAAACCGAGTTTCAACGCAGGAAAAGCAAATCCCCTGTCCTTTCGGGCAGGGGATTACGGTTTAAGTATGCTTTTTCAAATATTCGGCGCTGACCTGCAAACTTTTGACGGGGGAGTTATCCACCCAGTTGCGGTGGCTTTCCAAAATCACGGCATCCACGCCGACGGAAAGCGCCTGCGCCATCAGGCTGTCGAGGTCCATATTGCCGGTACCAAGCTCCATGCTGTCGGTTTTCAGAATCGGCGTTACGGCGCTGCCCGAAATGCGGGTGCCGCGGTCATTGATGTGCCACAGCTTCATGCGGGTTCCCAGACGCTGCATCCACGCAAGCGCATTCGCGCCGCCCTCGGTGAACCAGTAACTGTCAAACTCAAAGTTGACGAACTGCGGGTCGGTCTCCTCCAGCAAAATATCGTAGGCACGCTTTTCGGCGTTCACATGGCGCAGCTCGCAGTTGTGGTTGTGGTAGAGCAGCTCCACGCCCTCGGCCTTCAGCGCCGCGCCCGCCTTGTTCAGCCGTGCGGCAAGGTCGTGCATCGTGGCTTCATCGCCGTAGTCAAAGCGATACATACCCGTGATGACAACATACTTTGTGCCAAAGCTCTTGGCTTCGTCGGCCACGGCCTTGGCGTCGCGTTCCAGACTGCCCAAATCGGTGTGCAGGCTGACGACTTGCAGCCCCGCTTCTTTGACCAAAGCGTGCCAGTCGAGGTTGCCGCCCTTGCCCACGGGCATGCCCGCCGCCTTGGTCAGCAGCCGCACCATAAAGCCGATGGGGTGGATCATAAACCCGCACAGCTCAATGCCGTCATAGCCTGCGGCTTTCATGGCGGCAAGCGTCTGCCGTGCCTCGTTTTCGTTGCTTAAAACGGTTCCCAGCATAAATTGCTGGACTGCTTTTGTGGGCATGGTTTATCCCTCCATCTTGATGATTTTGCCCGTTGTGATGCCGTTTTCGTTGAAGCTGTCCACGCAGACGTAATAGGTCTGCCCAGACATCAGCGTGGAAAGCGTGACCTCATTGGCATCATAGACAAGCCAGCTCTGGTAGAGCTTATCCGGTGCAATGCCGTAACGCACATTGCAGCCCTGGGCGTTCTCGATGTGCTGCCAGCTGATTTTGCCGTCCAGCGCATCCACGCGCACGGCCTTGGCATCAGCCTGGGCGGGGCAAGCGCCCTCGCCGTCGCCGAACACACGCAGCCCGCTGATGCGCAAGGTTTGCCCGTAGGGCAACTCGCCGCCCGTCACGCGGATATACCGCGCACGGATGCCGTCGGCATACTCATAATAGCCGTTTGAGCATTCGCGGGCGACATCCTCGCGCAGTGTCCACACCTTGCCGTCCAAGCTGGTTTCCACGGTGTAATGCGAAATCTGCGGGCGGGTTTCGATGTGGCGGGTCTTGCGGTCATCGCCGTAGCTGTCAGCAGAGAAGTCCACCGCCAGCGCTTCGTCCGCCATATTGACCTGAACCGCCCGCACATCGCAGTCCCTGCCCAAATCCACGCAGAGCCACTCGCCGGGCTGGTCGCTGCCCGCGCTCCACCAGCGGCGGCAGTCCTCGTCCACGGCATTCACCGGGTTGCTGCCCTCGGCGGTGGAGGATGCCGTCACGGTCTTGCGGTAGCTGAGCAGCATCCACTTGGGCTGCTGGCCGGCGGCGTCATATTTGCCTGCCGGGATTTCATGCGGGTAGTCGGAAAAATTCTGGTTGCAGTAGAGCACGCCGTCCTTGTCAAACCCGGCAGGGAACAGACCCACGCGGCGCTCAAAGTCGTGGTTGACCGAAATGCGCATTGTGGATGCGTGCCAGTAGTTGCCGTACTTGTCGGCGATGGTGCTGCCGTGTCCGGCACCCGTCATAAACCCGCCCGGCTTGGCGGAAAACGGGTTGGACGCCTGCAGCGTGAACGGTCCCAGCGGGGACTTGGATGTGTACACGCCGTCGGCGTAGGTGTTGTACTGGGTGCCGGGGCAGGCGTATTGCAGATAATACGTACCGTTGT
>OGDN01004333.1_pt1 | contig 12883 bp, 12 predicted proteins | sample 1570271 | NCBI WGS metagenome assembly OGDN01 (sample SAMEA4384481, study PRJEB24528) | human gut metagenome | reverse complement strand
AACGCAAAAAGAGCCGCCCGTAAATTACAATTCGGCAGCTCTTTTCCGTGTGGATTTTCTGTTTTTCAGGGCTTTGCCCCGAGACTCTATAAACTTTCTGAAGAAAGTTTAATCAAAGGCCTTTACACTTTACTTGCCGTCAGAACTCAGATGCGTCGGTTCACTCTGCGCTCCGGCTCGTTATTTTCTCTGTATCTGCCCGTATTCATCTCCGTAAACGTATCGTCACGGCTCGGAGCACGTCTTTCCGGTTCCGCACTGCGCTGCGGAGCCGGTCGCGGGGCTTCGCGTTGTACTCTGCGGATGACAGGGCGCTTTAAATACACCGTGAAAAGGCTTAAAAAGAAGAAAATCGCAAACGGGATGAAAATTTGCAGGCAAGTGAACAGCTTGATGTCATCCAAAACGAATTTATGGAAGAAATAAATGCACACGCCGGCGCAGATGGCCAGCACGGCAAACACATACACGAGCGGAGAAAGATAGATATTGGAAATACCGCCGCAGCGCGGGCATTTATACTCGCCCTCACGCTTCAATCTCCACGTGCGAACAAGGTTGACATGCTTTTTGCAATACGGACAGGTAGGAATGCCGAAATACTGCATAAATGAAGATCCTTTCTGTTACAGTCCCTTGGCGTGCGGTCTCAGCGCAATGCCGCCGATCTCCGCGCGGGAGCGTTTTAAAAGCGTGGCCGGGGCAATCTGCGTGATATACACGCGCTCGCCGCCGATATAGTCTCTGCAAACCACAATGGAACGCGGCAGGTCATAGCACACGTCTTCCACAAGGTTCTCTTTTTGGGCGCGCTTCAAAAAATCGCGCGTTGCGCCGGAGACCGTGGTGTTTTCCATATCGAAAATGCCCACGACGTCTTCTTCGCGCACCACAACGCCCATACCAAGGTGAATATACATACCATGCTCCTTATCATACCACAGGTTTACTCGCTTTCGCAAGTCGGCGTTTCGTTTTCCGCGTGCACTTCCCCTGCTTTTTCGTCCGTATCCTGCCGCACCGTGGTCAGACGAGGCTGAAGCTGGCTTGCGATAAAGATATCATCATAGCCCGCCACCGAGATATCCTGCGGGATCCTTAATCCCATCGACTCGATTGCAGCGATGCCTCCGACTGCCGAATAGTCATCGGAATATATAATGCAGGTTGGCCTGATCGGCTGCTGCAATAATGTCTTCGTATATTCTGCCGCCTTTTTCAGATTACGATACTCGGACGGAAAGATCCATCCTTCCGGCAATGCCAGACCATGCTTGTCCATTGTCTCCTTCAGACCCTGAATACGAATATCTGTAACAATCGATGTATCGTCACCGGTAATATAAGCGATCTTCTTGTGTCCCATCGAAATCACATATTCAACCAGTTCACGCATTCCTACTGCATTGTCCGATATGACAGAAAGGCAGTCCGGAAATTCGTAATCGATCGTCACAACCGGAATATCGCTTTCTACCAGCTCACGTACCTCCGGATTATAGAAATCGATACAGGCGATCATGACGCCGTCCAGACCACGGTACCGGCAATGCTCCAGATATGTTTTGCTTTTCTTGTGCTTCTTATTGCTGTTGATAAAGGTGATATCATAACCTTTGCTTTCCGCGGTCACTTTAAAGCTGTTCAGGATATTTGCGAAATAATTATGTGTCAGACCGCTCATCGATTCATCAATAAAGAGAACACCAATATTAAAACTTTTGTTCATGCGGATCGCGCGGGCATAATACTGCGGAAAATATCCCTGTTCCTTTGCAACCTCTTTGATATGTTTTTTGGTTTCCTCTCCAATATCCTTTTTGTCGTTCAGTGCTTTGCTGACCGTGGCAACCGACACGCCACAAATCTTCGCAATGTCTTTAATTGATGCCATCTGCCCCCTCCATTCTTACGTACACTAATGTGATCTCCGTTTTCTTATCACACACTTTCACCGCCACCGGCAATCTATCATTCATGCCTTCTCACCGCTGCCGACACATATATGTCTATCATACCACACCACTATGTCCGGCACAATCATTATACTAATGATTTGGCAGGTAAACCAGGCAAAGATACGCCCATCGTATAAATATTCCGGTCAGAATAAAACCATATTGTAGAATAATATCAAAAACCTTTCTGCGAATCTTTGGATTCTTCTCATCCGCATCCATTTCAATCAGGTCAACCTTTGGAGACAGGAAGCGGATCAGCTTCGTATAAGCAGCAAGGATCAAAAGCCATAACACAAACATTCCGAAACCGGCCAGCTGCCACAGAAATGTCTGCGGCATACTTTCTACGTTCCTTTGTGCTCTCGTTCCGGTCAGATATCCAAGTGCAATATACAGATAATCCGTCGAGATATATCCCCACGCAAGACTGACCACCGTTAATATTAATCGTTTCCACCAGCGCATTTCCTCACCTCCTGTCTTTTTGTTCCGAGTATATTTCCTAACATAATACCGCCTGGATTCTCTTACCCGGCATTCTCTTATTCAGCATTTTCCAACACCGTCAGAATGCACTTATCCGGCATGTTCTAACACAGCCGGGGTTTCCCCTTATCCGACATCTGCTATATACGCTTTCCCTTTGCACATATCTTATCAATCTTCATCTCAAACGGCTTCAATGAACATATGTTACCCTCCAGAGATATACTTTGCGGTTTGTCACTGTTATTAAATACAAATCTCCAGGTCGTATCCTGCTTCTGCCGATATGTAATTTCTACGCCAAGCGGCAGATCATCTCTGAAGTTTAACTGATGTTCCCTTGCCATGCGCGATGCAAGTGCCATGTAAAATATGCGGTCCGGCACAGTTCCTACATAATATACGCAGCCTTTGCCATATGTGTTTACTGTTACTGCCGGCTGCCCCGCATAATACTGATCTCCATAGACCGCCAGAACCTCTGCCATGTCTGCTTCCAGTATATCACACCAGCGCTTATATGTGGCATCCTGATGCTCCGTCTGCAGTGAAGAAGCATCCTCCCTCAAAAACGAATTTGTACAGATTTGACCATACTGTCCACGAAGCTGTGCATCGGTAATCCGCAGCTTCCCTGTCCGCGCTCCGGCGGCATTGTATTCCGTCACGTGCACGCCAGCAAGTTCTTTATATATAGTAGGAAGACTGTCCATGATACACTGATTAGAGAGGTTCTTCACCCCCGAGCGGTTCGTCAAAAGCACCGTTCCTCCCTGCTTTGCAAAGTTCTCCAGTTTCTTCACGGTTCCGGAATGTTCAATGAGCATTGTCGGAGCAAGTACAATATCATATCCGTCAAACGATGCTCTCTCGTCAATAATATCTACACCAACGCCAATGCCGGTAAAACCGTCGTGAAGACACTTTAACTGCTCCAGATAATACATGCCCTCTGCCTGATGCTGCAGCTTGAAACCATATTCATTATCGGAGCTGTAAAGTAACGCCACACGATTGACCACCTCAGAGCCATCCAACTCCTGAAGCTGCTTTATCGTCTGCCCCAGCTCTTTAAATTCCTGATAGCGCCTTCCCGGCACATTGCTGTGATCCAGGATTCCGTGCCAGTACATTTCTGCACCCGACACGGCGGTGCGCCAGCGAAAATGAATCACGGCGTCCGCTCCATGCGCTACCGCCTGCAGTGCATACCCTTTGATCATCCCGGGTACCGGCATGGCTGACATCGGCATCCAGCTTCCCACCGCACCGCTTAACTGCTCCATGATCCAGAAATTCTTCTGCAAGATTCCGCGCATAAGATCCAGATGAAACGCATGGGAATATAGTTCCTGTGAATCTGTCGGAATCATCGTTGTCGGATAATTGTCATAGGAAACAAAGTCCAGATTATGGAACAGGTCATAAAAGTCCGGCATATTTTCACACAGCCAGCTATTGGTTGTAATCTGCGCCTTCGGATCCAGCGAATGGATCAGCTTTCTCTGAAATTCAAGATATGCTACCGTACTATCAGAAGCATATCGGTTATAATCAAGCGTCAATGACGGATTCTGCCACTTGATGAAATCTCCCATCGGCGGCTTCACCTGAGAAAAAGAAGAATACTCTCCGCTCCAGACGCTGTTGCCATACGCCTGATCGATCTGTTCCGTTGTACCGTACTTCTCCTTCATCCAGTCACGAAACGCCTCCTCGCACACTGCACAGCGGCAATGGTTCGCCTCCAGCTCATTGTCGATCTGGTATCCGATCACCGCCTCCTCATCCCGGTAATGATCTACCAATTGGCGAATGATACGCTCACACAGTGTCCGATAAACGGGACTGTTCATGCAGCGGTGTCCACGGATTCCGATGGAGATCCTTCTTCCGTCTGTTCCAACCTGAATGATCTCAGGATATTTCTCAAATGCCCACAACGGAGGAGTGCAGGTTGGTGTACACAAAAATACCTGAATCCCTCTGTCCTTAAAAACGGACACTGCATGGTCGAGCCATTCAAACCGGAAATCTCCCTCCTCCGGCTCCAGACGGCTCCATGCAAACTCCGCCATCCGGACAAGCTTCACACCGCATTCCTTCATATGGTCTGCATCCTGCTCCCACATCTCCTCCGGCCACTGCTCCGGATAATAATCAACCCCCAGTAAAATTCCCATATTCGTCCTCCACAAAAAACCTATACCGTGATATCGGGGGCAAAATGCATTTTTCAACGGATGACATGGATTGCTCCATCGTCAGGCAATTTGTATGTAAACATACATTGCTATCTGCTTTTGTCCCTTACATCATGCTACTCATTCATATGCTTCCTGATCTCCAGCATCTGGTCACGCAGACTTGCCGCCAGCTCGAAGTTTAACTCGGCAGCCGCTGTGTTCATCTTCTTTTTGATCTTGCGGACAAGCTGCTCTAATTCCTTCTGATTCATTGATTCGATATCCTTCTGGATATCACCGGTTTCTGTCTCCTCGACCTTCTTCGAAATCCGGATCAGATCCCGGACTGCTTTCTTGATCGTCTGCGGTGTAATACCATGCTCCTCGTTATATTTCTGCTGGATGCTGCGACGACGGTTCGTCTCATTGATCGCATTGCGCATGGAATCCGTCATAACATCCGCATACATGATCACATGACCCTCTGCATTTCGTGCAGCTCGTCCGATGATCTGAACCAACGCGATCTCTGAACGCAGGAAGCCCTCCTTATCTGCATCCAGGATTGCCACCAGAGCAATCTCCGGAATATCCAGTCCCTCTCGGAGCAGATTGATTCCCACCAGCACATCAAACACATCCATACGCATGTCGCGGATGATCTCCGAACGCTCCAGCGTATCAATATCCGAATGCAGATACTTTACACGGATGCCCGCCTCACGCAGATAATCCGTCAGATCCTCCGCCATCCGCTTCGTCAGCGTATTGACCATAACCTTATTGCCTGCCGCAATAGTACGGTTCACCTCGCCTAACAGATCATCGATCTGCCCCTCTACCGGACGTACGTCAATCTCCGGATCCAGCAGCCCTGTCGGTCGGATGATCTGCTCTACTCTCGCCAGCTCATGCTCGTCCTCATATACATTCGGTGTCGCAGAAACAAACATCATCTGATTGATATGCTGCTCAAACTCCTCAAAGTTCAGCGGACGGTTGTCTAACGCCGATGGCAGGCGGAAACCGTAGTCTACCAGCGTCCTCTTTCTGGAACGGTCTCCGGCATACATACCGCGGATCTGTGGAATCGTCATATGAGACTCGTCCACCATAATAATAAAATCGTCCGGAAAATAATCCAGCAATGTATGCGGTGGTTCCCCTTCCTTCAATCCGGAAAGATGACGGGAATAGTTCTCAATACCGGAACAAAAGCCGGTCTCACGCATCATTTCGATATCAAAATTAGTCCGTTCGGAAATCCTCTGTGCCTCCAGAAGCTTATCCTCAGACCGGAAATACCGTACTCTGTCCTCCAGCTCCGCCTCAATGTCACGGATCGCACGCTCCATTGCTTCCTTATCCACAACATAATGAGATGCCGGAAACACAACCATATGCTCCAGCTCGGATAAAACCTCACCGGTCAGCACATCGATCTCCGTGATCCTGTCCACCTCATCTCCGAAAAATTCCACACGGATCGCACGGTCAGACTCTGAAATCGGGAATACCTCCAGCACATCACCGCGCACACGGAAGGTACCACGCTGAAAATCCATATCATTCCTTGTGTACTGCATGTCGATCAGACGGTGAATGACCTCATCACGATCCTTGATCATGCCCGGTCGCAGTGACACGGTCATATTCTGGTAATCGATCGGGCTTCCGAGACCATATATGCAGGACACACTCGCCACGATCACGACATCTCTCCGCTCCGTCAGTGCCGCCGTCGCCGAATGCCGTAGCTTATCGATCTCATCATTGATCGAGGAATCCTTCTCAATATATGTGTCCGAGGACGGTACATATGCCTCCGGCTGGTAATAATCATAATAGGAGACAAAATACTCCACCGCATTCTCCGGGAAAAATTCCTTGAACTCGCCGTAGAGTTGCGCTGCCAGGGTCTTATTGTGCGCAATGACTAAGGTAGGTTTGTTGAGCTTTGCAATAACATTTGCCATGGTAAAGGTCTTACCGGAGCCGGTAACACCAAGCAAAGTCTGAAACTGATCGCCCTCCGTAAAGCCCTTGACCAGAGCGTCGATCGCCTCCGGCTGGTCTCCGGTGGGCTGGTATTCGGAATGTAATATAAAACGATCCATGATTGTCTGAACACCTCCAAGTCTCTCCGATTTGTGTCTTTCACTTTATAACAAAACAGGGAACAAATCTCTCCATGATGGCGATTCATTCCCTATGTATCTTTCATCATTCATAAAATCAGTATAGCATAGTATTATTGTCAATGCAACGAAATTATGAACATTTGTTCGATTTTATTCTTTTGTCAGCACGGAAATAATTTCTTCCCGCTTCGGCATCACCTTCAATGCCCCTTTGCGGGTGGTAATGATCGAAGATGCCGCATTGGCAAACCGAAGCATTTCATGCAGATCATCTTCCGTCAAAGAATCAAGTCCTTTTTCGAGAACAGCATTTAAAACGCACGCCATAAAGGTATCTCCCGCCCCTGTGGTCTCTATCGTGTCGTCCCGCAGAAACGGCTCGCAAAATACGCTTTTCCCCTGATAATATGCCTTGCTTCCATATTTTCCCATAGTTGCACATATTAATATCGGACGATTTTTTCTCAAAATTTCCGCAATGCCCTGATCAATATCCTTCTTACCGGTCAAAAAGGCGATTTCATCATCGGAAATCTTTAAGATATCGCACTGTCCGATTCCATACCACATTTGACGTGCGGCATCCTCCAGACTGTTCCATAGCGGTGGTCTTAAATTGGGATCAAAAGAGATAAGGGCACCTTCTTTTCGGGCATGCTGCACGGCTCTTTGGGTTGCATCCTTTACCTGCTCGTGCGTCATAGACAAGGTTCCAAAATGAAAAATCCTTGTCTGAGCAAGCTTCTCCTGCTGTACCTCCTCCCATCGTAGCATCATATCAGCTCCGGGATTTCTATAAAACGAAAACTCCCTGTCTCCGTCTTTCTTTGTATGAACAAAGGCTAACGTAGTATGCACCTCCGGATCTACAACAAGATTATCCGTATTGATTCCCTGTGTTTTTACTGCATCTGCCAGCATTCGTCCAAAAACATCATCCCCGACTTTTCCGATAAATGCCGTACTTTTTCCAAGATTTTGCAGCATGGACAATACATTACACGGAGCACCTCCGGGATTGACCTCCAAAACAGGATTTCCCTGTGTACTGATTCCATTTTCCGTAAAATCCACAAGTAATTCCCCTAATGCAGCCACGTCAAATTTTTTCATCATTTTCCTCCTATCTGCATACATCATGCCATTTCGCCGATAGATATATCATATTTATCAATATTGACAGTAACAGAACCATCACAGACAAAACTGATCTGATCGGCATCCAACGGAGTATAGAATGTCGTACTCATCACCTGTGCCCCATCATTTATAAAAATCTCTGCGGAATATTTATCCAGGATCATCCGAATCTTAACAACGTCACCCGAAACTTTGACCGGAACTTTTCTCTGTGCCAGTACATCACGGATCATTCCACAGTATGTCCTGTCAATTTCTATAGTTTTATCCGCACGGTCATAAGTAAATTTCGTAAAATGCTTTTCATTTTGTGCAAAGCAGATGTCAAACGAAGTATAATCGCCCTCCAAAAGTTCTACAATCATATCCAGCACACGTCCCCGGATTCCTTCCTTCTGACATGTCCCTTTTATCGTACACTGGTCATAATGAACCGAGTTACTGTAGTATTTTTCCAACTCCCGGACCGGACTTTGCAATATCCGCCCGTTATCAAGACGAAGCTCTCTCGGAATAGTCATCATACATGCCCATTTCTGATCTGCCGGGCGAATATTGGCATCCCAGGTCTGCATCCATCCAATCAAAATACGCCGTCCATCCGCAGACAACATGGTCTGTGATGCGTAAAAGTCGAGGCCATCATCCAGAGAGTATACATGCGAATAATCAAATACATGCCGTCCCCTGTCGTAACTGCCGGTATAATATACTGTATTATTTCCATTATGAAACTCCGAACCGGCACACAGATCCTGCGGAGAAGCAAGCAGTATATATTCCCCGTCCAATTCAAAGAAATCCGGGCATTCCCACATAGTTCCAAGATTTCCGTTTTTATCCTCTGCCAGTACAGATACATACTCCCACTCAACAGCATTCTCCGAATGAAATAATACAACCTGCGGCTTTCCCTGGTCTGTTTTGTTTCCAACGACCATATAATATCCGTCATCTTCTTTCCAGATCTTCGGATCTCTGAAATGCTCTCTGCTAAACCCCTTCGGAAGCATGTCACCGGTCACTACCGGATTTTGCGCAAGTTTATTATATGCCTTTCCATCCCCCAAAGCAATACATTGATTCTGATACGTATATTTCTGCCCATCCTCCTCTTTTTCCATGACACCGGTATATACAAGAAGATGACCTTTCTCTGTCTCTATTCCTGAACCGGAAAAACAACCTGCTTCATCATACGCCTGATCCGGAGCCAATGCTGCCGGAAGTTCCGTCCATTTCACAAAATCCTTTGTTTCATAATGTCCCCAGTGCATCGGTCCCCACACTGTACTGTAGGGATGAAACTGGTAAAACAAATGGGTCTTTCCCTGATATACCGAAAAGCCATTGGGATCGTTCATCCAGCCGCATGGCGGTGTTACATGGAACACCGGAAGCTCTTCTTTTGGAATGCGGTTCTGTTTAACATATTCATTTGCTTTTTTCAACTGATCCATATCTATACCTGTCCCTTTCCGGATGTCTGCGGTTCTACCCCTACAGACATCCGATTGTTTCATACCTTACCTACAGTTCGATCGCTTCTTCCGTATCGATATCAAAAAAGTGCATCCTATGCGGCACAAACACAAATTCTACCTTATCCCCCACTTTGCACAGCTCATATTTTGAAACCCTGGCAATCGTTACTGCTCCTCCAAATTCAAAATAGATATTATTTTCATTTCCCATGATCTCTGTATTATCAACAACTGCCTGCATCTTATTTTCTTTATAGATGTCCAGATTTTGTGGATCAAATTTAATGTCCTCTCCGCGAATTCCAAGTGTCATTCTTGTTCCATGCTTCTTTAACTTCTCAGCCATTTCCTGCTTCATGGTCAGCCGATTGCCATCTGAAAATACAATCTGTCCATCCTCAATGGAAACATCATAGAAATTCATCTGTGGTGAGCCGATAAATCCCGCCACAAATTTATTGACCGGTTTTTCGTACAGCTCCATTGGCTTACCAACCTGCTGTACAACACCCGCTTTCATGATCACAATACGGTCTGCCATGGTCATTGCTTCCACCTGGTCATGCGTAACGTAGATTGTAGTACTTCCAAGGCTGCGGTGAAGCTTGCTGATCTCATTTCTCATGCTGACACGCAGTTTTGCATCCAGATTAGACAGCGGCTCATCCATCAAAAATACCTTCTGATCCTTTACGATTGCTCTTCCAAGAGCAACTCTCTGCCTCTGGCCTCCGGACAGATTTTTCGGTTTACGGTTTCTATATTCCTCCAGTCCCAGAATATCAATTGCCCAGTCTACCTTTTTTTTGATCTCGTCAGCCGGTACCTTCATATTTTTCAGTCCATAGCCGATATTTTTCTCCACCGTCATATGAGGATATAACGCATAATTCTGAAATACCATAGAAATGCCTCGATCTCTTGGTGCGACCTCATTCATTCTCTTCCCATCAATATACAAATCTCCGGAAGTGATTTCTTCAAATCCCGCGATCATCCGCAGTGTCGTAGATTTTCCACAGCCGGATGGTCCAACAAATGCAATAAATTCTTTTTCATTGATCTCCAGATCAAAATCTGTCACTGCCTTTTTATCTGTACCCGGATACTGCTTGCATACTTTTTTTAATTCAATAAAACTCATAACTTAACCCTCCTTTGAACCTGTGGAAACAACTCCTTCCACAATCTGCTTTGAAAATAACGCATAAATGATGATAACCGGTATCGTTACCAGTGTAATGACAGCTAATGTCTGACCCATTGTTGTATTATCATTGGACGTGATCGCATTTAATCCGATCTGTGCCGTCAGAAGATCACTTGAAGTAAATACAAGAGATGGCCACAAATAATCGTTCCACACATTTAAAAATGTAAATACACTGACTGTTGCCACAACACTCTTAGACATTGGAAGCACCATAGTAAAGAAATACTTCACCGGACTGCAAAAATCCAACTGCGCCGCCTCGTAAACATCATCCGGAAGACTGACAAACACCTGCCGGAACAGGAATATATTAAATGGATTTACGATCATCGGAAGAACATACCCGATAATGTTATTTAAAAGTCCCAATTTTGCAATAAACAGGAAATGTATGGTAATGATCGTCTCCATCGGCACGATCATCAAAAGCATAATGATAAGAAGCCAGCGTTCCTTAAACGGAAAATTGATCTTGGCCAGTGCATAGCCTGCCAGCCCGTTTACAATGATTCCAAGCACGATCAATACCGCTGCATAAAGCAATGTGTTTGCCATATAACGAAGAAAGCTCGTGTTGGTCAGAATGGTAATATAATTGTCGAAAAAACTACCATTTAACGCCGGAGGAATAAACGCCGCCAGCGAATTCATATCTCTTGTGATCGCTGCATCTGTTTTAAAAGAATTAGCAAGCATCCATATTACAGGAAACAGAAAAAACAAGGACACGATAATCATAATGATAACAAGAATGATATTAATTCGTTTTTGCTTTTTTGTTAACATGTTTTTTTCCCTCCTTATCTTTGGTGAGGATTGTCTGGATCACCGTCAGGATCATTACGAAAAATGCAAATACGATCGCCATCGTGGATGCCAGTCCGATCTCCCAGTTTACCGTGCCGGTTTCATAAATGTCATAAACCATGGTGTAAGTAGAATGAGATGGGCCTCCTCCCGTCATAACCATCGGCTGTACCAGCATACGGAACGCTCCGATCGTGATCGTGATCAGTACAAAAATACACAATGGCTTTAACTCCGGCAATGTGATATCTTTAAATTTCTGCCAACTGCTGGCATGATCCATTTCAGCAGCCTCATAAAGTGCCGGATTGATCTGCTGCAGTCCGCCCAAGAAGATCAACATCTGATAACCGACTCCATTCACTCATAACAGCGATGGATGGCAGAGCCTGATCTGCACTATTGATAAACGGCTGTGCGTTGATTCCAATGTGTGCAAGAATGGAATTTAAAATTCCCTCCGGGCTGTAGATCTGCACCCAGAGTGTAGATACAACCGCCAGAGACATAACAACCGGAATAAAAAATGCCACCTTAAAATATGCCTTACAATACGTCACCTTATTGATCAGAAGTGCCAGTCCTAACGCTCCCAGTCCCTGTAACGGAACAATTATGATCACAAATTTCACGGTATTGGTAAATGCCTGCCGGAAATCATCGTCCTTGAATACCTGAAAATAATTATCCAACCCGGTAAAATGCGTCAGGCTTGGATTTAATGCAAAAAAGTCTGTAAAGCTAAATACCAATGTCAATATCATTGGCAGGAACAAAAACAATGTCAATAAGACAAGTGCCGGGCCAAAAAAGGCCATTCCCATAATTGATTCTCTTCTTTTTTTCATCATTCTAACGTATAACGCTTCAGCTTTGCGTTAATCCTTTCTACAGATTTATCCAGCTGCTCCTGTGGATCAAAACCACTCAGAACACAATTTTCCAGTACCTGCTGAAATGATGTACTTACCTGTGGATATGCAGGAGTCTTTGGCCTTGGATGACCATAGTTGCTTAATTGATAGTATAGCGCTTTGTAATTTTCGTCTTTTTGAAATACGTCGATTGTTTCATACGCTTCATATGTGGATGGAAATGATTTTGACTTTTCCCATAAACGCTTCCCGCTGTCCACACCGCTCATCCATTTCACTAATTCGGTTGCTCCCTTGATATGTTTTGTCTTGGAAGAGGCTGCAAAAGCCCATGAACCGGTTGGAGCGTATCTCTCTCCGTTCCAGGAGTCCCCGACTACATATGGTGCCACACCAAAGGACACATCCGGATAGCTGGTATAAAGTGTATTAACCTCCCATGCACCATCAATCTTAAATGCTGCCCTGCCGCTTTCAAACAAATGATCGATCGGCACCTTTGACATATACTTATTCTTCAGCAACGACTGAAAATAAGATACTGTTTTTACATTTTCCTTCGAATCAAAGACACCATCCACGGAAAGTCC
>OGDN01004306.1_pt1 | contig 12963 bp, 13 predicted proteins | sample 1570271 | NCBI WGS metagenome assembly OGDN01 (sample SAMEA4384481, study PRJEB24528) | human gut metagenome | reverse complement strand
GATTTTCTTCTCCACTTAATGGGCCAAACATCGCACCGATTAATGTAATAAGATAGATTAATATTGCAATAGCTACACCTACTCCCATAAACGCTTTCACGGATGTATCAAATAGATTTGCATCATCTGTGTTTAGAAGTTCTCGCATATAGGATATATCTGGTTTAAACACTTCCGTAATAGATCCCACAATATCATCAAATGAAGTCCCTAACTTATCACTGATCCACCCGATAATACTGTCCGCAGCGCCATGAACAACAAATCTTACTGCTGTTGCCAACTGAATGCCTTTAAAAGTCGGAAAATTATAGTAATCTAAATCTTCCGAAATTGCATCTTTATAATCGGCTCCCCCATTTCTTGCATCTTTCACATCCTGCGGAATCTTATTTGGTAAATATAAGACTCCATCTTTCTGCTGAGATGAATATTTTGACAAGGTACTCATCATATAAGTTTGATTTGCAACCGTCCATTTACAATAAACAGGATCTCCTTTTGCTTTCGCTTTTTCCTTAGACATTTCAAATTCATCATCGAGAGATATTGCTTTCGGATTATACATATATCTCGCACAATAATAGATCAGATCATCTTCATTATTAAACTCGGTATCTATGTTCAATAATCCTTTGAATCCTTCTGTTTCACTCACATCATAGGTTCCTTCACAAAGCACCTTTTGATTTTTATTCATAAACGTAATGGTAATGATCTTATTCATTTCATCGGAAGCTTCATCAAATGTTCCGCCTGCCGCTTTCGTATTCATCGAAAAAAATGACACTGACGAAAGAAGTGTCACGAAAAAGATGATGCATGCAATTGCTGTTTTACCATACTGCTTCTTTTTTCTTAAAGTCCTCATTTGCTTTCCCTCATAGTAAACTGAAAGAGCAGGCGTTCTTTCGCCCGCCCTTCTCTTTAATTTCCAAATAAATTATGTGCTGAATCTCCAACAAGATTATCGACTGTTTTAAAAATATAGCCAACAGCCATGACTGCTGCATAGCAAATTACAATTCTTTTTGCATAACTGACCCATCTTTGTGTAGACTGCGGTGACGATGCAAAAAAAGCACATAAACAACAAAATATAAAACAAACCGCAGCTACTGGTAATGTTAATCCCAGTAATTGCGTATAAATGTTACTGAGTCCACTTTGCGCCTTCGAAAAGAAATCTGTAGCATAGATGCTTGTACATCCAATACAAATACTGATTACTGTATAACAAAGCAATACCTGAACCAAAGGTACCATATTTTTTTTCATAAATTTTTTCATCTTTCTTACTCCTTCTTAACTTTTTCTTCCTTATTTATATGTGACTGCAAATTTCCATCTTCTTTTACAACCGATATAGGTTCTGGCTGTTCTTTCTTCCTTATTCTCGGAACTGGATATGTTTGAGATCTATATCTGTTTTGATATTCTTCCATTTTTTTTCTTTCTTCTTTCTCAATGTCCTTTCTCATCCAGTAACATATCAATAGAAATATCAGGTAGCCAATGATTCCCAATACGATTACCATGATTGCAAAGACTAATATTTCATCTGAAAACAGGCAAAGGATGAAAAGTATAAATCCTATTCCTCCAAACAGTTCAAATATCTCCATTTATTCTTCTCTCGTTAAAAGAAATCTTTTAGTGCTTCAATATCCGGAATATAATCATCCTCTTCCATCGCTTCAGGACTTGTATCTGCAACATCGATATTCCCCTGATCTTCCGGTAAGTCCTCTTTTTCTTCTAACTCAATCCTTTCATTTATATATTCTATTTTGTCTTTAGAAACATTTTCCTCAATTTCTGTCTCATTAGCTTCCGAAATTTCTATTTTCTTCGCTGCAGTTTTCTTTTTCTTACCTTTTTTTAAATACTTCTGATTATATTTATCAAAGTTTTCTTCATATTGTTTGTTTTTCCTATTGTATTCTTCTATTGAGCTTCTATATAATAGGTGGCTTCTTACCTCTTCTATCCCTGTTTTCTTTTTGCAGAACATATATAGCTCTAAAATAGCCTGTGCTTTCTTTCTCGCTGGGATCGTGGATAGGAACACTTCAAACTCTTCATATTCTTTTGATATAGCAAATCCTAAGTTTAGTCTGCCATATTTACGATCTCTTACCATTTGCAGCCACATCCTTCATTCTCTGATAATCTTTTGCTAACATTTCAAATCCTTCTGCATTTGCCTTTTCATCTGTAATGAAGTCGATAAACTCTTTATTTAAGCCTGTCATGTTTTCAATGTAGTTACGAAGAAGGATAGATCCACCACCCATAAAGATGATCGTTGCTACTCTTATATCACCAGCAGCTCTTGTTACTGCATCGAATATTTTATTGATATGATTGTTTATGGTCTCTTCTATAATAGGAATACACACATCCGGGATATTTAGTTTTACATCCGTTTTACAGCAGTTATTTTTCAGATACTGCTCAATCATGCGGTACCTTAATTTATACCGTGTATTAATTTCTACTTCCTGTTCAATCGATTCTATAAGTGAGTTGATTCCAAGCAGTTCCGTTTTTGTGTTTTGTACGACTCTCTTTCTTCCCTCAAACGGGATAATGTCACAGGTTATGCCTCCAATATCACATATCGTGTAATCTTCATATTGGCCTATGATACGATTCCGGATCACGGTTCGCCCTGTTGTTTCTTTTTTCTTCGGTCCATATGCATAGGACGCTGCATGCCCCTGCGGAAAGACCATGACTTCTTCTACAGCAATTTTTCTTTTCTTGCCGTGATAAACAAATTCGATTCCATCGCCACCCATTCGTTTCATAAAATAACTTATGAAACCTTCTTTTCTCGCCTGCAAATGATTTGGTGGTAATCCTACCGCCAGGATCATCGGTGAATTGATTCTTGGCGTTCCAAATTGTTCGTATTGTTTCATGATTGCAAACAACGTGTAGATCAGATAATTCTCATTAATAGTCTTATCCTCCAGGTAGTCCTGATCGAATGCCCTTAGTGTATAATAGGAACCCTCATATAATATGTAGTCTTTATCATCGTAAGGCTCGAATTTTTCTTTTGCTAACCCACATGGGAACGTGAGCTTGCATGTCTTAATCGAATGATTTCCATGGTCGATTCCAATAATATTTTTATTCATTCTCCTAATTCCCCTTCTTTCGGCTAGGAACAACTATTAAAAATATATTTATAATGCTAGTTTAGTATATTATTATACTATTTTCAAGGTGTTAGACATATTATAAATAGTATTTTTATGCATTCCGCTAATAGTTTTATTAGTTCTTAGTATGAATATATAAAAAAAGCGGAATTCAAAGAATTCCACTTAATCTCTGTATAATGACAAAAAAAGTCCGTAAACGTATTCGCCTACGGACTTAAATTATCTTATACTTAATCATTCATAACTTAACTGTGCTTAAGTCTATCATGATTACGTAAAAATTTCAAGACTTTTTACGTAATATCTTTGCTTATTTATTTTTTAAAATTCCATTCTGAATCTGATAGCATCTTATCTGTCTATTAATTTCTGCACTCAAAGAATCGCCATATTTAAGATTTTTCATAAGTCCGTCTACCAGATCAGCATCGATTTTAAAAGACATCTGTTTTCCTTTAGCAGACTTTTTCGTATTTTCATCAGACTTGGACGACTTTCTTCTTGTTCTTTTTGGTTTTTCTACGCTCACTTCTTCTGTCTCTTCTTCAGTAACGGTATTTTCATTCTTCTCATCTAAGCTAGCTGCGACCTCTGCCAGTTCTTTTTGTTTTTTATGAATTTCGTCCCATATCTCTTTGTCTGATTTTATTTCCGGTGTATTTTGCTCCTCTCTTTTATCTTCTTCCATATCATCTCTACTATCAATTGCATTTAACATTTCTTCACTAAACTTAAAGTTTCTTTTTGCTGCCATTTAACCAACCTCCTTGATAAATTCCTTTACTACTTTTCTAACATCATCTGCTACTTTAGAATTACTATCATAATCTGTAATTCCTTCGTGCATATATGCAACTTCCCCAATCGCAACTGCATTCCTTATGCTGTTCTTAAATACTTTCGTATTTAACTTTGTAGATATTTCATCCGCAAGTTTTCTTACGATAGATCCCATATTGCTTCTCATTTCATTTCTATTAAATAAAATGCCTGCTACTTTCAGATATGGATTTGCCACTTCACGTACCTCTTCAATGGTTTCAATAATTCCATTATCTGCTTCCACAGAAGCCATATCCGGCAACATTATGATTAATGCGTAATCCGAAATACTTAAAGATAATAAATGCCGATAATCCGGTGATGGACTTACATCAATAAAAACATAATCATAGTGGCGTTCCAATGCTGCTATCACATCTTTCATTTTTTTTAGTTTTACTGTAGATCCTATGTTTGTCACATCTTGTGTCGCCGGTACAATAAATAAATTATCTTTTACTTTTTGTACTGCTTCTGACGGATTTACATTTTTTCTTAAAAGATCAGCCATTGTTAATGTGTCTTCGTTTTTTTCGATGCCTGCATAATATGTAAGATTTGACCTCTGACCGTCCATATCGATCATCAAAACGTTTTTCTTCATATTTGCAAGTTCCCATGCCATATTATAGCAACAGGACGTTTTCCCTACACCACCTTTTTCATTCACAAAAGTAATTATAAACCCCATATATATATCTCCCTTCTTTAATTTTATCTCCCTTTTGTTTGACATATATATCCATATCAATCTCTTCTATGATATTTTAATATGCCATTTTTATTAAGTCAATAATTTCTAATTATCTAATTCCGTAATTTTTATATTCTTGTGTTTTTGAATTTTAATATTACTATATTTTTATATTATATAGTTTTTTCACTTTCTTATCTCTATAATTTCTAATTATTTAGTTTCATCACTCTTACACTTGTATATTTGCTCATTCTTTCACTCTTAAATTTCTATATTTTTAGATTACCCCATTTTCTTGATTGTTCATCTTGTAGTTTTATACTTTTCATATTTCTATATTTTAATATTTTATAACTTTGCGATTCTGCGATTTTGCAATTTTAACATTTTACAATTTAGAAAATATAGAATTATTTTATTTCTGTATTTCTATAATTATATAGTTTGCGTTTTTTTAATTTATAGATTTATATATTATCAAGTTTCAATATGTTTATAATTACACATTTATATATTTTTGCATTTCCAAGTTTTGATAATATAGAATTCTATAATTATTAGAATCTCATGTTCTAAAGATTAATGATTATTTGAGTTAGGTAATTGCGTACTACGTGATTCTGGTAATATCGTCATATCGAAATGAGCAATTTTCATATTATACCATTTCAGTAGTTTTAGATTCTCAGATTTTAATAACATATAGTTATAGCATTTGTATAAGTTCATAATTATGAAGTATATCAATATAGTAATTTGCAGATTACGCAGTTATTAATTATTGAATTATGCAGTTATAAAAGTATAATAATTGCTTACTATAGAAATATATGATTACACAGTTATAGTAATTACTAATTACTGTAATTATATAATTGCATAATTACCGAATGTTGTCAATACGGCATTTTGCAAGTACACCATTATTATATTATGCGGTTATGTGGTTTTATAATTATATCATTTGTATATTATATAGGTATATCATTACTAAATTATAATAATATGGGAATATATAAATTAGCGGTTATATAGTTATACAGTTATATAGTTACACGGTTATATTATTTCGTACTTATATAGTTACGCAATTATGATAATGACGTAATTATAAAAAACGTATTTTTAAAGCAATCCCGAATCGCTTCAAATCGGCGAGAAAAATGAATAGGGCAAAGAGCAGTAGGGTAAAGGTAAAAAAATAGCTTAAACAAGCAGTTAGAGGCCGTAGAAATGATTTCAAATTAGTAACCATCGGAGAAAATGGAAACAAAATTGCAGAAGAGAAGAGAAGTAGAAAAAAATGCAACCGTATATTACTATACGATTGCATTTTAAATTAATTTAATAATTTACTTAAATGATTTAAGATCAACTGTTTTTGTTCTGAAATAGCATCCAAAATATCCTGAACAGAACAATCAATATTATTAAGAAAATCAGAAACCTGACTATAAAAAATATGATCTCGCTGAAGTTTTAAAATGAGATTATCGTATTTTTCAATCTGTTCATTGGCCTTATTTTTTATTAACCACTGATAAACTTCTGGCTCATCAATTTTCAAATGCGAAAGTTTTGGCTTATTTAAATAAGCAGATTGAAAATAAAAATCATCAGAATCTCTTCTGCAATATTTTTTCCGAGTAGCAGAAATAGAAATAGGAGAGTAGCACTCATTTTCTTTAAGATTAAGTCCTAAAAGATTAAGAGCGCTATCATCCAGCTTTTCGTAATGTTTAAAATGACAAAATTTTCTACCATTCTGTTCAAAGTCATTCGATTTATTTTGCAGTTCCGCTAAATAACAAACGGCTTTGTAGGTATCACAATGTTTTACCTCACAAACCAAAGCAATTGCATCATAGGATTTTCCACATCCAAAGCAGTACACATTCTTTGGATATACAATGCAATTCCCTTTGTTTTTATCACTATGATTTGGGCAAGGACATAGAATAGAATAGTGGGATCCAACTTTTTTACAATCAAAGCCTAAATCTTCAACCAATTCTAGCATGTCAACAGAATCTAACAACTCATGTTTTTCTTCATCTGTAATATATAGCATAAAGTGAATCCCCCTTTCTTAAATAATCCTTATGCAACTATGCCAATACGTTTCGCCATCGCAGAAAGTCTTTCATCCTGTGCAATTATTTGAAGAATTGCTTCTTTCTCTGATCCATCAATCCGTTTCGCCATATAAAGTAATCGATCCGGATTTTCATCATAGACTTCGCGAAGTGATTGATATCTTGAATCACTAGGTTTAAAGTCAAATGCATCTTCAATTGAATTTTCCTGGACATTATCCTCATGAAGAGAATCACATCCACTATGTGTGATTTCTGGTTCCTTTTGATACTCCAGAATACTTTTCTGTGGCATTGCTGGTTCCCGATCCGATAGGGAAGGAACAAATCCATTATCTGTAGGACCAGGTTTCGATTTATCTCGTTCCATAATATTTTTTACCTCACCCAGCACGCCATTCTTTTTCGGAGTATCTGGAACAGAAGATGGAAGAGAAGGTTGTGGAAGAACCTCATCTGCCTTTTCTTCAAGATCCTGTAAGTTCTCTTCTTCCTCTACATAAGAGGTTTCATACTGGCATCCAAATCCAGCTTTCGACAAGCAATAGTTCTCAGACCTAGATTTTGCCGAATTCACAGTCTTTTGAATGATTTCTCCAATAGAATAAATGGAAAAATAAGCATCTCCCTTATTAGGATCTCGTTTCACTGACTGCTCCGGTGCAATAGCGACTGTTTCAGCACGTAGAAACTGATTTTCTTCATCTCGATAGTCACGGTACAGATAACACGTAACTACAACCAAATCCTTATCCTGCTTTAAGATTTTGTGTTTAATCACTCCATCCGGATAAACAGCTTTAAACCAGATTTCCTTTACTGAAAGTGGAAGACGTTTGATCACTCGATTCGTATCATTATTCGATTTATATGTCATAACTTCCGCTTCAGGGTAAAAACCATCAATATGATTGATCGACTCAAAAAATAATCTATTTTTCTCCTTTAATTCTGTGTTGATATCTTTCTCCATAGTTTATTCCTCCTTAATATAAGAGAAGGGCAGTAGTAGTTCCCCCCTTCTCTCATGAATATATTTTAATAGTCTCTAACTAAAAGGCAGTTCCTCGTCAATTCCATCTGGAATACTCATAAATCCATCTCCAGAAGGAGCACTCGGAGGAGTAGGCATGGAAGCCTGGGAAGAACCCGTATAGGACTGGGAAGCCTGTTTGCTTTCCGCAAATTCCTGATCCTCTACCACAACGTCGGTCGTGTATACTTTCTGACCTTCGGAATTTGTGTAGCTCCCCGTTTGAATTCTGCCAGTTACTATTACCTTCAGGCCTTGTCTGAAATACTTTTCTGCAAACTCAGCCGATTTCCCAAACCCAATGCACCTGATAAAATCAGCATTCTGCTCCGAATCATTTCTTTTGAAGCGTCGATCAACAGCAAGTGTATATCTCGCAACTGCCGTAGATTTCTCGCCAGTAGAATAGCGTACCTCCGGATCTCTAGTAAGTCGTCCCATTAAAATTACCTTGTTCATTTTTTATTTCTCCTTTCATTTTGAACTTTATTTCACATATCGTTTCACAAGATCCGTTAATCTCTTAGGAAGCGTTTCCAAATCAGAGATATTTAGAAAGTTTTCACGATAGATATGTTCAATAGCTTCTTTATCATCACCGATAGCGGCTGCGATCGGAGTGATACCTTTCCGTTTATATTCCTTAATCACACCTGCAACATCCTCACACCCGATAACACCTGTATATCCGGAAGCGCATGGCTGTCCATCAGAAATTGAGATCAATAGCTTAAAATCAGCATCAGATCTTAAGAGTTTTTCAGCACAAAACTTGAGTGCATAACCGTCCCGATTATTGTCATGATCAGAAATTCCCATAATGCGGTATTTATCTTTCTCATCCGGCTTATCCGCATCCGCATAAGCAGTAAGGATAACGGTACCATCCCAAAACGTTTCATAGTGGCCATATACTGATATCGGAATATCAAGCCTTCTGCAGAAATCGTGAATGACTAAAGCCGCAAGCCTTTCATAAGCAATCCTGTCTCCGGATGTAGAACCTGATTCATCAACAAGAACCATAACAGCCAGATTCGGATGATTGGTCGGCGCGATTTTACGAGAGAAGTATTTCCCATCACCATGAGAGTAGGAACGTGCTTCAAAATGTCTGCCTGCATACAAGCCATCCATCTTAAAGCCTTTTTTTCGTTTCATCACAATTTTCTGAAAATGCTTTGCGGTTTGTTTTCCATAACTGGTTGCTTCTGAAGCAACCGCATTATACAGATTAATCAAATGCGGTGTGACTTCTTTCATCCTCATTACTTCACACCGAACACCATCATGTACCTCTGCATGTTTCAATTCCCCGGCAAAGTCATTTAAAGAATCGGTAAACAAAGATTCTTCCTCAGTTTCAACTTTTTTATCGATCATATCCTTAAGAATCTTCTCCAGTTCCTTTTCCGATTTTTCCTCGTCATCCGACTCTGATGATGCTTTTGCTTCCGGATCCGCTTTAAATGGATTATCCTCACATACGGATCTACGAAGTTCATCTCGAAGCTCTTTAGATGTTTCTTCTTTCTCTTGTACGATATCAGAATCAGAATCTTCATCCGATTCATCTTCATCCGGTTCATCTTCATCCGATTCTCCTGATCCCTCACGCAGAGCTTTATATCTTTCTCCGAGTTCAGATACTTCCTCATCTGCTTCAGCATCAGGAGATGAGCCTCTATAGTCTTCATCTTCTGGAAACATATCATCAAGTTCCTCAGAAGAGAGAACCTCGTATTCCTCAAACTCTTGCTTAAGGAACGGTAGCAGCTTGGCAAATATCGTATTCTGTATACGAATACGGTCACTGCTTCTATAGGTATATACGGATTCATCAATTAAATCCAAGACATCTAAAAGAAATTGAACTCTTTCATCTCCAAGTTCCCATTCTTCATAAAAAAAATCCGAAGAAATAGCATATAAATGGATCATGCCTATGATCGTATCCACTTTCGAATGTTCCGCTTTTAATCGTTCTTCAAAAGTGGGTGCATTCATAATAATTTCATCAACAGCCATTTCCAGCGACTTAGAAATACCAGGAAATCGTTTTGCAACCCGTCGATTCACATGAGCATCTTCCAGTGCATTCATAAAGAAATGATACTTGTATTGCAGCACCGATAGAAGATTGGTACCTTTAAATTTGCTAAAGTACGTAACAAATTCCGTTTCCAGTTCTTCCTCTTCCGCAAGCAGCTCTAAAGAACCAATGGATTTTACTTCAAAATCACACTGTTTCATCAGCTTAAAGTTGGTATAAAGCATATGGCCAACTTCATGAAGCATTAATCCAATGATCATTTCATGCTTACCTTTTCGAGTACTCTTTCCTTGAACCATCTCAGAATGATAATTAATCGTGATTTTCTGATCATCCGTGTACGCAATTGAGCCACGTTCATCAACAATTCTTACCATACATTTTTTCAGACCGTAGCGCTTCACTAATATTTCAGCCATATCAGTCAAATACGCAGCATATGATCTGGATCGAAAAAACTCCCTATCAGACATGGATTTTACTTCCTCTTCGATAAGTCTGCGGACCTTTAAATGACTTGTTCTTGCCATAATACCGCCCCCTTATCTTGCGAACCGTGAAGTGTCGAGAATTGCTTCTTTGATCGTCATTCTGTCTTCCCGATCAGTGGCTGCTTTATTAATGACGCATTGAATGCAGGATTGATATATTTTATCAATTCCCATAACTTTAACCGCCATAGCCCAGGATAAGAGAGAACGCATACCACATACACCAATGATGTCATTCTTTGTGATATACTCGTTGATATCATGTACAATATCAGCCATCTCACTGATCAATCCAGAAGCCTTCATACCGGTTCTTTTGATGACACGATCGACCATCTCCCGTTTTTCCGGTAAATCCATAGTAAGAACCAATTGAAACCTGTCAATCACTGATTCATTCAGTTCTTCACAGCCTCGATAGTTATCATTTGTTGTTGCAATAATAACGGTATCTTTGTGTCTACTAATATCCTCACCGTTTTGGAGTCTAATCGTTCCTGATTGCTCCAAAAGAGAATTTAGAGCCATCAATACACCTGGCCTGGTAATTGCTTTAATTTCCTGCAATTCAAGAACATCACCATTGCGGATAGCTTCAACGATAGGAGAGTAGACAAACTTAAATTTCTTTTGTTCTCTGCTTGTCATATCATCCATTACTCGCTGAATCAAAAGTTCCGTACATTCCCGTTGGGAATAACCAGCCGGAAGTGTACTTTCTCCGGTAAGTTTTTCATAACTTCCTTCCAGATCAAACTCAATATCTAGAAGATCAGGATAGCCTTTTTCTTCCATAATCTCTGAAAATGATTTTGATGTGCAGACTGTATCATCCTCATCTGTATCCGGCACGATCTCACCATAAAGAGAATAGGCATCCGTGTCTGGATGACAAGTGTATACACGGTATGGTCTACCAAGCGCCTGTGCGACTAACTTTGCAGCTGTCGTTTTACCGCTACCAGCTTCACCGGAAAGGATAATATTAGAGATTCTTTCCTGTGAATCATAGGTACCACATACCATCTCACAAATCATTTCAACTTCTTTTGGTACGGTGATCGTATCCGGCAGATTAGGAATTAACTGACGTTCAGCATCCGTAAGAACGCGATCCGAAAGTTTGTATTTGCCAGATATCTCACTCGGCTTTAATGTGGAAATGCCAGATGCTTTTACTGACTCAGGCGTTTTTGCAAGTACCTGGAATGTTCCAAAGACTTTTTCTGGAGCATATTCCCCGCTTTCAATTTTGGAATTTCTCAGTTTCCCACATTCTCCAGACTCATTGATAGATAACTTAATATCTTGGCCAGTACCGCCTGTCACACATCTCATATAGATGTTATCAGTAAGTTTTGCTAATAATCCACAGAATCGCTCAACTGTTATTTCAGATATAAGCATAAAACTTTCTTCATCTGCAATCCCCGGATCCAACAGAAGTCCCGGAAGGATTTCACGATAAATCGTATTTGCTTCTGGCTCAGTTAGTATTTTTTCCATAATTGCTAAGAAAATCACTGTTCCAGCCCGCTTCGTCTCTCCAATCACAAATGAGGACATGACCTGCGTTTCTTTGTCATATGTTCCGGCATAAACAAAGCCTCTTCTTGTAACAGCAGCGCAATCAATCGTATCTCCATGATCAATTTCTGCCAGACTGGCTTTTTTATTTGCACCAAACCCTGCTTTATTTGAATTCTTCTCCGTAATAAGTGCATACTGTCTTAATGCCTTATAAATGGTTACAGAAGCTTTAACAGTATCTCTGTGCCTGGATAAATCACTTGCAACCGAGTTATCATAACTTCTGGATGCAGCTTCCTCTAAAACACCAGGAAACTTTCTTCCGAATTTAAACATTTGTTTTATCATTTTTTCTTTTTCCTCCTTCATGCGCCTTAACACATTTGTCTTTCCTATCAACCCATACATAGGTATAGCCATAAAGCATAAGTGCCTCTGATAGTTCTTCAATAAAAGCATCTTCTCCAGGCAGATCTGCAATTGGAAATGAAAAATCTGCTGTAAGATTCTCTCCATGAGTATTGATCCATTGTTTCACAGAGATATTTCCTCTGCTTTTTGTGTTGAACTTTATCGTTGGATATACTCTGTCTTCCTGTTCTTCTTGTCCTGGTACTTTTTTTTCATGTAATTCCTCTATTTTATAAACAGCTATTAGGAAAACAGCTCTTATAATCGGAAAGACAAACAAGAAAAAAAATATCAGAAATAAAACTAACATGATTGCTCCATTTCCTTTGTGCCATGAGTTCCGTGTACATAATCCACATTTAAAACCTTAAACTGTGTAGAAGATATTGCATCTTCTTTCGGCACACGATACTGTGGTTCCGCTGAAAGTGATATGGATGAACCTGTTTGGATCTTCATCTTCAATAACTTTTCAGCAACCTCCCCATAAGCAACAAATGAAAATGATTTCCAGAAGCTGACTTTTAAGTCTGAGTCATATGCTTTTGCCGATGCCCGAAACCTTACACATTTACCGCCATTGAACGGATATACTTTCAGGCAAGCATCTTCTCCTTGCTTATACCTTGATAAGCGTAGTGATGGAAACGTTGT
>OGDN01004304.1_pt1 | contig 12968 bp, 10 predicted proteins | sample 1570271 | NCBI WGS metagenome assembly OGDN01 (sample SAMEA4384481, study PRJEB24528) | human gut metagenome | reverse complement strand
ATATGAGGGTTGATAATTATGGAATTTGAAAATCTTCTTACATTGATAAAAACAGTGTCAGATTCTGAACTGACGGATTTTGATTATGAAGAAAATGGCACTCGAATCCGACTGAAAAAGAAAAAAGAGACAGTAGTGGTTGCGGGAGCTTCTGCAGATGTTCCGACCGCACCCCTTGCAGCAGCACAGGCTGCGATCCAGAACAGCGAAGCTGTGGCTGATGCAGACAGCGAACCGGAGGGGATGATCGTAAAATCTCCTCTTGTCGGAACTTTTTATGCAGCACCTGCCGAGGATGCCGCTCCGTTTGTTTCGGTCGGCGACCTGGTAAAGAAAGGTCAGACACTTGCCATTGTGGAAGCAATGAAGCTGATGAACGAGATTGAAAGTGACTTTGATGGTAAGGTTGCAGAAGTTTATGTAGAAAACGGACAGGCTGTAGAGTACGGACAGCCATTGTTCCGGATTGTATAAATGGGAGTATATGCCATGAACAGATTAGGTGTAAAAGAAATTGAACAGATTCTTCCTCACAGACATCCGTTTCTTCTTGTGGATTATATTGAGGATTATGAGCCGGGAAAATTTGCGGTTGGATATAAATGCGTAACTTTCCGCGAGGATTTTTTTAAGGGACATTTCCCGCAGGAGCCGGTGATGCCGGGTGTCCTGATGGTGGAAGCACTTGCACAGACAGGTGCAGTGGCAATCTTAAGCCTGGAGGAGAACAAAGGCAAGATTGCATATTTTGGAGGAATCAAAAACTGCAGATTCCGCGGAAAGGTTGTTCCGGGAGATAAGCTTCGTCTGGAGACAACGATCATCAAATATAAAGGACCTGTAGGGGTCGGTCATGCAGTTGCAAGTGTTGATGGTAAAGTTGTGGTTGATGCAGAACTGACTTTTATGATTGGATAGGTGAAACACTATGATAAAAAAAGTGCTGATTGCGAACAGAGGGGAGATTGCGGTGCGGATTATCCGTGCATGCAGAGAAATGGGAATAGAGACAGTGGCTGTTTATTCGGAGGCAGACAAAGATGCACTTCATACACAGCTTGCGGATGAGGCAGTCTGTATCGGACCGGCACCGTCATCCCAGAGCTATCTCAGCATGGAAAATATCATCAGTGCGACAATTGTTACAGGAGCCGATGCAATTCATCCGGGATTTGGTTTTCTTTCGGAGAACAGTCGTTTTGCCGAGCTCTGTGAACAGTGTAATATTACTTTTATCGGACCACCGTCCAGCGTAATTGCAAGTCTTGGAAATAAGCAGGCAGCCAAAAATACGATGGCAAATGCCGGTGTCCCGATCATTCCTGGTGGAAAAAATCCGATCTATACAGTTGAAGAAGGAATGAAGGAAGCGGAAACGATCGGTTATCCGGTCATTATCAAAGCGGCTCTTGGCGGTGGCGGCAAAGGAATGCGTGTTGCAGATACGCCGGAGGATTTTGAAGAAAGCTTCCGTACTGCACAGAAGGAAACGCAGATGGCGTTTGGAGATTCTACAATGTATGTGGAACATTTTGTGCGTCATCCGAGACATATTGAGTTTCAGATCATGGCAGACAAATTTGGAAATGTCATTCATCTCGGCGAGCGTGACTGCTCTATCCAGCGAAATCATCAGAAGATGATCGAGGAGTCTCCATGTGAGGTAATCTCGGATGAACTTCGTACAAAGATGGGCGAGGCTGCTGTAAAAGCAGCGAAGGCTGCCAGATACGAAAATGCGGGAACAATAGAGTTTCTTCTTGATAAAGACGGCAGATTTTATTTCATGGAAATGAACACCAGAATCCAGGTAGAGCATCCGGTCACAGAGTGGGTGACAGGTGTGGATCTTGTCAAGGAGCAGATTCGTATTGCATCAGGGCTTCCGCTTTCCTGCCGTCAGGAGGATATTCATCTGACAGGTCATGCGATTGAGTGCAGGATCAATGCAGAAAACCCATCCAGGGGCTTCCGTCCGTCACCGGGAACGATCACAGATATGTATTTTCCGGGTGGTAAGGGAATTCGTATTGATTCCGCGGTGTACAGTGGATATACGATTCCACCATATTATGATTCCATGATCGCAAAAGTGATCGTGTGGGCAAAGAATCGTACGGAAGCTATCCGAAAGATGCAGAGCGCACTTGGAGAGGTGATCATTGAGGGCATCGACACGAATGTGGATTATCAGTATGAGATTCTGGATCACCCGGATTTTCAGTCTGGCAATACAGATGTAGAGTTCATCGAAAGAATGGAAGCAGACAAGTAAAGTTTTGGTATTAACAGGAGTTAGTGATCATGAAGTTGGATAACATGTTCAAAAAGACAAGGATTATTTCCAGAATACAGAGCCATAATGCGGCCCGTGCCCCCAGACCGGAGGTACCGGAAGGGCTTCTGCGTAAATGTAACAAATGTGGAGCTGCTATTATCACAGAGGATGTAAAAAAAGGATACTATATCTGTCCGAAGTGCGGAGGATATTTCCGTGTGCATGCATACCGCAGAATCCAGATGGTGATCGATGAGGGAACGTTTGAAGAGTGGGACCACGATCTGGTCGGTGGAAATCCTGTTGATTACAAAGGTTATCCGGAAAAAGTGCAGGCACTTCAGGAGAAAACCGGACTCAGAGAAGCTGTAGTTACAGGAAAAGGCAAGATAGGCGGCAGAGATACCGTGATCGCGGTCTGCGACGGAAGATTTCTGATGGCGAGTATGGGCTGGGCCGTCGGTGAAAAGATTACCAGAGCGGTGGAGTGTGCTACTGAGGAAAAACTCCCGGTTATTATCTTTGCCTGTTCGGGAGGTGCCAGAATGCAGGAGGGGATTACATCTCTGATGCAGATGGCAAAGACTTCTGCGGCACTGGAGCGTCACAGTAAAGCCGGACTTCTGTATGTATCTGTCCTGACAGAACCGACGACCGGTGGTGTGACGGCAAGCTTTGCTATGCTGGGAGATATTATCCTGGCAGAACCGGGAGCGTTGATCGGTTTTGCCGGACCTCGTGTGATCGAGCAGACGATCCGTCAGAAGCTTCCGAAGGGATTTCAGAGAGCGGAGTTTCTTGTGGAGCATGGTTTTGTGGATGATATTGTAAGACGTGAGAATCTGAAGGAGACGCTTGGAAAGATTCTGGAGCTTCATGCAAATGCAGCTGCCGAGGGTCAGGCCGAGAAGACAGATGGAAGTGATAAGGGAGATACAGGATCACCTGTTGGCATCAATCCTTATCTTACTGCCTGGGATCGTGTCCAGATTTCACGTAAGGTGGATCGTCCATCTGGCAGTGATTATATAGAAGCACTTTTTACAGATTTTATGGAATTCCACGGAGACCGCAACTACGGTGATGACAAGGCCATTGTTGGTGGAATCGCAAAATTCCACGGCAGACCTGTCACTGTGATCGTGCAGGAAAAAGGAACTAACACAAAAGAAAATATCGCGCATAATTTCGGTATGCCGATGCCGGAGGGCTATCGTAAGGCACTTCGTCTGATGAAGCAGGCGGAGAAGTTCCATCGACCGGTTCTTTGTTTTGTTGATACTCCGGGAGCATTCTGCGGTATCGAGGCAGAGGAACGGGGACAGGGTGAGGCGATCGCCCGTAATCTCTGGGAGCTTGCAGGTCTTAAGACGCCGGTGCTGTCTGTTGTGACAGGGGAAGGTGGAAGTGGCGGTGCGCTTGCACTTGCAGCAGGTGACCAGGTATGGATGCTGGAAAATTCTGTGTATTCGATTCTTTCGCCGGAAGGATTTGCAAGTATTCTCTGGAAAGACAGTGCAAGAGCGAAGGAGGCTGCAGGGGTTATGCAGCTGACGGCCGCGGATCTCTATAAGAAGGGCATCATTGAGCAGGTGATCCCGGAACCGGAAAACCTGACTTCTGAAAGCCTGTGGCAGGTGACAGAAAGACTGAATGACAGGATCGGAGAGTTTCTGCAGAAGTACACTGCTTTATCTGAGGAGGAACTCCTGGAGCACAGGTATGCACGTTTCCGTAAGTTTTGATTTTTTGAGTGTTTTAATGTAGTGTTTCAATGTATTGATTTAATGTATACGACAGAGTAAGCCCCATATTCAGAATAAGAAATACCGCTGTGTCTGCTATTCGATGCATGCGCTTATTATCCACCAGTCGCCCAAACTCGCTTCGCTCAGACAGTGGGCTTGGTGGTGGAAGCTAAGCATGCATCTCATAACGCAGTACTCGCGAGTATTTCACTCTGGATATGGGGCTTACTCTGTCTGTGCATCGTGAAACATAAGAGGCTAATTTACGCTCTCTTTTGACAAACTATCATTTCCAAAAGCAGCTGTCAAGGCATCACTTCGTTTAATAGGAATCAGCCTGGACAGCGTTACTGTTCACTCCGTTCGCAGTAACTTGGTCAAAATGCATTCCAAATCACCTTCGGTGATGGCATTTTGCCCCGTATGTCTCGGGATTTTGCCATATTCATGGCAAAACACCTCGCGGGATATTACCTGTGAACAGTTACTGGACAGCCACTTTAGTTACTCCTTCCCTCAGTGCATTTGGGGTCGGCTTACAGGCAGAAGGATTCCCGTGTAAGGACAGGAATACTCGCGAGGCCTGCGTAGCGAGATGCAGGCTAGTTTCCGCCATCAAGCCCTCTGTCTGAGCGTTAGCGAGTCAGGGCGACTGGCGGATAACAGACGCATGCATCAAGCAGCAGACGTAGCGGTATTCTACGTCCCTACACGGGAAGTCCTCTGCCGTAATCCATCCCCACAACCCACTTCATTTCTTTTCCCCACATTCTCGATTTTGTCTATGTTAAAGCGTTTCTTATAGTACTATAATACATAGTAAAAAGAAGAAACGGAGGAGACACGAATGAAAGAAGTAAAATCACCCAAAAAGCCATTGCTTTACTATTATGGGATCGTACTTCTGATATTGGTCATCTTTAACGTAGTCATCACACCGATGTTCGCAAAAAGCATGGTCAGAGAAGTAGACTATGGAACCTTTATGACCAAGATTGAACAGAAAAAAATCGAAGACGTTCAGATCGAGGACAATCAGATCCTTTTTACAGACAAAGATGATCCAGACACCATTTATAAAACAGGCGTGATGGAAGATCCTACACTGACAGAACGCCTTTACAAAGCAGGAGCAAAATTCTCTAAAGAAATTGATCAACAGATGTCACCGATAGCCAGCTTCCTGCTGACAGGAATCCTGCCCCTGGTGATCTTTATCGCACTCGGCCAGTATCTGAGCAGAAAACTGATGAACCAGATGGGCGGCAAAAACTCCATGGCCTTCGGTATGGGAAAGAGCAACGCCAAAGTTTACGTACCATCAACAGAGGGCATTCGCTTCAGCGATGTTGCCGGTGAAGAAGAAGCAAAAGAAAACCTCCAGGAAATCGTAGATTATCTCCATAACCCGGAAAAATACACCAGAGTCGGTGCTTCCATGCCCAAAGGAGTTTTGCTTGTAGGCCCTCCAGGTACCGGAAAAACCATGCTGGCAAAAGCAGTAGCCGGAGAATCCAATGTTCCATTTTTCTCCATGTCAGGCTCCGAATTCGTGGAAATGTTTGTCGGTATGGGCGCATCCAAAGTCCGCGATCTTTTTAAACAGGCAAAAGAAAAAGCACCATGTATCGTATTTATTGATGAGATCGATGCCATCGGTAAGAAACGAGACGGACAGATGGCAGGCGGCAATGATGAACGTGAGCAGACACTGAACCAGCTTCTTACAGAGATGGATGGCTTTGAGGGAAACAATGGAGTGATCATTCTGGCGGCAACCAACCGCCCGGAATCCCTTGATCCCGCCCTGACCCGTCCGGGACGTTTTGACCGAAGAGTCCCAGTCGAACTTCCGGATCTCGAAGGCCGTGAGGCAATTCTCAAGGTACATGCAAAGAAAGTCCAGCTCTCAGATGATGTTGATTTTCACACGATTGCAAGAATGGCTTCCGGAGCTTCCGGAGCAGAGCTTGCCAACATCGTAAATGAGGCAGCACTGCGTGCAGTCAGAGACAATCGTGAAGTTGTAACAGAAGCAGATCTGGAAGAAAGCATAGAAGTCGTTATCGCAGGATATCAGAAGAAAAATGCAGTACTTTCCGATCAGGAAAAGAAAGTCGTAGCTTATCATGAGATCGGTCATGCTCTTGTGGCGGCCATGCAGACACATTCCGCACCAGTGCAGAAGATCACGATCATTCCGAGAACCTCCGGAGCACTTGGCTATACCATGCAGGTAGAACAGGGAGATAAATATCTTCTGACCAAAAAAGAACTGGAAAACAAGATCGCAACCTTTACCGGCGGACGTGCCGCAGAAGAAGTTGTTTTTGGAGAAGTGACAACCGGTGCTTCCAATGATATTGAACAGGCGACCAAGATTGCACGTTCTATGATCACCCGATATGGTATGAGCGACGATTTTGATATGGTAGCCATGGAAACCGTGACAAACCAGTACCTTGGAGGCGATGCATCTCTGGCCTGCTCCGCAGATACACAGAATGAAATTGACCGTCAGGTAGTTGAACTGGTCAAGAGAGAACACGAGAAAGCAAAGAAAATCCTTATGGATAATCGCCAGAAACTTGATGAACTGTCAAATTATCTCTACGAAAAAGAGACAATCACAGGAGACGAGTTTATGGCAATCCTCAAAGGAAACGAAGAGAAGATCGAAGCAAAGGAGGATAAGGACTATGAGAAGACAGTCTGATATCGGATGGACAGAACTGATCATAGGAATCATTCTGATCATCTTTGGACTTTTTATTGTGAGACAGCCCGTAGGAATCATTACCTGGATCGTAATCGTATGCGGAGTTCTTGCGATACTCACAGGAATTGCAGATATCATTCTGTATGTCAGAATGGAACGCTTTACCGGATTCGGTCCCATCCTTTCTCTGATAACAGGAATTTTGAGTGTGATGGCAGGTTTTATGCTGATCGTTCATCCAGGTGCAGGAACCTGGGCGATCGCCATGATTCTTCCAATCTGGATCATTGCACACTGCGTTTCCAGACTTTCTCATCTTCAGTATATGAGAATGCATTTTGGAACAACCTACTATTATATTTCGATGATTTTGAATATTCTCGGATTGATCGTAGGATTCCTGCTGGTATTCCGGCCGATGATCACGATTTTTTCCATGGGAGTACTTGTGGGTGCCTATCTGATCCTTGAAGGAATCGAGTGCATTGTGGCAGCAGTGAATGGAAATCAGTACTACAGATAAAAGGTAACAGCAACACAGAATCTTCACAGCTTCTTTAAAGTAGAATTAAAGTTCCACCTTTATAGTATGTATATCGAAACGAAAACAAAGTATTTCAAAAGATATATGGTTACTAAGAAAGGTGGAATTTTTTTATGAAGAAAAAATATGTGGCAGTAATGTCAGGTCTGGTTTTGAGTATGTCAACTGCAAGTGCCTATGCAGCAGGAAGCTCAGCGGAGATAGCAGCAGAATCAACGAAGGACAGTTCATCGGACGATTCGGATAGCAAAGCTTTAGATGATAAGGCAGGAACCCAGGGAGAAAAGCCGGACGGTGAGCCACCGGAAAAACCGGATGGAGACAACAGTGAACCACCGTCAGGAGAAAAGCCGGATGGCGAACCACCGCAGGGTGACGGACAGGGTGGCCCGGGAGGTACACCTGGCGGACAGTCACAGGGAGTAGAAAGCTATGACGCTGCAAACGACTATACAGAGGACACAACAGTAGATGGAGAGACATTGAGTTCTACGGGAACTGACGAGAATGTGGCACATATCTCAGAGGGAGCAAAGGTTTCTATAAAGAATTCAACGATCACAAGAGAATCCTCGGACAGTCAGGGTGGTGATAACTCCAGCTTCTACGGAGTTGGAGCAGCAGTCCTTACAACAGACGGCGAAGCATATGTAAGCAATTCCACGATTGATACGGATTCGAAGGGAGCAGCAGGATTATTTGCTTATGGTGATGGAACCGTTTATGCGGCAAATGATACGATCACAACGAAACAGGATACATCAGGAGGCATTCATGCAGCAGGCGGCGGTAAGCTTTATGCCTGGGACATGACAGTGGAAACGAATGGCGAATCTTCAGCGGCGATCCGAAGTGACCGTGGAGGCGGAACCATGGTAGTGGATGGAGGAACTTATACATCCAATGGAGTTGGTTCCCCGGCAATTTACAGTACAGCAGATATTTCCGTAAATAATGCAGCTCTTACCGCGAATGGATCTGAAGCGATCTGCATTGAAGGTCTGAATTCGATTCATCTGTTTGATTCAGACCTGACCGGAAATATGAGTGACAGAGAGCAGAACGACTGTACCTGGAATGTGATTCTTTATCAGAGCATGTCAGGAGACTCCGAGGTTGGCAACAGCACCTTTGAAATGAACGGCGGTTCCCTGACAGCAGGAAATGGTGGAATGTTTTATACAACCAATACAGAGTCAACGATCACACTTTCTGATGTGGACATCACCTATGCCGATGACAGCGAGTTTTTCCTGAAATGTACAGGTAACAGCAACCAGAGAGGATGGGGAGAAAGCGGAGTCAACGGTGCAGATTGTCTGTTTACAGCCGAGAATCAGGAAATGCAGGGAGATGTAGTCTGGGACAGCATCAGTCAGCTTGATTTTTATATGACAGACGGAAGTACACTTACCGGAGCAGTGACAGATGATGAGAGCAATGCGGGAGAAGGAGGAGATGGATACTGCAATCTCTACATTGATGAAGGATGTACCTGGACTGTGACAGGTGACAGTACTCTGACCAGCCTTTCCAGCAGCGGAACGATCACAGATGAAGATGGAAATGCGGTTATGGTAAAAGGAACCGATGGAACGGTTTACGTAGAAGGCGAAAGCAGTTATACTGTAACTGTAGCTTCGTATTCCGATACAGCGGATCTTTCCGGTGCTTCTTCCACAACGCAGTGGTCTGACTATGAAACAGAGAAGCCGGAAGCACTTGCATAGGGAATATTATAAACGTAGGTATATTTTGGGACAGCGAGAATGTCTGTTTCGGAATAAAATGACGGACTATAAATAGTGACAATAAAGGAGAAGCGTATGAGACTTTTACTTGCAGAAGATGAGAGAGAACTTTCCGATGCACTGGTGGCAATCCTGAAGCACAATAACTATTCTGTAGATGCGGTTTATAATGGAGAGGATGCATTGAATTATCTGGAAGCTGATAATTACGATGGTGCGATCCTGGATATCATGATGCCGAAGATGGACGGCATTACGGTATTAAAAAATATTCGTGCACAGGGTAATGACATACCGGTACTGATTCTTACCGCGAAATCCGAGGTGGATGACCGTGTTCTCGGGCTGGACAGTGGTGCAGATGATTATCTCAGTAAGCCCTTTGCGGCGAAAGAACTTCTTGCAAGAATACGCTCCGTGACAAGAAGACGAACGGAAGCTGTCAGCTCCACGCTGAAGGTAGGAAATCTTTCACTGGACTGTACTACCTTTGAATTAAAATCTCCAACCGATGTATGCAGACTGCCAAACAAGGAGTTTCAGGTGATGGAACTTCTGGCAGCAAATCCAAGCCAGGTGATCTCGACAGACCGTTTCATGGAAAAAATCTGGGGATATGACAGTGACGCAGATGTTGGCGTGGTATGGGTTTATATTTCCTATCTCAGAAAAAGACTGGCGGCTGTCGGAGCAAACGTGAAGATTAAAGCGGCGCGAGGTCAGGGATATTATCTGGAGATACAGTCATGATACGGGATTTAAGAAAAAAATTTATTCTGGTGGCAATGCTGTCAACGATGCTGGTACTTGCTGCGATCATGGGAGTCGTCAATATCAGCAATTACAGGGAGATGCTGAAATGTGCAGATGAGATGACAGAACTTCTTGCACAGAATGATGGGAAATTTCCGGAAGGACCGCTCCCGGTAGAGGCAGATAAAAAAGTGAATACCCTTTCAGGGAATGAAGAATCTACAGACACTCCGCCTGAGAAACCGCAGGGAGATAAAAACAACAAGAGTCGTTTTTCGGCAGAGACTCCATTTGAAACCCGATATTTCATGGTGACTGTGAATGAAAATGGAGAGATAACAGACTATGATCTGGACCGGATCGCGGCTGTAGATGAGGAAACAGCAGAAACATATACGCAGAATATTCAGACCAGTAACAAAACAACCGGATTTCAGGGGATTTACCGTTACAGAGTAATACAGACTGAAGAAGGACAAAAATATGTCTTTCTGGACTGCCGCCGGGAGATCTCGAATTTCAGAGCAGTACTTGTGACGACGATCGCGGTATCCGTTCTTGGTCTTGCGGCTGTTTTTGTACTTGTAGTGATTTTTTCCAGAATGGTATTTCGACCGGTGGAAGAAAGTATCCGGAAACAGAAACAATTTATCACAGATGCCAGCCATGAACTCAAAACGCCGCTTACCATCATTGATGCGAACACAGAAGTCCTGGAGATGGAGAGCGGGGAATCACAGTGGACCAGGAGTACCCGAAAACAGATACAGAGACTCTCCGGTCTGGTGCAGCAGCTTGTAACCCTGAGCCGGCTGGACGAAGAAAAAGGGATAGAAGAAAAAAGTGAATTCTGTATCTCAGACGCAGTATCAGACTGTGTACAGCCATACGAAGTACTGGCACAGACCCGTGAAAAAAATCTGACATCCGATATAGAGGAAAATCTCTCCTATATCGGAGACGAGCGTTCTATTCGCCAGATGGTGGGAATCCTGATGGATAATGCGATAAAATATTCTTCCGAAAATGGAAATATCACATTAAAGTTTAAGAAGAATGGCAAGAAGATTTTGCTGGAAGTATATAATGATGCGGAAAACCTGCCCACAGGAAAACTCGATGTTCTGTTTGAGAGATTTTACAGACTGGACAGTTCCAGAAATTCTGCCACAGGAGGATCCGGTATCGGACTGTCAGTGGCAAAAGCAATCGTGCAGGCACATAAGGGTAAGATCACAGCAGAGAATAAAAATGGAAAAGGTCTGAAGATCACGGTTATATTATAAAAGAACACAGGGTGAAATAAAACCCCGATGAGTGGATGTCCTGAACTGTCAGGAAAATCATTCATCGGGGTTGCTTTATGTATTTATCTATTCATCATGAAGACTTGTTGAAATCAGAGAACGTCATCTCTGCGGATATATCCAGGGTGTCCCTCCTCAGCAATAATCTCATTGCCGTGAATAACCTTGGCCCATTTATCCATAACCTGATTCTCGAGATGTGCATTCTCGCCGACAACAGTATGAGCAAGTACAACACTGTTCTTAACCACGGCACCTGGTTTGATCTGGCAGCCACGTCCGATAACAGAATTCTCTACAGTTCCCTCTATCAGACATCCGTTGGAGATAACAGAATTCTTAACATCTGCTCCCTCAAGATACTGAGTCGGGCAGGAGTCGTTGGTTCTGGTATAGATCGGCCATTCCGGATTGAACAGGGCATCTGCTGTCTTGAAGTCAATCAGAGAGATGTTTGCGTTGTAGTAGCTGTTGAAATCTGTGATAGAAGCAAAGTAACCTCTGTGGGCAACACCACGGATATCAAGCTCTCCGGCACAGGTGTTTACAATCTGGGCAAGAGTGTACATGGAAGAAATCTTTTTGGCTTTCTTGATCAGCTCAATAAGAAGCTCTTTCTTCATAATGTAAGTGTCCATGAAGATATTACGTTTCTGAGCACTTCCGCGGTTCTTCTCGATGGACTCGACGCCTTTCTGTTTGTTCAGGTTCAGAACATCACAGTTAATGAACGCTTCTCTTGCATTATCAACGGAATGATACAGAAGAGTAATATCTGCTTCAGAATCGATATGTGCCTGCAGAAGTTCACTGTAATTCTGTGCATATACCATATAGGAAGGTGCAATGATAACATATGGCTCATGCATACGCTCTATGAATTCAAGATTTTCTGCAAAAGCAGCGATATCTGTATTATATACATCATTCTCAGAACTGTTCTGGGCAAACATGAGCTGAAGTTTGCCGCGCTTGGAGTTGATGTTATAATGGCGTCCGGTTCCCAGATGCTCTGCCAGTGAACGCGGTTTGTTTCTTACATATACCTGAATGCGGTCAATACCGCTGTTGCTCATATTTGAAATAGGAAAGTCAATGACACGATATCTTCCAAGGAAGGAGAAAGCACCGATCGGACGATACTGCTGCATTCCTTCTATCTTAATATGGGTTCCGGAAGATGTGACAATTCCAAATGCTCTTGCCATGTTATTCTACCCCCTTTACACGTTTGGACACAAGCTCGATGTTTTCGCTGTCAGCACTACCGACAACAGCACCCTGTCCGATTTTGACATTGTCAGCAACAAGTGCACGCTGTACAACGGCACCGGCTGCTACCTCTACGCCTGGCATGAGCACACTGTCAATAACCTTTGCCCCTTCGCCAACGGTACATCCGGTAAACAGTACGGAATGACTTACTTCGCCTTCTACAACACAGCCCTGTGTGATGAATGCTTTGTTGATCTTGGCATTTGGTCCAATGTACTGAGGAAGAGCCGGAGTGTCCTCGGTGTAAATCTTCCATGTCGGATCGTTCAGGTTCAGTTCGTTTCTGGAATCGATAAGATCCATGTTTGCTTCCCAGAGGGAGTCGATGGTTCCTACGTCTTTCCAGTAGCCTTTGAATTTGTATGCAGCGAGTGTCTTGTTATCGTCAAGGAGACATGGAATGATATCCTTACCGAAGTCATGATGGGAATCCGGATTCTTCATATCAGCAAGGAGGATCTTGCGGAGAAGCTTCCAATTAAAGATATAAATACCCATAGATGCGAGATTGCTCTTTGGATGTTCTGGTTTCTCTTCAAATTCAACGATGCGGCCGTTGCCATCTGTGTTCATGATACCGAAACGGCTTGCTT
>OGDN01004297.1_pt1 | contig 13011 bp, 10 predicted proteins | sample 1570271 | NCBI WGS metagenome assembly OGDN01 (sample SAMEA4384481, study PRJEB24528) | human gut metagenome | reverse complement strand
TTACAAAGAGGGACTCTTGCGTTACAAACGGGACTCTCATTCTACATTTCACCAAATGGAGAAAACCTATAATAATATGGTGCGTGTATGCACCATAAATATGCAGATTAAGATAGAAAAATAGATGTTAATAAAATGATCGAACAGAAACAGGAGGGATTTATATCTTGAAAAAAAGCTATATTACAGAAGCCAAAAAAGAAAAGTGCAGACAGGTTGCCGATGCATTTGCAGAACTGTATGAGTTTGAAAATATACTTGTTATGGATGCCGGAAGATATGGCTTTGTAAAATTGCAGTATTATACAGAGAATCAGGGATTTGATAATGTATATACTTTTACGGACTGCCGAAGTCTGTTTGAAGATCTCTGGGTGGAATGGCTGGATACAAAACTTTATCTGATGGCAAAGGGCACACCACTTTTGGAAAAAGGATATAAAGGTATATTTGAAAGCCTTCCGGAAGAAAAAAGAGCTTATGGATAAAAAAGCCGATTTTGCAAAAAAGGCAGGAATAGAATTATAGGAATAACAGCGTCAGGGCAGTTATGGGTCGAGAGATTTGTAGCTGCTCTTTTTTATTGCTTTTGGACATTGTGTTCAGAAGTTAAGAATAGTATCTACAATTGAAAGATATTAGAATTGGAGTATAATAGAGATAAAAGTCCCGAAATAATGATGTTATTTCTATATGTGGGGCACCTAATTATTTGAACGTATAGATGTGATAAAAAGGGGAAGGATGGGAAATGGTTATGATAGTGTATTATACATATTGGATTATATTTAATGAGGTTTATGAGGAATATAATCCAATTTTAAAGTATGGAAATTTGAATAAATTGAGAGAAGATAATTATGGAACCATGCATTTATTTGATAAGAAGCTTGAAACAATTATTCCAGCAATAGAGTATGTATTGCATTTGCCAAGATTGGAATTGGATTTATATGATTTGGATGAAGAAACTATAGATGCTGCATATGATGAATCACATAATATTATTCCAATTCCAGACTCTATATTTGTCAAATTAGGAGGAAATGTTGCAAGAGAGAGACCAACACTAATAATTTATGCGGATAATTGTGATCCAGGTGTCAAAATAGTTTCGGGAGATATGAATCCAATGTTAGGGTGTTATAAAATTAGTGAGTTAAATGAAAATTTATTAAAACGGCAGTGGCATGAGCTGTGGAATTTATCAAATCAAGAGAATTTAAAAAAAATAGATAATATAGATAAACAATATTTATTGAAAGGTGAATATACAAAAGCACTTCCATTGCTCTTTTTAGGAAGACAATATAATCAAACTGTTCAATTACTTCAAAAGGTATATAATTCTTCGTGTATAGAAAGAACATGCATAGAATTACAAAGGGGGCAAATAACACATCAAAATACATTAATGGAAATTCATAAAAAGGGAATACATGAAATTACTAAAGCGGAAAAGATTTATGAAAGTGTATATAAAGAAGAATTACAAAAAAGAGATATGAATGTAGTAATCACTTTCCCAGGGGTCTCAAAGCAGCAAATAAAGTATGGAGGGTTGACACCAAGTATACCTGAATTTGAAAAAAGAGCAATAAGGTTATTAGGATTACATAGATCAATTGCTAAAAATGGTGTTCTTATAGAGCTACCTTGTGCAAAAGAGCAAATATATAGAAAAATTAATGAGATTGAAATGCGCTGCAAGAATGGAACGAATAATAAATATATTTGGAAAGCGTTAATGGAACTGGGGAAAATATTAGGAAGCTATTTTACGGATTATCAGCTTCAATGTATAATGAAAGCAAAACATTTGACAATTTTTTCAGATTTACCTATTGGCTTAGCAATTATAGAAAATACGGAAGTTCCATTACAGTGTTATAAAGAAATATCATATAGACCACTATCTCCATTAACAAGGGAATTTCAGCTTGAAATGGGAAAATGTAAACAACATTATTTGGGAAAAGGGTGCAAGATTGCTTTTGCGGAATGTATAATACCAAATGCAGAGAACCGGTATGTAAGAAAAATGTCAGAAATGATTTTTCAGGTATTGAGTGACATGAAAGAACAATATCCCAATATGTTATTTGAATACGGAGAAACTTATACTGTAAAGGATATAAAAAAATTCATAAACGATAATTTTGATGCTGATATTCTTTATATTTCGGCTCATGGCTATTATGCGCAAGAGAGAAATATGGCGGGACTGATGATTGGAAATGAGTTTTGGATGGCTGATGAGAATGATTTACACGTTCCACCAGTGGTTTTGTTAAGTGCATGTCATGTTAGTCCTAGAGGAAGCGGTGCAGTTAATGTGGCAGATTTGTTTATAAGAGCTGGGGCCATTACTGTATTAGGCACATTTATTCCAGTTAATGCAAAAAGAAATATGATTCTTATGACTAGACTTTTTACATATATTTTAGAAGGTCAAAAAGAAAGTAGTCAATATAAAACATTAGCAGATGCATGGGCGGGCGTTGTATCTACAAATGCAATTCACGAATTATTGCAAACATCAGAAAAATTTGAAAAGTGGATGTATGGTAAAAATTCAAAGGGAAAAGTGAGAATGATTGAGTTTCAATTGGAAAGATGTGTGGGGAGACTACATCCATCTACCATCTATTCTGATACAATAAATATACTTAAAGAAATGTTAAAAGAGGAGGAAATGGAAGGAAAGTTTGGAGATATTTTAGAACAGAAAAATTTCTTTCCAGAGTCTTTTTTTTATCAGTTCATAGGTTATCCGGAAAATGTTTTTTTGTATAATGAAATTTTTTCAGAGTTTTTAGATAAGTAGTAATTTATTAAGGAGAAATGAGGGATATGTGCATATGAACGAATATGAATTGCTGGGTGGATTGCATGACATTATTGATAGAGATACAGATACAAAGATACGAAAATGGTTAGAGGCTCATAATGTAAACTATTATTTATTGTATCCTTTAGCAGCAGTTGAACTAGGGGCAATAACAGAAGCACCAGAAACTACGAATAATTTGTTTAGAAGATGTATTGCAACGTATATTTTTTCGAAGGCGAAAGAATGTGGCGAGGAAATATATTTAAAAAAATTCAACACGCCAGGATTTAGGAAATTTATGCAATCGTATGAAAAAGAGTTAGTACCGTTATATCAAAATTATCGTTTTTCAAGAGAAATAAATGATATAAATCCTTTTTCGAAACCGAGATTAGTTAGAGTGGCTGATAATAGATATAAATTAACAACGTCATTAGTTTCTGATGTTTATATGGAGGAACAATTCTATTTTGAGGGAGTTGACGAGCCAGAACAGACGGGAAAGGAAAAAAAGCAAGTTCTTGATCTTCATTTGAAGTTTTGGAATAAGATTATTTTAGGACAAGCACATATTAAAGAATTTCAACATAATGTAGATAAATGGTTATATCAAGATTGTATAGAAATTGTTGAAAAGGACTTAAATAAATGGAATTCAAATGTAAAAAGTGTGATTTTTGATAATCCAGCCCAGCTTGCAAAAGTAATTGCCTTTTTTTATTATCAAGCAATGATAAAAGAAATTTGCATTCGGATAGATATGCAATATGAAGAGGATTTCATCAATAATGGGAAAAATTGTATTATCACATTAGATAAAGAGGAATCTATAGAAAATATTGTTGCTATAAGTGGAATTCCTGAAAAGAAGGTGCGAATAATTGTTGAATATCTTATAAATGATGGCAGAATGAATTTGCTAGAATTTCCATTATTTGAAGTAGATGATAAAATTGTTACGATTCCTTCAGCTATTATAGTTAATGATTGGCAATTTACAATAGTCAATGGGCATTATATAAAGGGGATTCCTATTAAAAATCGTGAACGAACAATATCTACAGTGACAGAAGGGCGTATAGAAAGAACATTACAAGGTGTAGAAAATATAGCAGTTGCTAAAACTAAGCCATATTCGTTTATTGATAAAGATGGAGAAACTCAATGTAGTGACATAGATTATGCTATTTACGATATGGAGCATAATATTATTTTGATAATAGAGGCTAAGTGGATAGACAAACATTATAAGGATGAAATTGACAAAAGATATGGGATGATATTGCAAACATTAAATGATGTATACACGAAACAAATAAGTAAACATAGGATATATTTGAGTAAAAAAGATAATATAGACATTTTGTTCGCTGAAGACCAGAGATATATAAGAAATACAGAAAAACCAGAGATTTATTACTTAGCGATTGATAAGAGAAATCAGATGCATATTGATGATAGACATATGGTTTCGGAATATATGTTAATATATTTTTTGAAAAAATATATTAATAATAATCGACTTGATCTAGGAGAATTGTGGAATGAAATTGGAAATTTAAGAACTAAAGTTGAGTATATCACAATATCAGATAAGTATTATGAAATACCGGTAAATGATGAAATTGTTTTAGTTGAAGAAGCTGATTTATATTGGAATAAGTAATAGTACACAGCGCCAGGGCAGTTATAGACCATAAAGGTTTATAGCTGCCCTTTTTGCGTTTATGGACTTTTGGACACAATGTCCAGAAGCAGAAAGGAGAGCTTATGAGATATTTACTGCACAGGCTGTATGTTCCACCATAGCAGGACATACACGCAGGTAACAATGATCGGAGGTACTTATGCAGGAGGAAGTAACACAGAAAACGATTGCTCTTGTAATAAAGACCGCTAAATTAGATGCCAACGTGCTGAAAGCTGCCATGCGTATGTATTTGAACCACCGCAGGCAGAAATCACAGAACACGCATGGTAAGACTTCTGTGAAAAAGCTGGTTGGCGAGGGCGTGGGAGTATCGTCTATCGAAGTAACTGACAGCAACATCAAAGCCTTTGAGCGGGTAGCTCGTAAATACAATGTTGATTTTGCTGTGAAAAAAGATAAGACCTGCGAACCGCCCAAGTATTTGGTTTTCTTCAAGGGCAGGGATGCCGATGTGGTTGCACAGGCATTCAAGGAATTTGTTTATGGTAATGAAAAGAAGAAAGGCAGAGTTTCCGTAAGGGAGAAGTTAAAGCGTTTTAGGGATGCAGTATCACAGGATAAGAACAGGGAACGGAGCCGGGAAAAGAATAAAGACAGGGGGCATAGCCTTTGAGTAATATTGTGCAGGGCATAGCCAAAGACCTGAAAGCTATTCCGGAAAATCTGAAAGCAAAGTTGAAGGGTGCTGACACCAAGAAGCTGGTGCTTTTGAATATCCCGTATATCCTTGTCGGATATTTCTGTGACAAAGTGGCATGGCTGTGGAGAGTATCACCGGGGAATAATGCTTCCGATAAGATGATGGCAGTCATGAACAGTTTTGATACCCTGTTTTCCAATCCTCTGCCCAGCTTCCACCCAAGAGATTTGCTGATTGGGAGTGGATGCGGCATAGCACTCCGGCTTGTGGTGTACTACAAAGCAAAGAATGCCAAGAAATTCCGACAGGGCGTTGAGTATGGCTCCGCAAGGTGGGGAAACGCCAAAGACATAGAGCCATATATGGATTCTGTGTTTGAAAATAATGTCCTTTTGACACAGACGGAGAGACTTATGATGTCCGGCAGACCAAAGCAGCCGAAATATGCGAGAAATAAAAATATTCTTGTTATCGGTGGCTCCGGTTCCGGCAAGACACGCTTTTTTGTAAAACCCAATCTGATGCAGATGCACTCATCTTATGTTGTTACTGATCCGAAGGGGACGGTGCTTGTGGAGTGCGGAAAGATGTTAAAAAAGGGTGGCTATGCAATAAAAGTCCTCAATACCATAAACTTTGCAAAATCCATGCATTACAATCCTTTCGCTTATATACGGAGCGAAAAGAATATTCTGAAACTTGTAAACACGATTATAGTCAACACCAAAGGAGAGGGACTGCCAAGCAGACATTGGAATACACCCAGAGCCTTTATGAAAAGAAGCTCTGTGCCTATCCGAGAACGGACAGCCAGTATTTATCCGATGATATGGAGCAGACTGCAAAAAGTGTGATTGATGCTATTTTTGCCTCCATTCTGTTTGTACAGAATATCATGTTTCATCCGGATATTAAGCGTGTGTTAAACAGTAAGAAGGTTACAGACCACCATGCCATTATCCCTACAATGGAGATAACGAAGGCAGACCTTACAGCATTGCCGGAAGCGGAAATGAAAATCTTATCCCTGTGTGCTAACCGTCTGTTGTGTGCCACTGGGGAAAAGCACATTTACAATACAACAAAAGCGAAGCTTCGATGCGGAGATATTACTTTTAAGGTATCCGGAAAAGAGGTTGTGAGAAATGGCTGGAAGGACTTTGAGGATGCGTTTAAGCGTTCCTATAAGACTACAGACGAAAAGAATGCTGCCGATGAAAATGAGAAGAAGCTGCCGGAGCTTTCCGAGGGAATGAACATTCCTGTGGAGGAAACAAAGGTAAGTGAACATTTCACTGCACCACCGAAACGATTTACGGAAGATTCTTTGCTCTCCGCAATGGAACGGGCCGGAGCAGAGGATATGGGGGATGATGTGGAGCGTAAAGGTCTTGGCACACCTGCAACCAGAGCAGACATTATTGAGAAGTTGGTCAAAGACGGTTTCGTGAAGCGTGAGAAAAAGCAGATGATACCAACGGAGGACGGCATGAAGTTGATTACGGTGCTTCCGGATGTGGTAAAGTCCCCGAAACTTACAGCCGATTGGGAAAATGCCCTTACCCTTGTGTCAAAGGGCGAATATTCCATGCAGGAATTTATGGATGGCATTGAGAACATGGTGCGTGATCTGGTTCAGACCTACCACAGCATCAGCGAGGAACAGAAGTCCATGTTCGGAGCCGGCACACAGAAAGCACTTGGCAAATGCCCGAAATGTGGTGGCGAAGTGGTAAAGGGAAAATTTGGAGCTTACTGTAAGAATAAATGCGGCATGAATGTTGGCAGGGCAATGGGAGCCGTACTTTCCGACAGTCAGATAAAAAGTATGCTGGAGGGAAAAAGACTCTTGTAAAAGGACTGAAAGGGAAGAAAGGCAGCTATGATGCGTATCTTATCCCGGAGGGGATTGAAGATTATTCCTATACGAAAGACGGGAAGGAAATCAAAGGCTCACAGTATAAGGTCAAGATGGAGTTCCCACAGAGGAAGAAATAAAATCTGGTAGAGGAATAGATGTGAAAGTGGTATAATTTCTTTGCATAGGTGCATAGCACCTATGCGTGAAATTTTGATTTTATGAGTATGTGAAATTTGATATTGTATTTGTCTTGGTAAGCATAAAGGGGAAAAGATTTATGAGATCAGTTGATATAGAAAAAGTCAAAAAAAGTAGCATAATTCAATATGGAATATTGGCATTTGCGACACCCGTTGGTTTGCTATTATCTTGTGTGTTAGCATACTTGAATATTGATTTCTTAGAGTTGTTCAAAATATTTAGTGAGAATATTTCGCATCCAGAAGTATTGGATGAATTAACACAGATTATGGAAAAATGGTATATCATTTCTGGTGCTATTTTCTTTGTAGGGATGATATTGCCTACGATATATTTTGTTCGAAACAAGAAAAAGGATGAAGAAGATGTTTTCACATGGGGGCAGACTATATTTCTTACTATTGAGTTAATCTCAATATCGCAGATAGTATTACCTTTGTTTACTGTTACAATAGCAATAGTAATTGCACTTTTATATTTTGTTTTTTTTTCATCTGTGTTGTTGAAAAATGTAATTGGATATGGAACTTATTTATTTGTGTTGATTGTTGAAAAGATTTGTACATCTTCTGGGATAACATTGACCTATGGTGAATTTATAGGACAAGAGAGATATTCGTTTTTTTTAACAATGATAACATTTCTTATTTCAATACCGTATCTCTTATCATTTTTGCTCAAAATGATTAAGATATTTATTCAAGGTGTTACGCGGAATAAAGCTGTGGCACTGATTTTTAAGCCTGTGGAAACACTAATTAATGTAAATGTATTGCGTTATATTATATATATATTACTATTTTTTACAAGTGTTTTTACATATAGTGTAAATGTATCACAATCGGATTATGTTTTTTCAATTGTTAAAGAAGCATTATTGGAATTTGTGTTATTAGATACGGTTATATATTCGATTATTTCTAATTTGAAGGAAAAAAAGATAAACTATGAACAGCAAAACATGAGAAGGTATTATCTGCCTTTTAAATACGATTTGGAGTTTGTATTATCTGCAATTACTATGCAAAATTTGAAAAATAAAGAAATGTCTGCCCGGATTAAATTTTCTGTAGACATAAATAAAAATCTGAAGATGAAAAATCAAAAAGGGATAAATGAGATTGATAAACTGTTAATAGATATTTCCACAAATTATTATGAAATAGAAAGTTTGGAAGAAAAGATAAGAGAAGTATTAAGTAGAATCATTGATTTGCTTGGATGATTCACCGTACACAAGGTAAATAAAATTGCTATTTTTTACACTGAAAACTCGATGGACATTTCCATAAATTCCTATTACCATTTTCACATTACAAAAATTAAATAAAAGACAGCGTTAGAGCGTATAGAACCAAAATCTATATGCTCTATTTTTTACGCAAATAAAAGAAAACAGGAGGAAATCTACATGAATGAAGCAGTAGAAAATGTAACAGACAACACAGAAGTGACCAGTAAGCAGGAGGAAACGAAAGCGGAGAAATTTATCCGTCTTGGAGAGTACCGCATGAATAAGGCGATAGATGCGATTGGCAGATTGGAGCATCTTGTCAACAAATCAGCTTATGAATACACACCGGATCAGGTGGAAACCATGTTCTCCACGCTGGAGTCAAGGGTGGCAGATGTAAAAGCAAAATTTACGGTAACGAAAACAAGGGAAAATGCAACTTTTTCCTTTGGGACAAAGGCAGAGTAGGACGCATAAGGTGGTGGGTTTCTCACCGTCATTTTAGGAGGAAAGTCGATGATAACAAAATACCAGATGATCTCCATAATGGCGGAGGAAACCGCCAGAGAGATTGCAAAAAATGAACAGGCATGGACAAGCTATCTGACCACGGCTGCGAGGTTATACAAATATTCTTTTAATGAGCAGATGTTAATCTATGCCCAAAGACCGGATGCGTCTGCCTGTGCTTCTCTTGAAACATGGAATGAGAAAATGAATTGCTGGGTCAACCGTGGGGCAAAGGGTATCGCACTCATTGATACGGAGAGTGAACGTCCCAGATTAAAATATGTCTTTGATGTATCTGATGTTCATAAAGCAAGACGAATCGGGCGTGCCCCTTATCTGTGGGAGCTTCAGGAGGAACATAAAGATGCTGTTATAAAACAGCTTGAAAAAACGTATGGGGAAACGGACAGCACACTGCCATTTGAAAGCAGGATAATAGAACTGTCTGCCAGGATTGCCGGAGATTATTATGAGGAGCTTCTTCCGGAAATTTCCTATGCAAAGGAAGGGAGTTTTCTTGAAGATTTAGACGAATTTAATGTTGGAATCAGACTTCGGGAGACATTATCCGCAAGTATCGCATACACGCTTTTATCCCGCTGTGGTGCGGACATGGAGTTGTGGAAGGATGAACTTGATTTCAGCTATATCAGTGATTTCAGCACAATGGATACGCTTTCTGTTCTTGGAACCGCCACTACGGAAATGTGTAAACCTGTGTTGATGAAAATTGGAAGAACCATTGCAGCCTATGATCGACAAATTGTCCGAAATAGGGCAAAAAACAAGGTAAATGGGGAAACAGTATGAAAGCCTTGAGAAAAATGCCCAAAAAGAGCTTGCAAATGAGTCTGAGCCACGCATAATGCGTTAAAGCATGAAAGCAAAAATGAAGCAAATAAAATGGAAACGGAGGAAACAGCATATGAAACTGACATACGAGAAGAACGGGGATTATCTGATACCGAACCTGATGCCGAACGAGGAGCCGCAGGGGACACTTACGAAGTACGGTCTGATGAGGAAGAACTTTCTGAAGGAACACAGGAAAGGAATTTATCAGGGAATGATTCTGAAAGGAACTCTGAAAGAGCATTGTCTGGAGACACAGGAGCGGGCAGAGCAGAGGATGGAAATGCTGACCGGACAGATGGCACAGAAAGAGGGAGTGAACGAGGAACTGAAAGCAACCGATCAGATGAGCTGGGTAGCGAAGATGAACAACATCAGACAGTCAGCGGAGGAAATCGTGCTGAAGGAGCTGATTTACATTTAGACAGTAGAATAGAACAGAATGAGGAACAACCGGAGCCGGATAGTGGAAGTAATTCATTATCCGGTTCTTTTTTGGATAATGCACAAGAGGAAGCTTTTACTGACCTTAAAAAAGGTATCTTGTGCTTTGATAAACACCTCATTCATAAAAGACCAGAGATAGCAGGCTATTTCCAGATAGAGCAGGATGCAAGGCTCCAAACGGACTATCTGAAAAATTCTTTCCGCATGGAGGAGTTTACAGAGCTGTATATAGGAGAAACAAGGGCAGGGTATCGTGCCGATGAAGATGGACTTACCATGTGGAAAGGGAATTATCTAACCCGTGAAGTGGAAACGAGAATCTCATGGGAAGATGCCAGATTTCTTGTTAATTCTTATATAGAGGACGGGGTGTATCTTCTTCCGGGAGAAGAGGCAGAGCAGATTGATACGGATGGAATGTATAAACAGCTCGACCTTTTTTCCATGTTTTCGGAGCAGGTAGGAAATATTGCCATGAAACAGGCAGAGGAAACAAGTATAGTACCACCCTCTACTCAAATACCGCAGGAACAGATTGACACAATCCTCAGAAGCGGTGGAGGAAAGGAAAACAGCAGAAAACGTATCTATGCCAAGTATCAGCAGGGAAAGACGCCGGAAGAAATGGCGGTTTTTCTTAAAAAGGAATATGGTACTACCGGAAAAGGTTTTGAGTTTGACGGAAAACAGATATCGGTATGGTTTGATGAGCAGGGAATGAGCATCGGACATGGGACATCTGCGTTGGAATATCCTGTAGCTACCATGAGTTGGCAGGAAGTAGAAAAGGAAATACGTTCACAGGTGGAAAATGGTACTTACATGGAAGCAAATGAAGCCTATCTCGTGGATGAAAGCGAATGTGATCGTCTTGCAAATCATATTTTTTCCTTTTTTCGTGACGGTATTGGAGAAATGCCGGAGGAGCTGGGGCTGAAACTTAGTAATTATTCGGATGCTCATTCCAGACTGGTGGAATTATTATCCACGCCAGAAGGAGTGGAACTTGTTGCATCAGATATGAACAAAGCATTACAGCAGATTGAAAGCGGAGAGAAGGAATTTCGCTTTCGTTCCATAATATCAAAGGAGGAGCTTAGAGCAGAACTTGATAATCTGCTTTTGGAAAAGCAAACCTTTCCTACTGCTGATAATGTGGAAATTAAGAAAGAGGATTTTATCACACAGGATGAGATAGACCACAGGCTTGGAAGGGGAAGCGGGTTTGCACATGGCTCTTTCAGAATCTATGATTAATTTAAGGAAGTTCATGATAGTAAAGAGGCAGTTACTTTCCTCAAAAACGAATATGGAACAGGAGGTAGTTCACCGGCACTTGTTGGAACTGACAGAAGTAATGAAAACCATGATGCAAAGGGGATCAAGTTGGAGAAAGGCAGTATCATGGAGCCTTACACAGAGGTACTTTTATCATGGAATGTAGTAGAAAAGCGTATCCGGAAACTGATTGAGGAGGATAGGTATTTATCTCCAGAAGGGAAAGAAGCCTATGCTGTGTATAAAGAAGATGAAGCCAGAAAGGCTATACAGAAAGCACAGGAGAAACTGGAACGTTACACAAAAGTGTGCTGCAAAGAAGCAATAGAAAAAGCGATTGCAGAGAAGTTTGACGGATACCGACTGCCAAAGGAAACTGCGGAAGATGTTATTCGTGAATATGGAAGCGAAAGAGTTGCTTATGTACTTGCCAATACAGTTATGCACTTTAGTCATGATGGCAGATTTTCACCGGATAACAAGGAATGGGCAAAGAAAATCGAGCCTTATGCCATGATTGAAAACAGGGATTTGATTGTGACTTCCCATCCTGCTGTATTAAACGGATTTATCAACCAGACAAGAAGATATATTGAGCATGAGAAGGAACTTGCAGCACAAGCGGCAGAAGAAAACACTGTTACCATTGACGGACAGAACTGCATACAGGTTGATGAATGGAAGTCCGGGGTGGACACCTATCTGTTGGGCAACGCCACAGAGGATAGTGGGTTTTATTATGCAGAGGTAAATGGAGATACCCATATAGAATATGACCATAAGCCGGACAGGGCAGAGATTGAGGAAGATTATCTGAACATCATGGCAGAGAGGAATATTGACCGCCATGAAGCAGAAGTTTTTGCACGATTTGAGGGCAGTGATGATAATTCGGAACAACCTTTGGAGGCAGAAGTTGTGCAGGACACTTCTGGACAGGATGTCCAAAAGTCAGAACCACAGATTGACAGATCAAATGCAGTCAACTTCCGTATTACGGATGATGCACTTGGAATTGGTGGGGCAAAGGAAAAATTCAGAAGGAATGTGGAAGCAATCCACACGCTGGAGCAGATAGAAAGTGAAAGCCGTCTTGCAACACCGGAGGAACAAAAGATTTTATCACAGTATGTCGGCTGGGGCGGTTTGGCAGATGCCTTTGGTGAAAGCAAAAGTGCTTGGGCGGTAGAATACCGGGAATTAAAAGAACTGTTATCGGATGCAGGGTATGCTTCCGCAAGGGAGAGTACCTTAAGCGGAGCTGTTCGGAAAAGTAAGAAGCGGACAGGTTCGCTTTTTGCTTGGTTCCACGCAGAAAATGGGAGCCGGAACCAACGTGCAGGACAGACTTATCGCATTACATCATCTGGATGTACCGTGGCGTCCTTCTGATGTAGGACGGATTTTGCGGACATTCAAAATAAAAAAGAATGTGGAGGTAACA
>OGDN01004287.1_pt1 | contig 13050 bp, 7 predicted proteins | sample 1570271 | NCBI WGS metagenome assembly OGDN01 (sample SAMEA4384481, study PRJEB24528) | human gut metagenome | reverse complement strand
TTTTGAAGATTTCATAAAGATTCCCGAAAACAGAATATGAACAATACACCGTAACCGTGGAGCATATCGCAACAAAGCACCAACCTACGCATTTAGGGCCTTAAATGTATTTATTTTTGCATACATTCTGAAACGTGCGAAAGCTCAGAAAAAGAATCCGTGGAAAGAAGAAATCTTCACAGACACAAGAGATTATCAGGAAGCAATGGCAAGAGCAAAATAAAGAGAATAAAAGAATTTAGAAGAATCCTGTACGGCTGCAGTAAAACTGTTTCTGTACAGGATTTCTTTGTCTTATTCTAACGCAATTATACGTGACAAACATGGTGGCAATCACGTATACTCAAATCATATCAGAAAGTTATGGATAAAAGGGTGAAATCTATGATATTACGGAAAAGTATTTTGTCGGTCGTGCTTACCATTGCAATGCTTATGCCGCTTGCACAGGCTGTTACGGTGAAGGCAGCAGATGATACAAAACAGGTAGATGTCTTGTTTACTCATGACACGCATTCCCACCTGGACAGCTTTTCCACGATCGTAAATGGAGAACAAAAAGAAGTCGGCGGATTTGCAAAAATAAAGACACTGATCAATGAAAAAAAGAAAGAAGATCCAGATACACTCATACTGGATGGCGGTGATTTTTCAATGGGAACGCTGATCCAGACGGTATATGATACTGAGGCAGCGGAGCTTAGAATGCTTGGATATCTTGGATATGATGTGACTACATTTGGCAATCATGAATTCGACTATCGATCCCAGGGGCTTGCCAACATGCTTAAGGCAGCCAAAAGCTCCGGAGAGACACTGCCTGAGATCGTAGTGTGCAATGTGGATTGGGACAGCATGGAAAAGGCTGGGCTAAACGACGGTCAGAAACAGATACAGTCAGCGTTTGAAACATATGGTGTGAAGGACTATGTAATGGTACAGAAAGGTGACGTAAAGATCGCCGTTGTCGGTGTCTTCGGAAAAGATGCCCTGGAATGCGCACCAACCTGTGAATTATCTTTCAAGGATCCTGTTGAGGCCGTTAAGAAAACAGTAGAAGAAATCAAGAAAAACGAAGAAGCAGACATGATCGCCTGTGTTTCTCATGGTGGAACCTGGGAAGATGAAAGCAAGTCTGAGGACGAACTCCTTGCCAAGGCGGTTCCGGATCTTGATCTGATCATCAGTGGACATACACATTCAGAGCTGCAGAAGGCAATCCGGCACGGTAACACATACATCGTGTCCTGCGGTGAATACGGAAGAAATCTTGGCTCTCTTTCGATGACGCAGAATTCTGACGGACGCTGGGATCTGAGCGCTTATGAGCTGATTCCTGTATCTGAGGATGTAAAAGCCGACAAGGCAACACAGGAGCGCATCGACGCATTGATGGACACGGTGGATACGAATTACCTTGCAGACTTTGGTTACACAAGAAAAGAAGTTCTTGCGCAGAACGATGTGGAATTTAACAGCCTGGAGGAAATGGGCACAGAGCATAAAGAACTGAATCTTGGGGATATCATGGCAGATGCCTACGTATATGCTGTGGAAAATTCAGAGTATTATGATGGAGACCCGGTAGATGTAGCGGTTGTACCGAGTGGGACTGTACGTGACACGTATACAAAGGGTGATATTACAGTAGAAGATGTATACAATTCATTTTCACTTGGAATTGGCAAAGACGGAGTAGCCGGATATCCTCTGATCAACGCATACCTGACAGGAAAAGAACTGAAGCTGGTGGCTGAAGTGGACGCCTCCATTTCTGATTTTATGACGACTGCAAGATTATACTGCAGTGGCTTGAATTTTACATACAACCCGCATCGAATGATCCTGAATAAAGTGACAGACTGCTATCTGACCAGAGCAGATGGAGAAAGGACAGAGATTGAGGATGATAAGCTGTATCATGTTGTAACAGATCTGTACACCGGACAGATGTTAGGTTCTGTAATGAAAATGTCTTACGGACTTCTGTCTCTTGAGCCAAAGGATAAAGACGGAAATCCAATTGAAAATCTGGAAGATCATGCAGTCATGGAAGGCAATAAGGAGCTGAAAGCATGGGATGCGATTGCAAGATATATGCAGTCTTTTGATGATGCAGATGGAGACGGCATTGCAAATGTATCTGAATACTATGCGACAACCCATGATCGTAAGGTTGTGGATGACAGCAAAAATATACTTGATCTGGTGAAAAAACCGAATAAATATACCGCAATCATAGTATGTATCGGCCTGATCATTATTATAATAATTGTTCTTGTGGTATCCCTGATTCGAAAGATCGTCCGCAAGTCCAGAAAGAAGAAAAATATACATAACACAAATAGGTAAAATGTATACTTTGTATAAAAAGTATATTTTTGTGAAAATTACTTGCAATAATTTGTGCAACATGTTATAGTGAACACACGTTAAACAAGTAATTGGAAAGTGAAGCTGTGAGAGGAGAGCGAATTCATATCAGTCGAAAGGCTGTTATAGAATGCGCTCTTTTTTATTTTTGAAGTTATCTGACAGAGTTTATAGATGTGAGTGTGGGAATATAATAGACAGAGATTTCCAGGCATCTATAAATCTCAAGGCTTATGGAGAAAGATTTGCAAGCTGACACTGAAAGGAATTGAGGTTCCGGCACCGGTTCATATTGGAGATGTGATTCTCAAAAATGTGGCAGACACAGGTGTAGATATTGTTGCGACAAAGAATGTAGAATAATAGAGAAGCAATAAAAGCGACAGAATATAGATTGTAAGACTGAATATAATAAAAAAGACCGAGAAGCTTCAGAAAATAAGCTTTTTCGGTCTTTTTCATACCATAAGAGATTGACCAAAGTTCATATTTTATTGAATTGACACGATATGCCAAATTACTTATAATTCTATCATATGTGTTTATGAGTAATTGTAATATTAACGTGGGCAGTTTAAAAGCTCCCGGAGTTAGAGTATGAAAAATAACAAAAAGAACAAAAAGAGAAAAAATGACCTTAGGCATTTAAGCAGAAAAGAACTGATCGATCTGATCTGTGATATGAGAAGGCCAAATCCTTCAAAAGAAGCTCCGACGATAGAAGAAGCTGAGAAAGAACAAAAAAGATTAAATCGTCGCGCGGCTTATCGCCAGACCTTCCGCGGTACAGCTGCAGTGCTGATCGTTGTGGCAGCGATCTCCGTGCTTGTGGCGACCTTGTGGATGCCGGTTCTGCAGATCTATGGTTCTTCCATGTCACCGACCCTGGAGCGGGGGCAGATCGTGATCTCGGTGAAGAATAAACATCTGAAAACCGGAGATATCGTTGCATTCTGGCAGGGCAACAAGCTTCTGGTCAAACGTGTGATCGCAGGCCCTGGGCAGTGGGTCGACATTGATGCGAGCGGAGTGGTAACGGTTGACGGACAGACGATTGATGAACCATACCTTAAGGAAGTGTCGCTTGGAAACTGTGATATTGAGCTTCCTCATCAGGTTGCAGAATCACATTGGTTCTTTATGGGGGACAACAGAGCTACGTCGGTTGATTCAAGAACCGCGTCCATAGGCGATGTCTCGGAGGATCAGATTGAAGGGCAGATCGTATTTCGGATCTGGCCATTGAATGTGGCAGGAAGTATGAGACAGAATTAACAGATCGTAAAACCTGGACAAGGAATGTCCGTATTATATAAAAAAAGTATCGAAGGAAAAGACGGAAAAGAAAGGCATCAGATACACCAGAAAAAGAGTAGGTGGAACTGTGCAAAATAAGGGAACAGATTATATCAGAAGAATCTTAAGGGATAAGGCCCGGCAGAAACGTTGGAGACAAATAATGCTGTGCCTTTCTTGTATAGTTGTTTTCTGTACAATATATGTACTGATTCTTCCGGCAATAACGCTGGAAAAGAAGACAACGTGTGAAGAGGAACAGAGCGCGATACAGGAAGAACAACCCCTGGTACAGGAAGAGGAAGAAAGCATCGTCCAAAGCACTATCCAAAGTGATGATTCAGAGGATATAGAATTTGTATCATGCGAGCCAATTGAAGAGGAAAACGATGACATCGAAGATGTCGAGATCACCGAAGAACCGGAAGAAGAGATGGATGTCGATTTTGCTTCAGGAGAAGAAGATGCCATTGTAGCGGTAGCAGACGAGGCAGTGGCGTCTGAGGCAGGTGCAGCAGATGGATTTGATCTGAGTGCGAATCCAAATAAAATTAATGATGTTAAGTTATCTTATAAGCTGTCTGATAGTGGAACATGGCAGGAATGTAAGCCCGACAATGATACCGTGATACCGGCAAACGCAAAGATCAAGCTGCAGGTGGAGTATAAGGATATACAGATTTCGAATCTGATGGAGAATTATAGTTGTAAACTAACCTATAATCTCCCGGAGTTATTGCGTAATATAACGACTGAAGGCGCGATTTTTGATGAGAATCAGAATAAGGTTGGAACAGTTACAAGTGAAAATAGAAAAATAACAGTTACCTTCGATGAGAATTATCTTAATGGTCTTAAAAATAATAGTCGAACCACAATTAACGGAAATTTTTATGCACAGGGCGATGTGAACCTGAGTCAGGTGCCAAAGACAGATGGTAAGACAACCGTGGCAGCAGGAAATAAGACCTATCATTTGAATTTTGAACCAGATGCCGTTGCGAAGTATGGACAGATAAGTGTTGATAAAACATGTACCAGCTCTCAGGTGATATCCACAGCGAATGGAGATTACCTTGCTTATACCATCACCGTGACAGCAGGTGAAGATGGCTGCCCGGATGTTTCGGTGGTTGACACGATCGTGAGCAGTTCAGATTGTGTGGATTCTTATGCAGGAATTGATACGGCAGCAAAAACTCTTACAGCCAGTCAGAATGGTCAGGAGCCATATGAGACGATTGCAGCAGATAAGAATCATGGAACAGTCTATCTGGGAAATCCTGATTCAGCAAATCCTGTTCCAACGCCAGGAGCGGTCAACATTACTACTGCACCCGGAAGTATGGTCTGGAAAATTGGCAAGATGGAACCAGGTGAGAGCCGCACGCTTACATATTATGTGAAGCTGAAGGATAAGGTACCTTTAAACGGTAAGAATATTCAAAATAAAGCAGACGTGTATTCCAAAATTTATAAGAGAGTTTCTGATGAGAAGACATTTGTACCAACTATTGGTTATAATATGTGGAAGAAGCGAGAGGGAGATATTGTACGGAACGAAGATGGATCTTATACAATAAAATATAAAATTTACTTTGATCTGACAAGCAACTATCCACTGAAGGATTTTGAGTTTCTGGATTATCTGGATGATCAGTCGGATAATGCTCATACAGATTCAAAGGCACTTCCATATATCAGTTATGATCGCGAGTCTGTAGGGCTATATGTAAAAAAAGATGGAGAGTCAAATCATACCCCAGTATCTAAGACAGATTACGCTGTAAGCTGGGCAAAAGGTAATGATACCTATGAGACACATTGGGCAGATTTGAAGGGGAATCCAACTCGATTTAAGATCACAGGAGCAGATGGTAAACCGATAACCGTAAATCCAGGTGATTCTTATTATGCAACTTACACAGTGACTGTGAAACCGGAAGCACTGGCGGCAATGAAGTCAGACCGTGTAGAAGTGAAAAACCGATATTATGTAAATACATCGAATGCATCTAAGAAGTGGAATTATGGGCTGGATAGAGTTTATGCCAATGAAACAGTCGGTAACTACACATGGGATAAGAAAGTAGTCGGAACCGGAACCACGTCAGATCAGACGATTTCGATGAGTGGTGACAAGTATGAATACAAGTCGTCTATCAAACCGGAAAAAATTAATTCTCAAACAGACATTTCTTTTACCGTCCCTGCCGGAAGCTATCCATATACCGTAGATGTCAATCAGACACTGGGTGACTGGGATGCGACAGAGGTGTCGATGACGGACACACTGAGTTCGGATAAGATGAACTATATCGGATATGCAAAAGTAGAAGCCTGTGAGTACAATGCAACTACGAAGATATATGATGTAAAAGACACAAAATGGGTAAAGATTGACGGCTTAAGATCATTTACCCTGAAACCATCGGATCTTGGCTGGGCAGGTGTAAATTATGCATATAAATTTACCTACTATGCAAGGCCGGCAGACAGCAATTTTGGCGAGGTAAAGGTCACTAATACATTCTCATTGTCAGGAAATGCGATAAGAGGACAAAATAGCTTGCCACTTGGCGGAATATCTTCTCAGGGAGAGGTAACAGTCTCCGGTTCTTTCAAAATGAATGTCAAGAAAGAATCTTGGTATTATGAGGAACCAAAAACAGACGCGACAACCTGGCAAAATGGAAAACTCTACTGGGTGATCGAAGTATCAGGAACGGCAATTTTGCAGGGTACAGGTTTCCGGGATGCCATCTTAAATGGAAATGATCTGAAAGATTCTTATCTGCATTCAGATTCACTGGAAGGAATCTATATCGGAACATTGCCAGGGGGAAAGATGATCACCGGATACAGTAGTCTGGAAGAACTTAAGGCAAGTGGAGGCCTTACTGATGCTAAGGATAAGTTTACAGCACCAGTGTTGGGAAAAAGCAAAAACTTTGAGGGCACTGATAATTACAGTGAACTGACAGTACAGGCAAAGGAGCGGATCACTCTTGAAAATAATAAACTTTATTTTATTATAAGGACAGAACCCAGAGAATTACCGGCAGCATACAGAGATGCTTTTAAATTTGGAAATAGTATAGATACCTGTGAGAATGGTACAGACTGGGTTCAAAAGAGTAATGCAAATAAGACTCTTTATAAAGGCGCAGACATCCTGAAGGAGCTTGGTCAGACATTTACCTATGATGGAACAACAGTAACCAGCAAGAACGACGGTGCAGATCAGGGAAATAATAGCAGGATTGTTACAACTGCACTGCCGGGTGCAGGACAGTATGCGGCCTGGGCATTTAAGGTGAATTATGCAGGAGAACTGTCTGGAAGCTATCGAGTGTTGGAGACAATACCGAATGGTATGGAACTGGCATATATGCGAATTAAATGGGTTGGAGAAAAACAGGACTTTGGTGCAATGTCCTCAAAGAAAATTCTGGAATTTAAGTCAGACGGATGGGAAGAAAAAACCATTACGGCAGCTACAGATAATGGATCTGAAAAGAAAACAATCTATTATGTCAAGGACAATCAGGCGTTGATCGAACTGGGGGATTTCACAGCAGGGAAATTGAGAGACGATTATTCTGTTGACGTTCAGGTTGTATGTAGGGTGACTGATCCTGATGTACTGCTTGGAGGAATAGAAAAGACATTTACAAACCAGGTTACGCTCCAGACAGCAGATGGACAGGCTATCAGCACAGCGACTTCCCCGGCAACTATAGAACCGCAGAAGAAACTGGACAAACAGATAACCGGCAAGAAAAGCGAAAAAATAACATTTACAATCGAAGCGAATCCACTTGGTGAGGTACTTCCTGCGGAGAACGGTACGACATTGACGTTGATTGATAAGCTGACTTCTACGCTGATTCTGGATACGGGATCGATTAAAGTGATTAACTCAAAGACGAATGAAGGTGTTGTCTATACAGCTTCTTTTGATGCAACAGCTAATATGCTGAAAATAGCAATTCCATGTAATGTGCCGGTTAAGATCACTTATGATGCGACGGTAGACGTACCACCGGGACAGACAGTAAGCTTCTCAAATGATGCATACTGGGAAAAATATTCTCCGGCTGGTGGAGACAGTGTGAAAGAGGAGAATTATTCCTATGCCGCAGGTGGAACCGTATCAGCAGGAGATAATATAACATTAAAGATTATTAAGAAAGATCAGAACAATCTGTCTTCTTTATTGCAGGGAGCTGAATTTAAGATAATCGAGTGCAAAAGAGAATCAGATGGCACAATTACAGATGTATCAGGTAAGGAGTGGAATGGAACGACAAATAATACAGGGGAAATTTCCTTTGGATCAGGAAGTTCAACAGATTCTGCAATGAATTACAATACTATCTATAAAGTGACAGAGACAAAGGCACCGTCGGGATATGCAGTAAACAGTGAACCAATTTATATTATGGTTCCGCGGAAAGAAGAAAATGCCGCAGATTATTCGGATTATGTGAAAACTTGTATAAATGATTCCCAAATTCATAAGCAGTATAAGTCAATCTATGAACTGACTGTCTACAACCACAAGGGTGAGATCACAGTGGAGAAGAAGTTCAAGGATGCAGGTGGTGATGATTCAAGTCCGGTGAGTGGAACATATACGTTTGGGCTGTATGAGAATCCAGATGTAACAAACACGACAAATTCAGACGGAACTACATCAGATACAACTGCAAAACCGCTTCAGACGATCACCATTACATATATGGCAGGAGAGAAAAAGCCTAGGACAGAAAAGTTTGTTAATTTAGATTTGTCAAAGACATATTATGTTTTTGAACTTGATGATAAAGGAAATCCGATCAAAGATTCCAGTACAGCTGCGACTGTGAATGATATGGAATATCTCACCTCGTATGCAACAACAAAGACTGATAGCGCAACAGGGGTAAACAGCGCAGTCAGTGGAAACACGGTGACAGTTACCAACCAGACCCGTGTAAAAGAACTGCCTTCTACAGGCAGTTATGGTCCCCTTATTTTCAGGCTTGCAGGAGCGGTATTAATATTCTTCGCCGGACTGCAGATGCTGATCAATATAAAAAGAAGAGCCTGTAACAACAGGTAATACAAAGGAGAAGGAAGATGAAACTGATTAAGAAAATTGCCGCCATTATGCTCTCTGTTATGATGGTATTGGGAATGGCCAGCGTGGTAAGCGCAGATGAAGGTGGGACAGCAGCGGCTACAGGAAATGGAAAGATTACGATTACTAATGCAATACCGAGTCAGGCTTATAAGATTTATAGAATTTTAGAGTTAGAGAGCTATAATACAACTACAGGAAACTATGCTTATAAAGCAACGGCCACATGGAAACCTTTTATTGAAAGCAATGAAATAAAGGATGTATATGTGACCATTAATGATGGTTATGTGACATGGAAGGATAATGCAGATGTTGCTACATTTGCAAAGAAAGCATTGGCATATGCTAATACTCAAAATCATATTATAAATTCTGATAAATCTCAAATTGCTCCGGCAGCTGCAGCAGGAGCAACTACTTCAACAGTAATATTTTCTGACCTTCCGTTAGGATATTACCTGGTAGATTCCAGTGCTGGTGCACTTTGTTCACTCGATACAACGGCTACAGAAGTAACAATCAGGGAAAAGAATGGTGTTCCTTCAGTAGAAAAGAAAGTTCAGGAAGATTCTAAAGTAAAAACAAGTAATGAATGGGGTGACAGTAATACAGCTGATATCGGACAGACTGTAAACTTTCAGACTACAATTATAGCACAGCCAGGTGCACAGAACTATGTACTCCATGATAAGATGTCTGATGGATTAACATTTGATACAAACTCTGTGAAGGTAAATTTAAAGAAAAACAGTCAATCAACAGTAAGTGAAGTTGCAGCAGATGCAGTAGATGTTTCTAATTATGAAGTGAAGAATGCAGGATTAGAAAGTGAAAATCCTTGTACTTTCCATGTTAAATTTAAAAAGGAATTCTGTGACACACTTGCAGCCAATGACCAGATTATTGTTACCTACTCTGCAACTCTGAATGAGAAGGCGGTAATTGCAGGAGAAGGTAATAAGAATGAAACATGGCTGAAGTATGGAGATAGTAGTACAACAACTACAAAAACCTTTGAACTTCCAGTATTCAAATATACAGGAACAGATACTCCGCTCAAGGATGCAGAGTTTGAATTAAAGAGAAATAATGAAACAATTGCAATTGCTTTGATAAAGAAAACTCCTGTTAAGGGTGAAACATATACAGGTGATATTTATCAGGTAGCAAAGACTGGTGAAACAGAAACAGTGACAAAAGTAAAAACTACGAATTCCGGTAAATTCAAAATCCAAGGTCTTGATGCAGATACATACTGCCTCACAGAGACAAAACAGCCAGATGGCTATAACAAACTGTCTGCCCCAATAACAGTAGTCATTGATGAAAATGGAACTATCACAGTTGACTCAAAAACTGTAGATGAAGTCAAAGTCCTTAACAACACCGGTACTATCCTCCCATCCACAGGTGGCAATGGTACAAGTCTAATCTACTTCTTGGGTGCAGTTCTTGCACTTGTATCCGGTGTGGTACTGATCACAAAGCAACGAATGAAAAATAGTTAAAGTAATTTCGCTGTGCGGGGAATGGTTTTATTCCCTGTGCAGCAGCAAGGAGAGGATTGTAAGATGAGAAAGCATGTTTCAACAATTACCACGGTGCTGGTCTTTCTTACAGGTCTGTCCTTGTTGCTGTATCCGACAGTCAGTAATTATTGGAACTCCAAGCATCAGACGCAGGCGGTCGCAGAGTATTCGGACCGGATTGAAAAGATGGATGAGCAGGAAAAGAAGTTGGCATTTGAGCAGGCGGAAAAATATAATGAAACGCTGATTTCAAATCCAGGCCGTTTTACTCCGACGGAGGAGCAGGATGAGTGGTATAAGAGTCTTTTGGATATAGACGGAACCGGAATGATGGGGTATATCACCATACCGGAAATAGACTGTAAGCTTGCCCTTTATCACACAGTGGATGCTTCGGTTTTACAGGTGGGAGTCGGCCATATGGAAGGGTCCAGCCTGCCGGTTGGAGGTAGTGGAACGCACTGTGTTTTCTCCGGGCACAGGGGACTTCCGAGCGCAAAGCTTTTTACGGATCTTGACAGGCTGCAGAAGGGTGATATTTTTCTGCTTCATATTTATGATCAGGTATTTACATATGAAGTCGACCAGATTCATATCGTGGAACCGATCGATTATGGCCTTCTGAATATTGAGGAAGGCGAGGATTTGTGTACGCTTCTTACCTGTACGCCTTATGGAATCAACACAGAGAGACTGCTGGTGCGCGGTCACAGGATCGCAAACCGGTCGGGAGATAATTCGAGGATCACATCGGATGCCGCAAAGGTGAGTACTGTGCTTGTTGCAGTAGGCATTGGAATTCCGCTTCTTATCATCAGTTTTATTGCAGTGGACGTGTCGGAGCGCGTTCCAAAAAGAAAAAAGAAAAGTAAAAACAGAAGAAGAAAAGCAACCATACAAACCAGAGCAAAACGAATCAGAACAAAACAAACCAGTGGGAGAAGAAGATGAAGTACCAATACAGGCAGAGCTGTTACAGTCGAATAAAGAGAATGATATGTATGCTGGCTTTTGCCGCTGTTTTGGCCGGGATGCTGATGAACACACCGGTCCTGGCTGCGGCGGAAGCAGACCAGACAAAGGGGAGTATTTCTCTTGGATGTCCGGCCGAGGGTCTGGAGTTTTCGCTGTATCGTGTGGCAGACTACAAAGATACAGGTGGTTTTGCACTGACAGAAAAATTTCAGAATTATCGGGTTTCCCTGGAATCAGATGAATGGAGAGGAACAGCGCGTACGCTTGCGGATTATGCGGAACGTGACGGAATCCAGGCAGATGCAGTGCTGAAATCAGGAAGTGACAAAACCGTATGCTTTGAAAATCTTTCAAATGGGCTTTATCTGGTAAAAGGTCAGGCAATCGACTTGCAGGAAAATGGAAAGGCAAAGATATCTGTTCCGCCTGTTTCGCTGATCGCACTTCCGGATGCTTCGCAGAAAGATCCGCTACATATAAAGGTAAACATGAAGTATGACGAGGAAGAAAGTGATAATATAGAAGTTTCCCAGACAAAGATCCATGTGCTGAAGGTATGGAAGCAGGATCAGGCAAAAGAACGTCCGGCTTCGGTGCAGGTTGATCTGCTGAGAACAGATCAGGATGGAACAACAACAGTTGCGGACAGTCAGATTCTGGAAAAGGAGAATCAGTGGTCCTATACCTGGGAAGATCTTTCATCACAGGTGAGTTGGAGCGTGGTGGAAACAGAAGTACCGTCAGGCTATACTGTGAGTACCAGCCGAGAGGGAAACACCGTTGTGCTGACAAACACTAAAACAGCAGATTCAGAAGATAAACCAGAATCACCAGATAAAACGGGAACGTCTGGAGAAAATGGTGGAAATTCTTCACAGAAGCTTCCGCAGACAGGGCAGCTCTGGTGGCCGATTCCTCTTCTTATGCTGGCCGGTGTGATCTGTCTGTTAGTAGGTAAGCAGCTGCGAAAATCCATGGAAGAAAAGAAATAAAAAGATGCAGTATAAGAAAAAGAATCGAATTGGAAATATTTTAAAAGGAGCAGGACTGATTCTGGTGACAGCAGCAGTGCTGCTCCTGGTGTATAATCTGTGGGACGGACACCGTGCCCGGGAGAGCGAGGAGGCAATCCTGGCAGAATATCTGCAGGAAAACAAAAAAGCATCAGAGAGTCCTGATGCTTCGGATAAAGAAGATGAACAGAACATACCGGACTATCTTCTGAACCCGGATATGGATATGCCTGAATACACGCTGAAAAGTCTGGGTGATGTGGCGTGTATAGGAATTCTGGAGATTCCGGCGCTGGATCTGGAACTTCCGGTTATCAGCAGCTGGAGTTATTCTTCTTTAAGGCAGGCACCCTGCCGGTATTCCGGAAGCGCCTACAAGGGGGATCTGGTAATCGCAGCGCATAATTATCAGTCTCATTTTGGGGGATTAAGAACTCTTCCGGAAGGAAGCGAGGTTTTTTTTACAGATGCTGTGGGAAACCGGTTTTCTTACTATGTGGCGGTAACGGAGGCACTGACTCCCTGGAGTGTGGACGATATGACAAGCGGAGAGTGGCCGCTCACCCTGTTCACCTGCACCTTAGACAGCCAGAACCGGGTCACCGTGCGTTGCGAATACAGCGAGGCAATGGAAAACTGGGACCGGAATGCGTATCGGTGAATTGCTTGCTAATGCTCATAGTCCATTTTTCAGTAACACGATCTAGTACTTTTTAAGATAAAGTAGAAATAGTGC
>OGDN01004274.1_pt1 | contig 13093 bp, 6 predicted proteins | sample 1570271 | NCBI WGS metagenome assembly OGDN01 (sample SAMEA4384481, study PRJEB24528) | human gut metagenome | reverse complement strand
AACTCGCAGCACAGGTATTCAAATGGACAGCAAGCAGCTGGTGCGAGGACCAGGATTTTTATCGTTTCTCTGGAATCTACAGAGATGTTTATCTTTATACCGTGCCGGAGGTTCATGTTTATGATCTTCAGATCCGTGCAATCCCGGATGAAACTTTAAGTGCAGCAGCACTTGAGATCAGAACAAATACCTGGGGAAAAGGTAGTGTTAAGATCACTCTTTCCAAGAACGGAGAGACTGTAATAAAGGATGAAAAAGCACTAGATGGAGAGGAAATTTATTCCTGGAAAGTAGAAGATCCGGTACTCTGGAGTGCAGAAGATCCGCAGCTTTATGACCTTGTTTTAGAGGTTTATAACGAGGCAGGAGAACTTCAGGAAGTGGTTCCGCAGAAGGTTGGATTCCGTCGTTTTGAGATGAAAGACGGTATCATGACCCTGAACGGAAAACGTATCGTATTCAAGGGCGTAAACCGTCATGAATTCAGCTCAGTGAGCGGAAGACATGTGTCCGAAGAAGAGCTTCGCAAAGATCTTAAGACCATGAAACAGAACAATATCAATGCAATCCGTACATGTCATTACCCGGATGCTTCCATGATCTATGAACTCTGTGATGAATACGGAATCTATATGATCGATGAGACAAACCTGGAATCACATGGTTCCTGGGACGTGGCTGAATTTACAAAAGACTACACCTATGTTGTTCCTCATGATAAACCGGAATGGCTGGATATGATGTTGGATCGTGCAAATTCCATGTATCAGAGAGACAAAAACCACGCTGCGATCCTGATCTGGTCCTGTGGAAATGAATCTTTCGGAGGCAAGGATATTTTTGAAATGTCACAGTTCTTCCACAAGGAAGATCCGACTCGCCTGGTTCATTATGAAGGTCTCTGCCATGACCGCAGATATAACGATACCAGTGACATGGAAAGTCAGATGTATCCATCCGTAGAGGCAATCAAGGAGTTCCTTGCAAAAGACAGCTCCAAGCCGTTTATCTGCTGTGAATACACCCATGCAATGGGAAATTCCTGTGGTGCAATGCACAAATATACTGATCTGACAGACACCGAACCAAAGTATCAGGGAGGCTTTATCTGGGATTATATTGACCAGTCTATCTACAAAAAAGACCGTTATGGAAAAGAATTCCAGGCATATGGCGGCGACTTTGGAGAACGTCCGACAGACTATAACTTCAGTGGAAATGGTATCGCATACGGTGGAAACAGAGATGCTTCTCCGAAGATGCAGGAAGTCAAATTCAACTACCAGAACATCACTGCAGAAGTCAGTGCAGACAGCGTAAAAGTGATCAACAAAAACCTGTTTGTAAACACAGATATTTTTGACTGCAAAGTTACTGTTGCAAAAAATGGCAAGGTGATCAGAAGAGCTTCTCTTGCAACATCCGTTGCTCCATTAAGCGAAAAAACTTATGTACTTCCGCTTGCAAAAGAAGAGAAACCAGGCGAATATACGGTGACGGTTTCCTTCCATCTGAAAGAAGATAAAGCATGGGCAGAAGCAGGACATGAGGTGGCTTTTGGACAGTATGTATACAAGATTGAAGAACCGAAAAAGACCTGCCCGGAAGGTGTAAAAGTGATCCGCAGCACACACAATATCGGTGTCAGAGGCGCACATTTTGAAGTGCTTTTCTCAGTATTAAACGGTGGTCTGGTATCTTATAAATATGCCGGAAAAGAGATGATCGAGGCAATCCCGAAACCAAATTTCTGGCGTGCACCAACAGACAATGACTGTGGAAATCTTATGGGAATGCGCTATGGACAGTGGAAAATTGCCAGCATGTACTTAAGCCACAAAGATTTCCGCAAGGGACCATATGGCCCGTCAAATATACCGGAAGTAGAAGTAAATGAAAAGACTGTAAAAGTAACCTACACCTATCTTATGCCGACCACACCACTCAGCGAATGCCGCCTTTCCTATGAGGTTTTTGGTGATGGAAGAGTAAAGACAACTCTTGCTTATGATCCTGTTAAAGAACTCGGAGATATGCCGGAATTTGGTGTGATCTTTAAATTCAACGCAGATTATAATCGTGTGGAATGGTACGGACTTGGAGAGGCAGAGACCTATTCTGATCGTAAAAAAGGTGCAAAATTAGGTATCTATTCTAATAAGGTTGCAGACAATATCGCAAGATATATGGTACCGCAGGAATGTGGCGCAAAAGAAGAAGTTCGCTGGGCAAAAGTAACCGACCGCAAGGGAAGAGGAATGCTCTTTGAGATGGACGAAAACAATGGCCCAATGATGTTCTCTGCACTTCCGTACACTCCACATGAGATGGAAAATGCAATGCATCCATACGAACTTCCGGAGGTTCATTATACCGTTGTACGTGTCGCAAAAGACCAGATGGGAATCGGTGGTGACGACAGCTGGGGCGCACGCACACACGAAGAATATTTACTCAAAACTGACAAAAAGATGGAATTTTCCTTTGTGTTTAAAGGACTTTAAGAGGCGAAAAAATGGCAAAAGAGATGAAATACAGACATTATCTTCATGGTGGAGATTACAATCCGGAGCAGTGGCTTGACCGCCCGGACATCCTTCAGAAAGACATTGAATATTTTAAAAAAGCACACATTAATACTGTGTCAGTAGGAATTTTTTCCTGGGCAGTTCTTGAACCAGAAGAAGGAAAATATAACTTTGACTGGTTAGAGGAAATTATTAATAATCTTTACAAAGAAGGCATCTATACTATCCTTGCAACTCCGTCAGGGGCAAGACCAAAATGGATGGCTGACAAGTATGAAGAAGTCCTTCGTATGGATCCGGACAGAACCAGAAGATTCTTCGGAGGCAGACATAATCACTGCTTTACCTCTCCGGTATACAGAGAAAAAGTTCATGCAATTGATAAGAAATTAGCTGAAAGATTTGGCAGACATCCGGCAGTTATGCTGTGGCATATCTCCAACGAGTTTGGCGGAGAATGTCATTGCCCGCTCTGCCAGGCGAAGTTCCGTGAATGGCTGAAAGAAAAATATGGCACGATCGAGAATCTTAACAAACGCTGGTGCACTACTTTCTGGAGCCATAGATATAATAGCTTTGACCAGATTGAAAGTCCGTCAACTAAAGGCGAAAATGAACTTCATGCACTGAAGCTTGACTGGAAGAGATTTGTGACATACCAGACGATCGACTTCATTAAAAATGAGGTTGATGCGATCCGCGAGGGTGGTTCTGAACTGCCTGTAACAGCAAATCTGATGTATGATTATGACGGTCTGGATTACAAAAAATTCAAGGATGTTCTGGACGTGGTATCTTGGGATAATTATCCAAGCTGGCACAAAAAAGAAGAATATCTTACTGCAGTTGATGCGGAAATGCAGCATGATCTGATGCGCAGTATCAGGAAGGAACCATTCCTTCTTATGGAATCCTGTCCGTCTGCAACGAACTGGAAACCGATCAACAAACTTAAAAAACCGGGAATGCATCTGGCTGCATCTCTCCAGGCTGTAGCACATGGTTCTGACAGCGTGCTGTATTTCCAGCTTCGCCAGAGCCAGGGAGCTTCGGAGAAGTTCCATGGTGCAGTGATCGATCATTATGGCGGAGATGATACCCGCGTTTTCCGCGAAGTAACAGAGGTTGGCGAGGCTCTTGAGCAGATCCAGGAGACGGTTGGAACCAGCATGAGATCGCAGGCGGCTGTTCTCTATGACCGTGAGAACGACTGGGCGATCGCTGATGTGCAGGGACCACGAAATGTAGATATGCACTACCGCGAAGCAGTCCAGAAAAACTACCGTGCTCTGAGAGAACAGGGGCTGAATGTGGATGTGATCGCAATGGAACATTCCCTTTCCGATTATAAAGTTCTGGCGGCTCCGATGGCATATATGTTCAAAGATGGATACGAAGAAAAGCTTCGTGCTTATGTGGAAAACGGTGGAACTCTGGTGCTTTCTTACTGGTCAGGACTGGTTGATGGTACTGACAGATGCTTCCTTGGCGGAACTCCATATGGGCTTATGGATGTGGCGGGACTCCGCAGCACAGAGACAGATGCGCTCTATGACTGGGAAGAAAATCATGCGATCCCGGAGGCGGGAAGTCATCTTGGAATCAGCAATGTATATACTTGCAAAAACCTTTGCGAACTGGTCAAGGTTTCGGATGCAGAAGTGCTGATGCGTTATGGCGAAGACTTCTATCAGGGATATCCGGTGCTGACACACAAGGCATTTGGCAAAGGCCATGTATATTATGTATGCGCGGACATGGAGCTTGGATTCTACCAGGATTTCTATGGCAGAGTAGCAGCAGAAGCAGGTCTGAAATCTCCAATAGAGATTATTCCGGAAGGAGTTTCTGTAACAGTAAGAGAAAACGAGGATACCGAATATCTCTTCATCCAGAACTATGCGCGTAAGCCACAGGCTGTTCCGGTTCCGGCAGAGTATGAATTGCTTTATGGAACAGAGAGTGAAGTCATGGCTCCGTTGCAGACAAGGATTCTGAAGAAACACAAATAGAACAGAGATAATGTCTTCAATACTGTTTTGAAGCTAATAACAAAGTGTTTTAAAGGAAATGGTGCAGTCTCAGAGATGGGACGCACCTTTTTTGATATTTTCACATATAGAAAAATTCTATTAAATTGACGAAAATGCCTAATTAATGATAAAATAGTAACTAGATAATGCAAGGAGTATGCTGACAGAAAAATTGAAATAACAAAAAGAGTGACTGGACAAGGAATTGTTCCTGAAGGAGAGATATCATGAACTCTAATACAGAATTGATTATTTACACAACTGACGACGGAGTTACAAAAGTTGAGGCAACTTTTGATGGCGATACTGTCTGGCTGTCACAGGAACAGATGGGAGAATTGTTCCAGAGGGATAAATCTACGATTTCCCGACATATCAGAAACATTTTTGCAGAAGGAGAATTAGATGAGAAAGTGGTTGTTGCAGAAATTGCAACAACCAGTCCTCATGGTGCAATGAAGGGGAAAACTCAGAATAATATTACAAGAGTTTATAATCTTGATGTTATTATTTCTGTTGGGTATCGTGTAAAATCTCTTCGTGGTACGCAGTTTAGAATTTGGGCTACAGGAATTTTAAAAGAATATATGCAAAAAGGATTTGCCCTCGATGATGAGCGTTTAAAAGGAAATGGTGGTGGTTCTTACTGGAAAGAATTGCTTGACCGTATCAGGGATATTCGTTCTTCTGAAAAAGTTCTTTATAGACAGGTTCTTGATTTATATGCAACAAGTATCGATTATAATCCGAAGGCACCGGAATCAGTCAGGCTTTTTAAGATTGTTCAAAATAAATTGCATTTTGCAGCTCACGGACATACAGCTGCAGAAGTTATATATGAGCGTGCTGATGCAGAAAAACCGTTTATGGGATTGAAATCATTTGCAGGTGAAATACCGGCACTTAAAGATATTGGTATTGCTAAGAATTATTTGACTGAAACAGAACTTAAAGTTCTTAATAATCTTGTTTCCGGATATTTCGATTTTGCTGAAATCAGCGCTCTTGAGCGTAGACCTATGTATATGAAGGACTACATAAATCAACTTGATACAATTTTGTCTTCGAGTAACAGAAAACTTCTGCAAAATAGTGGGACGATTAGTCATACGCAGGCACTTGAAAAAGCAAAACAAGAATATCGAAAATATCAAGAGAAAACAATTGCGCCTGTCGAGCAAGCGTATTTAGATACCATTCATGATCTTGAAAAAGAGGCAAAAAAACAAATCAGAAATAGAAAATAGTTTGCATTAAAGCACAACCAATGAAATTTTATTCAAAGGTTGTGCTTTAAGTTTAATTCTTTAAGCAAATTTTCCTGAGAAACAGATGGCTGATAATCAGGAGAGCCATTTTTATAGGTGTTCATAATTGCCTGTTCGTCGGGTGCAGGCAGATCATCGAGATGTTATGATGTATACAGAAGAGATGCCGTGTTACGGAAAACAGTAACATGGCTGATGGAGGAATATGTTTATGAAATTTTTTCATTTATCGGACTTGCATATAGGATTAAAACTCATGAACCATGACATGAGAGAAGATCAGGAATATATTTTGTCGGAAGTTATCGAGGTGGCAGGTCGGGAAAAGCCGGATGCCATTGTGATCGCAGGGGATATTTACGATAAAGCAGTTCCATCGGCAGAGGCAGTGGAGGTTTTTGACCGTTTTCTGGTCGGACTCACCGAAGCAGTGCCGGATGCGGTTATTATGATGATCAGCGGAAATCACGACAGTGCTCCGAGAGTCAACTGTTTTCGCAAAGTCCTTTCCGGGCAGAACATCTATATGGTGGGACAGCCGCCGCGTACAGAGTCAGAATATATCGAAAAAGTAACACTGAATGATGCGTACGGAGAGGTGAATTTTTACCTCCTTCCGTTTGTAAAACCATCTATGGTGAAACAGGTTGTGGGAGTGGATGAGAATGGAAACAATCTTTCTTATAATGAAACACTTCATCGTCTGATCGGACGTGAAGAAATTAATTCAGACGAGAGAAATGTACTTGTCAGCCACCAGTTTTATCTTCCTTCCGGTAAGAATGCAGAGGATGTGGAACGTATGGATTCCGAGATGCGTACGGTCGGAAATATCGATGAAGTATCAGCAGACGTGTTGGAAAAATTTGATTATGCGGCTCTTGGACATATCCATAAACCAATGAAAGTTGGCAGTGAATTATACCGTTATTGCGGAACTCCACTTGCCTGCTCTGTGAGTGAAGCACAGCAGCAAAAAGGCATTATTATGGTAGAAATGGGTGTAAAAGGAGAGGTAAAAACAACAATTTTACCGCTTGAACCGTTGCGACAGGTGAAGGTTGTAAAAGGAACTCTGGAGGAGGTTTTGAAAGAATCCTGTAAGGATTATGTGACTGTGATCCTGACAGATAAGGTGGATCTGGATGTGATTGATATGCAGGAACGTATCCGTCTGGCATTTCCGAATCTGCTGGAGATCCGGAGGGAAAATCAGCGGAAAACGGATTATACCAGAACGTTACAGACAGAAGAATTGCTGGATCCGTATGAGCTGTGCTGCTCTTTCCTGAAAGATCTGGACGAAGAAGAAAAGATGATTTTGCAGGATGTACTACATACGGTTCAGGGGGTGAAATAAATGAAACCTTTACGTTTAAAAATGCAGGCATTTGGCTCATATGGTAAAGAAACTACAATTGATTTTGAGAAAGTAAATCAGAATCTTTTTCTTATAACCGGGGATACCGGAGCGGGAAAAACGACGATCTTTGATGCGATCGTTTTTGCTTTATATGGAGAAGCCAGCTCTTCTTTAAACAAAAAAGAAGGCGTAGTTCTGCAGAGCCAGTATGTGGATTTTGATTCAGAACCGTATGTCGAACTTGTCTTTTCGGAAGGCCGTGATGAAAAACGGGAAATCTATACAGTGCGCCGTGTTCCGAGACATCTCAAAACAATCACAAGAGGTGCAAACAAGGGTAAACCAAAAGAAAATACAGGTTCGGTAAGTCTGATCATGCCGGATGGAATGGAATATCCATCCAAAGAAGCTGACCGAAAACTGCAGGAGATTGTAGGACTTACCAAGAGTCAGTTTATGCAGGTTGCGATGATTGCACAGGGCGAATTTATGGACCTTCTTCGTGCAAAATCAGATGATAAAAAAGTAATTTTTAGAAAGCTTTTTAACACAGAAATGTATCAGGATATTGTGGCAGAATTGGGTAATCGAAAGCGTGCAAAAGAGAAAGAAATTGCAGTTTTGAAAACACAATGTCAGGGAGAAGTGAGCAGGATCCGTATACCTGAAACATATGAATCAGAGACTCTGAAACAGTTGAAAAAACAACTGGAAGAGGGCGAGATGACACGCCTTACTGACCTTCTGGAAGAAGTGGAAAAACTGTGTGACTGGCTGGAAAAATATACTGATCTGGCAGAAAAAGATTATCGGAAATCGGTTGAAAACAGAGACAAAAAAAGAGAACTATATACCAGGGCGGAAGCACTTTTAAAATGGTTTGATCAGTTGGAAACTGCGGAACAGAAACTGCAGGAATGTGCAGATGATGAAGCAAAAATAGTGAAAACAACAGCCCTGATCAGCCGTATCAGAAATGCGTATGAGATCAGAGAAACCGGTGTTCTCTTAAATGATGCGGAGAGACGACTGACAGAACTGGAACAATCATTAAAGACTCAGGAAAAACAGTTGCCAATATTGGAAGAAACGCGGAAAACAGCGGAAAATGCAGAGGAACAGAAAAAGCTGATTTGCGATCAGGAATTGCAGAATTGCAGTAAAATCTCAGAAAAAGTCCAGAAGGCACTGGAGCTTTTTGAACAGATAAAGAGACTTCATACACAGGCAGAAGTAGACAGGAAAAACTGTGCTCTGGCAACAGAAAACACAAAGAAAGTGCGAAAGCAGCAGGAGGCTCTGGAAGAGCAGGAAACACAGTGGAAAAAACAGAGTGAAGAGTTGGCTGAAGTGGATAAGAAGCTGGTACTCGCAGAGAATAAAAAGCAGGAAGCAGATGCGGTTTCAAAGGAGATCGTGGATGTTCAGAACTTGAGAAATCAGGCAGAGCAGTGCCGCAAAAAAGCAATTAAAACACGAGAAACTTATGCAAATATAACGAAAAAATATAATGATGCAAACACAGAATACGAAGAAGTAAGACTGCATTTTTTGAATGCGCAGGCTGGTTTTCTTGCTGCAGAATTAGAATCGGGAAAACCCTGCCCGGTGTGCGGTTCTACAGAACATCCACATCCTGCGAAAAAAGGTGTGGAATCTGTGGATATCTCTGAGGAAAAACTGCAAAATATGCAGACAAATGTGGATAAACTGCGTAAAGATCAGGAAAAAGCTGCTGGGGATGCAGCGGCGGCCAGATCAGAATACGATACACGAAAAGATACCTATATTGCCAGTGTACAAAAGCTCCAGGAACGTTTGCATAGAAGTGTTTCTTCTATAACAGAGCAGTCAAGTGTGACGGAAATGAACGATTCTCTGGAAAACTGGAAGCAGCAGCTGGCAGAAGAACTGAACAACTTACAGAGGAGTGCACGCCTTCTGGTAAAAATCCGTGAAGCACTTCAAAATATGGAAAAGCAGAAAAAACAGTTGCAGGACACTTATGATGAGTGTACAGAGAAAGAAAAAGCTGCTGTTGAAAAACTGGCAGGAAGTGAAGCCGCGTTGGAAAATGTAAAAGGGTCCGTTGAATTTAAGACCGAAGAAGAGGCAAGGGCGGCACTGCTTCAGGCTGAAAGCAGTAAAAACCAGGCAGAAGAAGTGTATCAGAAAGTTCTGTCAGAAGCGAAGAAAGCCGCAAATGCGCAGAAACAGGCAGAAACCCTGATCAGTCGTTACCAGCAGGAGATTCCGGAACAGAAGAAGTGTGTGGAAGATCGAAAAACTTCTTATACAGAAGTAATGGAAATAAAGCAGATGACAGAATCTGAATGGAAAGAGCTTGTGGAGACGTACAGCCGTGAAGCGGCAGAAGAGTTTCAGAAAACGGTTAATGCTTATTATGAAAAGAAGTCAGCAGCGCAGGCACAGAAAGATTCTGCAGAGAGCGCGATTGGAGAAGAGCAGAAACCTGTTCTGGAAGAAATTCAGAAAGAGAGAGAAGCTGCAGAGACAGAATATCAGGAAAAAGAAAAGATTTATAACCAATTGCGAATGGATAACAGAGATGACAGAGAGGTCTTTGACGCACTTTCCGGAAGGCTGGAAGAGAGAAAAACAATCGTGGAAGAACATGCGCGGATCGATACACTGTATCGGATGACTTCCGGAAACGTCAGTGGCTCACGTATGGATCTGGAAACTTATGTACAGCGGTATTATCTGGAACATATTTTATACGCGGCGAATCGACGCTTTCAGGAAATGTCTGCAGGACAGTTTGAGCTCCGGATGTATGATCTGGAAAAAGCCGGTGAGGGTAAAAACCGGGGACTTGATCTGATGGTGTATTCTACTGTGACAGGAAAAGAACGGGAGGTTCGTACTCTTTCCGGTGGAGAGTCCTTTATGGCGGCATTGTCGCTTGCGCTTGGAATGGCGGATCAGATTCAGCAGAGTTCAGCTGCAATCAACCTGGACATGATGTTTATTGATGAGGGCTTTGGTTCACTGGACGAACATTCACGCAATCAGGCGGTTCGTGTGTTGCAGGAAATGGCAGAAGGTTCCAGACTGATTGGAATTATTTCTCATGTGTCAGAACTGAAGCAGGAGATTGAAGATCAGTTGCTCGTAAACAAAGATGAGAATGGAAGCCATGTGAAATGGCAGATCAGCTGATTTTTGGTAAAATATAAAAGCAGGGAATAGAAGTATTAGAGAATGTTAGGAGAAAAATGACAGAAGAAACTTTGGAAAAACTGGCACAGTTGCTGGAACAGGATCAATTTGAACTGCTCATTCCGGAGAAGATGCGGACAGAATCGGGAAGAATATCGGATAAGGCATCAGCCAGTATGGATATTCCATTGGTATATCTGATGAATGATGCGGTCGAGAGCTTTCTGGTTTTTCGAAATGTTCGTATGACGGGGGAATATCACAGCGATTATCAGGGAGAACTGCAGGCATCCATGACCAGGCAGGATGGCAGATTTGTGCTTGTCATAAAACAGGATGATACAGTGCTGACATTGTTTTTTGAGGATCTGGAATTGGAAGTCCATCTGTATGAATATGCATATACTGGTCATTTCTGGGTAAAAGACTATGAATATTTGCGACAATTGGAGTATCGCCTTGCGATTCTCAGGGATAAATATGATTATCTTGGTGAGGCATATTGCACGGAAGAAGAAATAAAACTGGCGGCACTTGTAGAATTTCCACCATTAAATTATTGCTGCTATCCGGCAGTACCGGAAAAATATATCGTGCCCAGGGAAAATCCCTGGATACCTTCTGAAAAAGCAATTGTTTATATGAAAGAACTGGCAGCGGAATGTGAGGATACTTCTTTACTGAAAATGTTAGAATTCTATAGAAAGCATCCTGCGAAATTCTGGGCGAAGAGACTTGCGGTTATGCTGCATCAGACGAAGCACAGCAGAATTGTAGATCTGTTGTCAGAGAGACTGCAGCAGGCAACGGCAGATTATCCAAGAAGATTTTTTGGAGATGATATGGAACGGAAGTATCAGCAAGCATTGGAAAGAGCAAAACAGCGTCAGAGGGAGTTGAAGAGCCAGGGAATTCGTGCAGATCTTCTGAGAGAAGAACCTTTTACGATTGCGCGTGATTCTTTGAATTATAAACTGTATCTTATGATATGGAAGGAACAGAAGGGGAACCGAGTAACAGAAATAGAAGAATATATCTGTGAATAATAGATTTTTAAAGCCAAAGCTGTATTAGCAGGCGAAAACCTGAAATACAGCTTTTGTTGTTCTTTTGAAATATGGAAAGTTATGCTTTTTTCATTTTTCCAAGTTCTCTGCGGGCAAAAACAACCGCCAGTACAAATGCAGCTGCGTCGGCAATCGGTCCTGCATACATAACGCCATCAATTCCCATAAACATAGGAAAGATAATGATCAATGGAAGCAGGAAGATCACCTGTCTGGTGAGAGACATGATGATACCGAGGCCAGCCTTTCCTATAGAAGTAAAAAATCCGGAGGACATCGGCTGGATACCATTTGCGAAAGTCAGGAGCATAAAAATCCTCAGATAATTTTCTGCGAATTTAAAGTACAGATCGCTTCCGCCGCCAAACATGCTGATAATCTGATGTGGAAAGATCTGGAAGCACAGGAAAAAGAATGTGGCAATGATCGTACATGCCGTTGCAGAATAACGATATGCCTGACGAACACGGTCGTATTTTTTAGCTCCATAGTTAAAGCCCCAGATAGGCTGTGCACCCTGGGCAATTCCAATGCAGATCGCAAGAAAAACCATATTTACTTTTGACACAATCCCAACGCATGCAATCGGGATATCACTTCCATAAACAGAAGACGCTCCGTAATAACGAAGAGTGTTATTCATTACAATCTGGACAGCACCAATTGCAATCTGGTTGATGCACGAAGCAAGTCCAAGCGAAGAGATTGCTTTGAGGTGGATCAGCTGAGGCTTAAACATATTTCTTTCCAGATGCATATGGCGAAATTTTGCAAAATAAAGTACAACCAGCATGGCAGAAATAAACTGGCCGATGACAGTAGCCCATGCACCGCCCTTGATTCCCCATTTGAAACCAAAGATAAACAGTGGGTCAAGAATTGTGTTGATGATCGCTCCGATCAGAGTGCAGACCATAGAATAAGTGGGACTGCGGTCAGCACGAATCAGGTGGTTGCCGCCGACGGATAAGGTGAAGAATGGAAGTCCGATAGCAATAATGCCTACATAATCGATTGCGTAAGGCATCACATTATCTGTTGCGCCAAAAAAGATAAGCAGTGGTTTCAAAAAGATTAAAATCGCTGCGGCAATGGCTGTACCTATAATAACAAGTGTCGATAATGCACTTCCTGCAATCTCGCTTGCTTTTCGTTCTCTTCCAGCTCCCATTTCAAGATTGTAGTTAGATGCACCGCCGATTCCGAGGAGCAGTGCAGCGGCGGTTGAAATGGTTGTGACTGGAAATGCGATGTTTGTGGCAGCATTTCCGAGCATGCCGACACCCTGACCGATAAAAATCTGGTCTACTATATTATAGAGAGCATTGACCAGCATGCTGATGATAGCTGGGATTGCAAATTTAGCAAGAAGGCGGCCGGTTGGAGCAATGCCTAATGGATTGCCGGCATTTGTATTTGCAGTTGAAGGACTAGATTGAGATTTCAAGATAAATGACCTCTTTCTTCTATAGTATAAGATGTTTTTTATAAAGCCTGATTCAGGGCTGTTTATTAAGTATAACACAAAAAAATAAAAAAAGTTCAAAAAAATTGTTGACAGATTCTTTTTATAGTGGTATTCTAACTAAGCTGTCGCAAGGAATTGTTTCTTCTGAATAAACAATTTGAAAAGTTTTGAAAAAAACAAAAA
>OGDN01004272.1_pt1 | contig 13094 bp, 8 predicted proteins | sample 1570271 | NCBI WGS metagenome assembly OGDN01 (sample SAMEA4384481, study PRJEB24528) | human gut metagenome | reverse complement strand
GGGTATATCATGCAAGTGAAGAACATGATGTATCTGACCTCTGTTGTGGGGTATTCCAAATACCAGAATCTGGGTGAGGCTCTGTTGTACGGAGTGGACGGTGAAATCAAATGGGATATTGACCGTAACTGGTTTGTATCATTTAATGCTACCTGGCAGAAATCTTTGGATTATTCGAAATATATAGCGGGAACAAACACCGAGAGTGAGACCTATAAAATGCAATTGCCTCATATCCCGATTCTCTTTTTCAACTGGATGCTGGATTACCGGAAAGATAATCCCTTTGGGGGTAAAGGACAGTATGCCAGGGCGTATTACGAGGGCGGCTACACGGATAAATACTATTATGGATATGAGCTTAGCCGCCATCAGGATTATAAGATACCTTCTGCTTGCCTGCACACGGTGGGGCTGGAGTACGGGATCATGAACCGGAAAGTTTTGTTTGGCGTGGAATGCCATAATCTGTTTGATACGGATGAGATGACTAATTTCAATTACCCGCTGGCGGGCCGGACAGTCATGGCGAAGATTCGGTTCACGACGTTAAAATGGTAATGTGCCTGATCATTTTAATTTGAAGTATATAAATAAAGTAAATCACAATGAAAAACAATCTCTTTATTCTGGGGGCTTTTCTATGTACAGCCTTATTTGTAACGTCATGTACGGATGACAACAAAGATGATGATGAAAATGAGGGTAAAGCATCGATTATCGTAGGTATTAACATGCAACCGCAGGCGGACATGGGATATATCGTACCTATACAGGATATGAAGGCCGGAACGATGTCTTTCGCGAATGCGGTTGAAACCAAAATTACTCCTTATCTGATGTCTTATCGTGATTGGGTATTCTACGTGCCTGGAACTTCGGAGGGAACGATTGTAAAATACTCCCGGCAAGATGATGGAACTTTGAAAGTGGAAGGACGTTTGGAAGTGGCGACGGCTGCTCCCATGTGTGCTTCTATTGCTTTCGTTTCGGCCACGAAAGCTTATGCATCGGCTCCGAACGATAACAAGATCATTATATTTAACCCGACGACCATGGTAAAAACAGGGGAAATTAATGTTGCCAGGCCTGAATACGGACTTGACGGAAGTAGTACTCCGAACCCGCTGGGGTTGATCCTGCGGGATGGGAAACTCTATGTCGGATGTGGAGAATTTGACCAGATGCCTATTTGTAAAAGTGGTGCGCATGTCCTGATCATTGATGAGGCTACCGATACTCCGGAAAAGATCATTCATGACACGAGACTTTCCGCGGCATCTATTTTTGATTGCGGTATGTTTATAGATGAGAAAGGGGATCTTTATGTGACTTGTTGGGGATCTTATGGGTATGTTCCGGATCAGAAATTCGGATTATTACGGATTAAAAAGGGTGCGACGGAATTTGATCCGGACTACTGTTTTAACATGACTGACATGAACGTGGAAGGAGTTCAAGGGGGCAAATTGCAGTATTCTATTTCTAACTTTTATGCCGGGAATGGAGAATTGTACGTCCTGGCTTATTGTCCGGCATTTGCCAGTGCCAGTCCTGATTACATCAACGAAAAGACAAACTATTGTTTGAAAGCCGATTTGTATCATTGTACGATGAAAGCGTTGAATCTTCCTCGTACGAATGGATATAGTTGTGCTATAAATAAATACGGGGATGATATCCTTTTTGGTTTGGCAACGGAACAAAATGGAACGGGAATTTTCACCTATAATCGTAAAACAGATCAATGTAGTTCCGCTCCGGTTGTGAAAACGCAGGGAACCCTTATGGACATACTTGTGTTTGAATAATAATCTGTACTTTTCAAGTACCTGGGGCTTTCCACTTTTTATGAACCGGAAAGCCCTCTTTTTTAGGTGATATTTTGGTGTGAAACAACAAGAATTTAGGATTGATCCATATAAATAAAAAACCTGATGTGAAATCAGGTTTTCGAAGTTGTCCAACCAAGATTCGAACTTGGACAAACAGGACCAGAATCTGTTGTGCTGCCATTACACCATTGGACAGTGTTGTTTTTTATGACGGCACAAAAGTAATACTTTATTTAAATATCACAAAGAAAAACCGGTATATTTTATGATTTTTTGATATTCCATTCACTACCGTAAATGAAAGTGAGCATACTGAGATCGTCGGATAGTTCGTGTGATTTGATATGTGACTGAATATCATTGATTATCGAACGGATAAATTCGCGGGGGTGTAGTTCCTGATTTTGAGTCACTATCTCCAAAAGACGTTCCCGGGTATAAAATTCGTTCTTTTCATTTTCTGCATCCGTAACGCCGTCGGTATATAGTAATATACCCGAGCCGCTCACGAATCGGTAGGTGTACTCCTGATAATCATGATTTTTTAGGATACCTAAAGGAAGATCGGATTGCATTTCAAAGAAAGCTACTGTCCGATCCGGACTTGTCAGTACTGGAGGAGTGTGACCTGCATTGCAATATTTCATTACTCCGGTTCGGAGATCCAGCATTCCGATGAAGAAGGTCACAAACATATCGGCTTCATTCCTTTCAGCAATACTATTATTTAACGAATAAGCAATCTGTGACGGAGAATTGCTGCCTGAGGAAAGCGTACGTAGCAGACTGATGGTAGAGGCCATCAGAAGCGAAGCAGGAATCCCTTTTCCCGATACATCGCCGATAGCAAAAAAGAGGGTGTTCTCATGGATAAAGAAGTCGTATAAATCACCACCGACTTGACGGGCCGGATAGAGTACTGCATAAAGGTCTATTTCATGACCGGGAAAAGGAGGAAAATTTTTGGGAAGCATACTCATTTGAATATCATGTGCTATGCGTAGCTCACTTTCTATTTTCTCTTTAGCTGCTATAGTCGTTTCCAGATTTTTCATATATTTTGAAAGCTTTTCCTGCATTTCACTGAAAGCATTATAAAGATCCAGCATTTCATCTTGGGTGTGGATGACCGGTAGAGTTGTGTTGAAATTTCCCTCCGCAATGGAATGCGTGGAAGCTGCGAATATTTTTAAAGGTCTCGTGATTTTACGAACGGTTGTAGTACAGATAATCACCAGGAGAGCCAGAAATAATACCGAAGAAAGAATGATGATCCAAGTGAATCGGTGTAATTTGTCGAAAATATGAGAATAAGGAAACAAGGTAGCCATATTCCACTCTGTGCCGAGGATGGGAGTAAAATAGATGTAATATTTTACATGATTGTTGACAAATACTCCTTTCCCTTTTTGCCCCTGCATCATGAGATGCGCCAACTTTGAAGCATTGGTCTCCTGAAGGATTTCCGCTTCATGAAGGATATCTTTATCCAGATCCGTGAAAAAGTCGTTTCCCGGATGAAGTATATACCTTCCTTCCCGATTGACTATAATGCTATAACTGTCTTCATAGGGTTTGACCGAGTCGATCAGCTCGGTCAGCCAATTCAAAGAGAGGTCGACCGAAAAAATACCGATTACATTATTTTTGGGGTCCCGGAGCGGTACCGAATAGGTGGAGGTCAGGATATCGTTGGACGAAAGCTCGTGGTAAGGACGACTCCAGCGGGAGACATTCCTTTCTTTTGAGATCCGGTACCAATTTTTTTGATAGTAATCGTATTTCGGGTCGATTTGTGTGGTGACGACACTATCGCCACTCATGTATGAATAAGGAGCGAAATAATACCCTTTATCCGGAAAATAATAAGGTTCGAAAGCTATAGCACATCCGAAGATCTCATAATTGTTCAAAACGACCTGCCGGGTAATCGCATAAATCGAATCGGCATGAGTAACATAGGAAGGGATAATCCAGCTGAGATTTTCAGGGATCTTTTCTATCGTCCTCAATAAACGAGTCACTTTAAGATTGATTTTTTCCGCCGATTCGTCGATTTTCAGGTAAGCTTGGTGCTCGATCGCTCTGGAGGAATAGTGATAGAATAAGCAAAAACCGATTCCCCATAATAGAAATGCCGACGAAATAAGGTATATATTGAGTTTCGCTGCAAAGGAATGGTTGATCTGTTTAAACATATTTACCTTTCTTTTGCCTGCAAATATAATTATAATCATAACAAAAGCTGCCCGGAACAGAGCAGCTTTTGTTATTTAATTATTGTTTTTTAGACTTCTTTTAATGCTAAAAGAAATTTTATTATTTCGTGGCATTCTCCAAACGTTTCATCATCATAAAGATGAATAATGCAGAGATCAGACACAAAACGATGAGGATAGACCATAATGCCCATAATGGCATGTGACCCCAAAGCATACCGATGATAGAAACCAGATAGTTACCGACTGCAGTTGCTCCGAACCATAAACCCATCATCAAACCTTTGTATTTTGGAGGGGCTACTTTCGATACGAATGAAATACCCATAGGTGAAAGGAACAATTCGGCAAAGGTTAATACCAGGTAGGTATTGATCAAAACAGAAGGAGATACGAGTAAATCATTAGCTACAACAGTCGCTCCGTCAGGATTGGGAGTGGGAAGTCCCATAGAAGACAGAGCCATCACGGTAAATCCTAAAGCTGCGATAAACATACCGATACCGATTTTACGGGGTGCCGAAGGTTCGCTGCCTCGCTTGGCCAAAGCTCCGAATACAGCAAGAGATACAGGGGTTAAAGCAACAACGAAGAACGGATTGAAGTGCTGGAACATCTGAGGAAGAACTTCAATGAAAGAACCCGGTGCTAACGACAGATATTTGTAGACTAATATGCTGACAGAAATAACTGCGACAACTGCCGATATCAGTTTGGATTTAGCTTCTTTGGACTGGAACAGAGAGAACAAACTATAAATCAAAGTAATCACGAATACCAGGTTGAAAACATTAAAGCTCATACCTATAGCGCCATCGGCGGTTCTGGCCGTATAATCACGGGCAAAGAAAGTAAGGGTAAGGCCGTTTTGGTGGAAAGCCATCCAGAAGAAGATCACTACGGCGAATACCAGTACGAGAGCGGTAATGCGGGATCTGGTTTGTTCCGGAGTTAACTCGACAATATTTTCTTGTTTTCCGCTTGCTGCAGCTTGTTTGGTATTGATATCTGCATGTTTGAAGGTACTCTTGAATACCTGATAGATCAACATAGATACAATCAGAGAAATACAAGCCACTGCGAAACCATAATGGTAAGAAAGTGATAATTCGTCGATGTATTTATGAGCGAATGTTGCCAGATCTCCGTTGAATGCGGAAGCTTGTGACTGTGCGAAATGAGTCAGAGTGTCCAGGGAATTGGCTGCCATTTGCTGGCCTTTTTCCAGATATTCGTGGCAAAGTGCAGGTATATCACCTTGGTATTTAAGGCCTGCTTTCGCCATGAAATTTTCTGTGATTTTTGAAGCGGCTGTCGGAGCAAAAAGAGCACCGATATTGATCGCCATATAAAATAAACTGAATGCTGTGTCCCGTTTGTCTGAATATTTAGGATCGTCGTAAAGGTTTCCTACCATTACCTGGAGATTACCTTTGAATAATCCGGTACCTAATGCGATCAGGAAAAGAGCCCCGAACATAGCGGCAACTCCAAAAGCATCCCCTCCGGTAGGAATAGCAAGACAGGTATAACCGGCAAACATGACGATGATACCTGCTGTTACCATTTTACCATAACCGAATTTATCGGCCAGGATACCCCCTAAGATGGGTAAAAAATAAACTAAGGCTAAGAAACCCGCAAAAATGTTTGATGTAGCTGCTGAACTGAAGCCAAATTTTGCTTGCAGGAAAAGTGTAAAGATAGCAAGCATCGTGTAATACCCGAAACGTTCTCCTGTGTTTGCAAGAGCCAGGGCATACAATCCTTTAGGTTGGTTTTGAAACATAATATTATAAATTAAATTAGTAGGTTAAAAGCAAAAGTCCCCGGGGCAATGAATGCTTAGAGGACTTTGTTGTTTTAGAGCGTTGTTATTATTTTGTGACTCTTTCAAGCCATTTAACCATACCCAACATGACTCCCATGGACACGAGACATACAATAAAGAATACTGTCCAGCATTGCCAGATCGGCCATGCATTATACATGAGCGGGCCAATCCAAAGCAACAGGTTACCAAGAGCCGTAGCCGCCAACCACAGACCCTGACACAGACCTAGCATACTTTTAGGTGCTACTTTCGATACGAAAGACAGTCCCAGCGGAGAGATAAACAATTCAGCAACCGTCAGGAAGAAATAGGTTGCAATCAAAACCCACCAATGAGCTTTGTTTGCCATTTGTTCTGCAATGGGTAATAATTTGAAGTCGTTTGCGGAGGGATAACCCTTTATCAGAGAAAAAACGGCAAGGAACAAGAATGCCGTTCCTGCAATGAACATACCGATTGCAATTTTGCGGGGAGTTGAAATTTCTTTACCGCGTTTTGCTAATCCTCCGAAAATGGCCATGATGACAGGTGTCAGCGCAATTACGAAGAACGGATTGATCGCTTGCCATACTTCTGGTGCAACGGCCGACGAATCTACGAAATCACGGGCAAAGAATGATAAGGACATACCATTCTGGTGAAACGAGAACCAGAAAAAGATAACGATACCCAATACAGCGAACAGCGCATACATTCTTTGTTTGATTTCTTTCGCCATAGCAGCTTTTTCTTCTGGTGTGTAACTTACATTTTGAGCTGCAATTTTCTTTGCAGGAGTAGGAAATGTTTTTTGAGAGACGAAGAAAATAATGAGAGAAATCAGCATCGCGGCAACAGATGCAATGAATGAATAGTGGATACCTTCATTGAAAATCTGTAAATATTGAGCGCAAGAAACGGTCAAGTCAGCAATGGAACCTCCGGCTGAAGTTATTAATTGTTGCAAGTTCGCCAATGCTTCGGGAGCCATGGCAGCGGCGTTGTTGATATATTCATGGCAAAGTGCCGGAAGTTGTGCATTGTAAGTGAAACCGTTTACACCCAACCACCACTGGCGTAATACCGGTGCAATGAATGGAGCGATCAATCCACCTACATTAATAAATACATAAAAAATCTGGAATCCGGAGTCCCGTTTGTCTTTTGCGATTTTGAGGGCCTCCGGGCCTTTCTTGGCAGCTTCGGCTTCGAAATTATCATACATCTGGCCGACAATTGCCTGCAGATTTCCTTTGAACAAACCGTTTCCGAATGCAATCAGGAAAAGTGCAAAACAGGTAAGGGTCAGCAACCAGGTGGTGTTGGCTGCCGTAGCAAGAATTGGAATGGAAAGAATAATGTATCCGGTGGCCATTACAACAAGACCTGTTTTAATAGTTCCTTTGTAATTTTGAGTGCGGTCAGCAATCAGACCTCCGACAAGACTTAAAACATATATGCCAGCATAAAAGAATGAGTAAATAGTACCACTGGCGGCTTCGCTCAAACCAAATTTAGAACACAGGAACAACACCAATACGGCATTCATGATATAGTAGCCGAAGCGTTCTCCCATATTACTCAGAGCTGCAGTAAGCAATCCCTTAGGATGATTTTTAAACATAGATAATGTATTTAAGTTAATATTAATCCACTTCGGTCGCAAATGTAAGAATATTTCCGTATTTTTCGTCTTTAAAACGATTGAGTTAATGTTATGGAAAAGTTAAATAAAATTTTTCGAACGGCTCAGCTGGCTGCGATTGATAAATATACAATTGAGCATGAGCCGGTAAGCTCTTTGGATTTGATGGAACGGGCTGCCGGGATTTGGACAGATCGTTTTTTGAAAATTTTCACTGAAGTTGCAGGAGTGGTCGTGATTGCCGGGAATGGGAATAATGGTGGCGATGGGTATGCGATTGCCAGATTATTGAATCGGCGGGGAGTGCCGGTCAGAGTATTCCGGATTGCCGGAACCCAGGATAGAAGTCCCGATTGTGAGGCGAATTATCGGCGTTGGTTGACCAGGGGAAAGGTGGAAGAATTAAAGCAGGCCGATGATTTGGTGTTACAGAAGGGAGAAATCGTGATCGATGCTATTTTCGGATCGGGGCTGAATCGTCCGGTAACCGGTTTGGCAGCCCGGATTATCAAGCAAATGAATGCTTCTGCTAACCGGGTGGTGGCTGTCGATATTCCTTCCGGGTTGGCGGGGGAGGATAATACCTGGAACGATCCCGAAACCATTGTTTGTGCAGAGTATACCTTTACTTTTCAGTTCCCGAAGTTAGCCTTTATGCTGGCGGAGAATGAAAAGTATGTCGGCCGGTGGGAAGTGCTGGATATCGGCTTACATCCTGAAATCATCGCTCGGCAACCGACCGATTGGTTTTATACGACAGAAGATACGGTAAAAGCGATTTTACCTCCTTCGCCGGTTTTTGCTCATAAAGGTACTAATGGGAAAGGACTGTTGATCGCCGGCAGTTATGGGATGATGGGGGCGGCTGTTTTGGGGGCTAAAGCGGCTGTACGCTCGGGTATCGGTTTGTTGTACTGTCATATTCCGGGTAAAGGAATCGAGGTGATACAGACGACTGTGCCGGAAGCGATTCCTGATCCGGATGAATCGGCCGAACGGTTTTCTGCCGTCTGTAAACTGAGAGATTACGATGCGATTGCTGTCGGACCTGCTATAGGGCAAGGACCGGAGACTGTCGGTGGATTGGAAAAATTATTACGTACCTGGAGAGGGACGACGATTCTGGATGCAGATGCGCTGAATATTATAGCGGAACACCGGGAGTTATTGGATTTACTCCATGAAGGCTGTATTCTTACTCCGCATATGAAAGAATTTGAAAGATTAGCAGGAAAAAGTGTAAATGATTTTGAGAGATTAAATAAATTAAGCATTTTTGCAAATCAATATCGGGTGCATATCGTGTTGAAAGGAGCTCATTCCGTTATCGCTACTCCGGATCGCCGGCTTTTCTTCAATATGAGTGGTAATCCGGGAATGGCTAAAGGCGGGGCGGGGGATGTTTTAACAGGAGTGCTGCTGGCTTTGGCTGCCAATAAATTGAATTTGTTGGATTTGCTCCGGATAGGAGTTTTTGCCCATGGGCTGGCCGGTGATTGTGTCGCGGAAAAAGAAGGCCGGAGAGGATGTTGTGCCGGAATGATAGCCGAGAGAATGGGAGAGGCCTGGAAAAGATTAGAAAAATAATAACAATTACTATGAAAAGAGTTTTTATTGTATCGTTAATGTTGGTGGTTTGTCTGGCTGCCGCAGCTCAAAAAAAGAAAGAACTGACTACGTTAGTGAACGTAAATTATACTTTACCTAAAGTAGCCTATGAAGTAGAGGTCATCTTGGAATGCGAACGTTTTGTTCCCGGACCCTATCAGAATTATGCCGAGAAAGAATTGGGAATCCGTCCTGAAGCGACACAAGTCTCCGAAAAATGGGCCATAAAAAAAATAAATGTTCTTCCACAGTATATTCCGGATGAAAAGGCGGTGTATTCTGTTTCTGCCAACGGGGATTATTGGCCGGTGACACTGAGCCTTAGTGCTGAAGGTTTTCTGGCAGGTATCGCTGCCGGTAAAGGGGAAGTTTTCAATGAAAAAAAAGAGATGAAGTATATCGCCGAGGCCTTGGGGGACGAAGAGAGGATCGATATCATGAAACTGAATACTTATAATCAGCTGAAAGAAGTGTTGGATACCAATTATACTTATCAGGAGGTGGACGGTGAGATGAAGAGAATTTGGGATCCGATCGTACATTATGCTGTTAAGACCGATGCTGACAATGTAAAAGAAGCAGTAAGTGAGATTTTCCGGATTCGCTCGGAAAGAGTAAAATTATTGGGAGCCGAAAATAATGTTCCTGATGGAAAATCTTTAGAGATCATATTGAAAGAATTCGATCGGATGGAAAAAAACTACCTGAGTCTTTTCTTAGGTAAAAGAGAAACTGTAAAGGTAAAACGGGTATTCCAGTGTATTCCGGAAAAGGCTAACGAACCGGTTGTCGCTTTCCGGTTTTCTGAACAAAACGGAGTGACAGATACGAAAAATGTTGCCGCTCAGGCTTATTTTCTGAAGATTGAAGAGGCTGTGGTTCCGGCTTCGTCACCGGTGAGTGGAGGAGGTGAAGCGGCTGCTGTTTATTATAGGGTACCTGCTACAGCTACGTTGAAGTTACTGAAAGGGAAAGAAGAAATAATGAGTTATCCTGCTATTGTTCCTCAATTGGGAGAAATTAAGAAATTTCCTGTGGATGTGATTAGTAGCGAAGGGTTGATGCTGGAATTTTATCCGCAGTTCGGATCCTTGAAAAGTATTCGGAAAAAATAATCGCTGATACAGGCTATCTGTATTGGTATTAGTACTTGAATTATGTCGTGGTGGAATAACTGGTATGTGAGTTTTTTGAGTTGGCGGGTACGCCATATCAAAGAAAGGAATTTTATCGTCATCCTGAGTCTTCTGGTTGGTATTATCACCGGACTGGCCGGGGTATTCCTGAAAAATTCCGTCCATTATACCCACCAGTTTCTGACCGAACGTTTGCAGATAGATAGCGGAAGTTTGTTGTTTTTTATTCTTCCTTTTATAGGGATTTGGTTGACCTCCCTGTTTGTTCGTTATTTTGTGAGGGAAGATATCAGTCATGGGGTGACAAAGGTATTATATGCGATTTCCCGGCGTAATAGTATGATCAAACCTCATAATAACTACTCCTCCATGATTGCCAGTACGATTACGATTGGCTTTGGAGGATCGGTGGGAACGGAAGCGACGATTGTACTGACCGGTGCTTCCATCGGTTCGAATATGGCCCGTTTTTTCCACATGAACTACAAAGTGATGACCTTGATGATCGGGTGTGGGGCAGCCGGGGCTATCGCCGGAATTTTCAAAGCTCCGATTGCCGGTATCGTATTTACCCTACTGATGCTGGATCTGACGATGGCTTCCTTGGTGCCTTTGATGATTGCTGCCATTTCATCTTACGTTATTGTATATTTTCTGATGGGCGAAGGGGTGGTCCTCGAATTCGCCGTACACGAACATTTTGCCTTGGCTAATGTGCCGTATTATATTATTCTGGGGATATTGTGTGGATTGGTTTCTGTATATTTTATCCGGACGAATATCCGAATCGAGAAATTTATTACCGGGATAAAGAACCAATTCAAAAGAATTTTGGTAGGAGGAGCATTATTGGGCTTGCTGATTTATATTTTTCCGCCTCTCTACGGTGAAGGATACTCTTCTTTGGAAGCTTTGCTGACCGATAATGCAGATGCACTGTTGAACAATACCTATTTTTTCGATTTCCGGAACTATGCATTCGTCGTTGTTTTGTATGTGATCGGTTTGGTATTTATCAAGGTAGTAGCTACAGCTTTCACCAACGGTAGTGGGGGGGTTGGAGGTGTTTTCGCTCCCAGTTTGTTCACTGGGGGAGTTACCGGATTCCTGATTGCTTACCTGATCAATATGACCGGAGTGATCACGGTTCCTGTCAGTTATTTTGTATTGGCAGGTATGGCCGGGGTGATGTCGGGTGTCATGAATTCTCCGTTGACAGCTATGTTCCTGATCGCTGAGATTACCGGTGGCTATAGTTTGCTGGTGCCCTTGATGATAACCTCGGTGACAGCCCATTTAACGGGGCGGGGAATGGAGCCTTACTCTATTTATGCACGTCGGCTGGCTATGAAAGGAGATCTGATTACCCATAATAAAGATAAAGCCGTGCTGACTTTGATGAAGCTGAATAAAGTCATCGAGACCGACTTACAGACGATATCCATAGAGGCTACTTTGGGGGATCTGGTGAAAAAAGTTTCCCGTTCCAGTAGAAATATTTTCCCGGTGATCGATGAAAACGAAGCATTGCTGGGGATTGTATTGCTGGACGATATCCGTAAGATCATGTTCAATCAGGATTTGTACAATGTCACCTTTGTCCGCGACTTTATGACAACTCCACCTACGATTGTCGATGTGACGGATTCGATGGACCTGGTTATGAAAAAATTTGAAGATACAGGAGCCTGGAATTTACCTGTGATCGAGGAAGGAAGATATATCGGGTTTGTTTCGAAAGCAAAGATATTCAACACTTACAGAAGGGTGCTTCAACATTTTTCCGACGAATAATAGAATCATATGGATCAGCATTCAAAATTGGGGTATCGGGAAGGACTCGTTTCCGTTATTCTGAATCTACTCTTGTTTGTTTTAAAATATTATGCCGGTATTGCATCGGCCTCGCTTGCTTTGATTGCCGATGCCTGGCATACCCTTTCGGATTCCCTGACTTCTTTGGTCGTAATTCTTGGAATTAAATTATCCTCGAAGAAACCGGATAAGGAGCATCCGTTCGGACACGGCCGCTGGGAACAAATCTCTGCATTGATTATCGCTATTCTGTTGGCTTTGGTCGGAGTAGAGTTTATGAAAGACGCTATCGCAAAATTGAGGGGACATGAGGCGGCTGATTTCGGCTGGTTGGCTTATCTGGCTACGGTTGCTTCGATTGTCTTAAAAGAAGGATTGGCCCGCTATGCTTTTTATATCGCCCGTAAAACCGGTAACGCTGCTGTAAAAGCGGACGGATGGCATCACCGGAGCGATGCTTTATCGTCACTGATGGTTTTGGCCGGACTTTTTCTCAGCCCCTATTTCTGGTGGATCGACAGTGTATTGGGTATGTTGATATCTTTCATGTTATTCTATGCCGCCTATGGGATTATTCGCGAAGCAGTAAATAAAATCTTAGGAGAAGAACCTTCGGAAGAAGTGATCGGGAAAGTAGAACAGATCGTGAAAGCTGAAATGGGAAATGTGGCTTATCCGCATCATTACCACATTCATCATTATGGGGACCATATCGAATTCACTTTTCATATCAAAGTGCCCGGGGAAGAGACCGTGGAGGAAGCTCATAGAAAAGCTACCCTTATCGAAATGCAGATAAAAACAGAATTGAAGATCGATGCGACTATCCATATCGAACCCTTGAAAATGTAACTTTATAAACCCTTCTATCGTTGTAAAACTAGATTATAAATCACCCGCTAACCGGCTCTGTCAGGAGAAGCAGGGGAGATTAGATGTGGAAATCGCAAATCTAAAATTGGGGGCTACTATTAATTTAGTTGTTTTATACTTGTATATTACCAAAAAAAACTTACTTTTGCG
>OGDN01004265.1_pt1 | contig 13108 bp, 13 predicted proteins | sample 1570271 | NCBI WGS metagenome assembly OGDN01 (sample SAMEA4384481, study PRJEB24528) | human gut metagenome | reverse complement strand
TTTTCTTGCCATAAAATAAACCTCCAAACTGAGTAATTCTATCTTACATCAGTTTAGAGGTTTACACAAACTTTGGGATACTCTCCATAGGTGCGGAATCCTTTTTACCGGAACCGTCAGTAGCTGTTGCTGTGATAGTTACGGTTCCTTCGGAGATACCGGTAACTTTACCGTTCTGGTCAACAGTTGCAACCTTTGGATTGGAACTTGTCCATTTCAGTGTTTTGTTGGTTGCATTTGCTGGAAGAACCTTAGATGTGAACTGATAGGTTCCACCTTTGGTTTCGATTGCTGTAGTAATACTGTCAATCTGGACTGACTGAACCAGGACCTTTGCAGGTGTAGAGTTCTTCTTCGGAACAGTTACAGAAACACCTTTGGTGTTATATTTACCCCATTTCTTGCTTGACTTATTGTAAGCACGAACGGTGTAAACATATTTCTTACCACTTACGAGCGGAGCTTTCTTGCTGCTTGTATGTGTATAACTGGTTTTGGAACTGCTTACATCCGCAAGTGTAGTCCATTTGGAAGCACCGGATTTCTTATAATAAATTCTATAAGAAGTGGCATTGCTTGCCTTGTTCCAGCTGATGCTGACTTTATTGTAAGCAGTGCCTTTGACGTTTCCCATCTTTACTGTACTTGGTACAGCCGGAATGGTAACGGTCTTGCCTTTGGTATCGTAGCTACCCCATTTCCTGCTTGACTTATTGTAAGCACGAACGGTGTAAACATACTTTTTGCCACCTACGAGTGGAGTTTTCTTGTTGCTCTTGTGAGTGTAGCTGGTTCCTGTTACATTTGCAACAGTAATCCATTTCTTGGCACCTGACTGCTTGTAATAGATGCGGTACGATGTAGCATTAGATGCTTTCTTCCAACTCACAGTAACTGCATTGGTAGATGCAGTAACTTTCGTTACGCTGACTTTCGACGGCACTTTTTTCGATGCTGCAAAAGCAGTTGCTGGCAACATTGTCATAATCATTAATGCTGTCAACAGAGTTATCAATAACGACTTTGCTTTGTGTTTCATACTGAAACCCTCCTTTTTTGATATACATAGATGTAGAAAAATCTACACATAATTATCTTAACGGTTATTCCGTTAAAAATCAATCTGAATTCTGCTTTTTTGATACGATGCTCTTAAAGGAGCAGTAGTGATGGATTATATCAAAAGGATACGAGATTTACGAGAAGACGGAGATTTGAGCCAGAGCATGGTCGCCAGTTCCATTCATGTAGCACAGACGACATATTCTGATTATGAGAACGGAAAAGTAAGAATTCCGGTAGAATGTCTGATAGAACTGGCGAAGTTCTACGATGTGGATATGAATTATATTACAGGAGTCAGTTCACGCAAGAACAGATTCCCAGAAAGATAATAGCGTTGAGAACAGAGGATAAGTTAACTGTTTCTTAACGCTATTATTTTTTTAAGATTAAAAGGACAGGAGATTTAACCCCTGTCCCTTTCTTCTCTGTATTAATCAAGACTTTTCACAGTAGCTTTGCCAGCATTGTCAAGAACTTCATTCAATTTGTTTTCGTCCTGAGCGACTGCCGTGATTTCTTCATCTGACATTCTGCTTGTGTAAAACTCACAGAACGCTGCGAATTTCTTGGATGCTTCAATGTCTTCATCCAATTTGTATGTCGTGCAGACCTTCTTTGCTGCGGCTGCGGCTTTCAGTGCATCTGTATGGAAGTCAGTGTCGGATGTTTTGTCTGCTGCCAGAAGTGTCAGTGCTGCGTTGAAAATGTTGATGAATGCTGCTTTTTTAAGGTTTTCGTTTGTTCTGGTCATGTTTTTGTTCTCCTTTTCTGTGTTTGAATTGTTTGTTGCTTCTCCGAAGATTGCTTCTGTAAGCTGTTTGCGTGCTGCTTCTTTTTTGATTTCTTTGCTCATGGTATGAGTCCTCCTTGAAAATTTTATTTATATGTTCAATATTTAATTGGCGAAATTATTTGCTACCTCTATCTCTGAGAGCGAGGATTTTCTGAATTTCAGGGTCATTTTTTGCTTCTTCACCTGCTTCGATTGCCTGAATCTGTTCTTTTATGACCTCTTTATCTGCTAATGCTTTAGCGAGATTTTCTAAAGTCTGTAGCTTATCCATTGTTCGGATGTTAAGACCACCTTCATATAGAGCTTCGGTAATTTCATCTAAATAGAAGATTTCATCACCCATGGATTCTTTATTTGGCATCTCAATACAAAACCTTGCTACAATGTCCTTTACCCATTCGCTGATGGCTGCATCAGGAATGGCAAAACTATTGATTGCTTCATCATACATGGTGCATAACTCACGTAAGATTCGGTTGTTGATGTCCTTCGATTCTATGATGCCCTCTCTAATGAAGTCTATCAGGATTGTAAATGCATCACTGTAAGTTTGGAATCTTCTGTGCATATATTTGTCACCAGATTCTGTAAGCAATGTATCAACCATAATCTGATAATAGTCTGCAATTTTTATTAAACATTCCATAGATGGAAGTTTGGGTTTGGTTTCTGAAAACCAGTGTGATACAGTTCCTCGTGTGACGTGACACACATCTGCAATCGTGGCTTTCGGGTATCTGGTGTTTGCTGTCAACCGTTTAAGATTTTCTCGAACAATGACCGCCAATTCATTTGGGGTTTTTGCCTTAGCTGGCATTTGTTTCACTTCCTTTCTGCTTGTTGATGAGTTCATTATATCAGAATTTTTATGCGTTGCAATAGGCTTGTTTGATAAGTATACTAAATCGTATTTTATAATCGTTATAAACAAATTAAACGAACTATTAGTTTACTATTAGTCAACTTTTATGTTTATTTATATCAATCCATCAAACACTTTATCTTCTTTTCCCTCTTATCATCAAACTATCGCTACCCAAAAAGCAAAAAAAAGATACTGAAAACAAGATTTTTTTCTTGTTCTCAGTATCTCTTTCACAATTCACTTATTTTCTTTTCAAAAAATGCTACCATATCTGTATCAGGTTCTTTCATATACTCTTTCGCCCAAGCTGAAAATAATAGATATGTTTCTTCCTGATTACGAAATGGTAAATCTTTTAATGTTTCTGCTACACCGTACATCCGGGCAAATGAAGTGATTATCCTTATATATTTTTCTGTTTTCATATCTTCATTTCCTTTCTATGCTACACGGTCTAACTGCTGTGTAATATTGTCATACATCTGATTTGCGGTATCCTGTACCTGCTTCATGGCTGCACTCAACGCTTTCAGATTGTCTTTGCCGTTCCATCCGGCAATGTACTCAAAGCTATAATCGCTGGTATCCAGTCCCAAAAGTGTAGCAACGATAAAGGCTGTGCTTTCGGCTTCAACTTCTTTTGTATCTCTCCGAACTTTTCTTTCTTCCATTTCCTCTGGATTGTGAAGAAGAGAATGTGCAATTTCATGCAGAAGTGTCTTAATCGTCTGCAATTCACTCATGCCCTCACAAACAACAATTTTCTTCTCTAATGGAGCATAGTAACCTTTTACACTACCTTTAGGTTTCTTGTAGCTTACCGGGCACGTAGAAGTGGCGATAATGGCATTTAATAGTCTTTCATAGTCAGGAACATCACCTGTAAGTTCTTCAATGCCAAATTGTACTTCTTCTGTATTCGGAATCTGTATAGTCTGTGATAAATCAAATACGGATGTAGTACGAAAGAAAATACGCTTTTCTTCTTCTCCTGTCTCTTCGTTTACTTTTGTATACGGGCATGGGGCAATAATGCGGATAGCCTTTTCCCCACGCTTTACAATACGATTGAAAGATGTCTTCCAGTTACTATATCCAGTGACAAAGGATGCCTGTGGACATTGTGTAGCAATAAGAATACAGTTATTAAAACTGTAATTATGAAATTTACTCATGATTCTAAGTAAAGAAGCGTATTTCTCACTTGTAAAATATTCTTCTACTCCATTTTTTAAGCGTTCTTCGATTTCCTGTAACTGTTCTTTTCTTGTCATAACAATTCTCCTTTTCAATGTGCGATTTTTTTATATACGCACTCGTCATGCTGCCATAGCAGCATTTATTCAAGGTTTGACAGCGAAGCTGTTTTAGCAAAGGAGTCCAGAGGGTGTGCAGCTACCCTTTGGCAAAATAACCAACTCTGTAAGAATTGGTTGTATTTTGCTACAACATAGCCGATTATGTACCACCCAAAATCAATATATCTTACACTGAAAAAAAGAATAAAGTTTTTATGATTCAGGACTTGTTAAATAATTAACAAATGCTATATTATAAGTATAAGGGGGTGGTCATTATCGGCTATTTGTCATTCGATGCATCAGTCAAAATTCATCAGAGTGGAAAATATACATCAACTAAAAATGACAAATCCGGAGCTGGTGGTCTGTATGGATATTTTCGTCACATTGATAGAAAGACGGACAAAATGAACGGAAAAGAAGTACATCACAGCAATGAAAATATCAATGCGGATTTTACGATGCAGAACGAATCTTATTACAAAGATAAAAATGGAAACTGGGTTAAAACTTGTCACTCGTCAGAAATGGTTGAAGCTGTTCACAGACGTATTATTTACGCAAAAGAACACGGAGCAAGAATCTATGATAGTGGAAAGAATGATACTACTATTGTAAGACCTTTGATTATACAGCTAGATGAAGAAACAATTTCGCAGCACGAAAATACTTGGATTTTTGATACAATAGAAGAACTTGAAAGTATGTTCGGGAAAGAAAATATCGTAGGATTTTGTGTTCATAGAGACGAAACATCAACACATATTCACGTTGTGTTTACTCCTGTGTATGAATATACGGATAAAAAAGGAAATTATAAATGTTCTGTGTCACAGACAAAATTCTTTAGAAGTCCAAAAGAATTAGCAGGTATGCATAAACAATTACGTGTAGCTTTGCAGGATAAAGGTTATGACATTGAACAGGAAAATAAGCCTATCGAGGAACAGTTGGCAGGATATGTTGATAAAGATGGTGTATGGCATCAACAAGGCTTAACACCAGACCAGTTGAAACAATTAACAGACAGAGATACACAATTAAAGATTGGAGAGATTGAAATGAGATTAAAACAAGATGAAATTGCAAGATTAGAAGAAGCTATGAAAAGCGTACAGGAAAAAGCCAAACAGAATCAGGAGCAGCTTGACAATGAGCGTAAATCTTTAGATGTTGAAAAAGCTAATCTTGAAAAAGATAAAATGACTGTGCAATCACAAATGCAGACTATTATCAATGAAAAAGTAGCTGTTGAACAGATGAAAAAAGAGACAGAAGCAATGATGGAACAGGCATACGATACAGCAAGTATCTGTACACAGATTCTTAATGATGAAAAGAATCTTAATGGAAAGTTTCTTGAGTTCTTGGATAGAGAAAGTGAACGTACAAAAAAGCCAATCAGACAGGCAGTGGAAAGTTTGTATAAGAAGTTCCAGAATGAACGGAAAGCAAATCTTTCAAGTTGGAGTATGGAAATGTTACGTGTAAGAGATGAACGTAAAAAGAATGGAAAAACTGGAACATATGATTTTGATATCATTGATACAGATTCACAGTCACATTCTGATTACGGATTGACTATGTAAGAAGAAAGAGATGCTCAGAATGTGTGGGTATAAGTGCTGAAAGTAGGCTGTGTACACTTTTTAGGGAGTATGTACACCTTTAAAATAAAAGTGTACAAGAAAGTGCACGACCAAAAAGCTTGATTTATGAGGCTTTTTAGTTGCTTTCGGGCTAAATATACACTTTTGCACTTTTTTTAGAGAGAAAGTAAAATAAAATAAAAAAATATATAAAGAAATCTTTCAAAAAAGTGTAAAAAGTGTAATCAGCATATTTTTACCTGTAACACATTGATTTATGAGGATTTTTATCTATGCACTTTGTATTATTAAAAGTGTATAGAAAGTGTACGAAGGTGTAAAAAGTGTACATGAGCTGACTAAGCCTGTCAGTCATAGAGAATACGGTATTCTGGTACAATTAGTTATTTTATTTGTTTTTGCTATTCTCGCATTTGTAAAAAAAATGTTATTACGTTGCGAATATTACTGTTGAAAAATGGTATATCATTGATATATAATAGAAGTGCGATGTGATACACAAAGAAAGGAATGTATCGAATGGCAAAAGATAGATTTGACGAAAAAGGAAGAAAACTGAAAACAGGAGAAAGTCAGAGAAAGTCTGACGGAAGATATCGTTATACGTATGTGGATAACGATGGTAATACACGTGATGTGTATTCATGGACTCTGACACACAATGATAGAACACCAGCAGGTAGGAAACCTGACCTGTCGCTACGTGAGAAAGAAGCCAAGGTCAAGAAGAAGTTGATAGAAGGTCTCAATGCTGGCAAGGGAAACATGACAGTGTTAGAACTATCGAAGCTGTATGTGCAGAACAAAAGCAAGGATGTGAAAGAGACTACAAAGAGTGTATACAGAACAAATCTGAAGACACTTGAAAGTCATGCGTTCGGTAAAAAGAAAATCTGTGATGTATCTTCTATGGATGCACAGGCGTTTCTTGACAATCTACATGAAAAACACGGAAAAGGTTACAGCAGCATTGCGAACATACGTGGTATGTTGCGTCCAGCTTTTGCAGAAGCAAAAAGAAACAGATGGATTTCGTTTAATCCGTTCGATTTTCCGTTACTGAAAAAGAGATATGGTGGAAGTAAGACTCGTGATGCACTTACACGTCGAGATATGAGAAGATTCTTGGATTTTGTAAGAACGGATAAGAATTTCAGAAAGTATTTCGATGGTATGTATATACTTTTCAACACTGGGCTTCGTATATCAGAGTTCTGTGGACTTACGGTTGATGACATTGACTTTAATGAACATGTAATACATGTGAATAAGCAGTTAATCAGGATTCATACAGGAGATAAGAACACATACTACATTGAAGATGGTACAAAGACGGACGCTGGTATGCGTGATGTTCCTATGACTGACGATGTAGAAGAGTGTTTCAGAAATGCAATACAGAACAGACCTGTACTGAAAAAAGAGCCTGTTGTGAGTACACAAGATGGTACACGCAAGGTATCTGGATTTATCTGGTTTGATAAAGACAATCATATAGAAGTGGCTCAACACTGGGAAAATCATTTCAGATGGGCTTTGAACAGATTTAACTCTATATACAAAGATGAGATTGAATGTTGTACACCTCATGTAGCACGACATACATTCTGTAGTAACATGGCGAGTCTTGGTATGGCTCCAAAGACATTACAAACAATCATGGGTCATAGCAGCATTGGTGTTACAATGGATGTATATACGCATGTAGAAGCAAGAGATGTACAGAAAGACTTCAGAGAGCTGATGAAAAACAAACAATACAGCGTGTATCCTCTGGATAGAGAACCTGATGTTGTTGTTTTCAGTGATGATGAAGATGATTAAAAGCATTGATTTTTCTACAAAAATATAGAAATGGTACGGCTGATGTTTATACCATGTTCTGTACCAAGAATCTGTACCAGAAAATTCTGCTCATAAATGAGGAGAAATGTTTTTACCATTTCTGAATTGTGTTGATAAATGTTGAAAAATGTAGTGAAATAAAGGAAAAAAGACTCATAAACGAGGTGAAAAGAATTATGTTAAAAGTGCTATTCGTATGCCATGGCAATATCTGCCGTTCCCCTATGGCAGAATTTGTATTTAAGAATATGATCAACAAAAAACAACTGCAGTCGGATTTCTATATTGCATCTGCTGCAACGAGTACAGAGGAAATTTGGAATGGAATAGGGAATCCAGTGTATCCCCCGGCGAAGAAGGAACTTGCCAGACATGGAATTTCCTGTGATGGAAAACGAGCAGTTCAGCTTAAGAAATCTGACTATGATAAATATGATTATCTGATCGCAATGGAAGAGAGAAATCGGCGAAATATGCTTCGGATTCTTGGAAGTGATTCGGAGCATAAAGTGAGTCTTTTGCTGGATTATACCGATTGCCCGGGAAATATTGCAGACCCGTGGTATACTGGGGATTTTGAGATTACATATAGAGATATTGTAAAAGGCTGCGAGGGATTCCTTGAACATCTGGTCAAAAGTGGAAGATTGCTCTGATCAAACTTTACTGAGAGTACAGCCAGATACATATGGAATATGTCTGCAAAGGCGGACTTGTCCGATTTTTTCTTTTGTTCTTCAACGATTTTCGGCATATGTACGTAGAATTTGTCGATGAAAACTTCTTTACACGTCTTTGAAATCTGTTTATACTGTTCATACAGCAACTCTAAAGGGAGCGTTCGCTCCCTTCTTATCTATTAATAATCATGGGCATTCGCCCGAACATTCAGAAAGACGAGGAAATGAATATGGACATGACATACGAATGTTTTGTAGAAGAACTTCGTAAAAATTTACTCGAAGAGACAGATTATAAAGAAGATATGATTTGTTATAAGAAGGAAGAAGAGTATCCCCCGACGACTGGGGACCGGCTCTTACTGAAGCGGCAGCAGGGTGAAGGAATTGTGGAAGTATGTGCATTGTATGTACAGGATCTGTATAAGGAGTATCAGAACGGCTGGAGTATGGATTCGATTATTCAGGAAATTTTAAACAGGCTGGAGGTTATTTTAGAATCGGAATGTTTCCAACGGTCTAAGAATCTGGAAGACTATGACAAAATCAAAGATTATCTGTTTATTCGTCTTTTAAATATAGAAAAGAATCAGACGGAACTTCAGGATTGTATTTACAGAACGATTGGAGATATTGCGTTGGTTTTGTATGCCAGTATGGGAGAATTGGATGGGAGCAGTGCCAGCGTCAAAATAAAACGACACATGTTGGATAGTTGGAAACGGGATTCGCAGGAGGTATTTGAGGCTGCACTATTAAATACGTACTTTATTTCACCACCCAGGATCTACTGTTGGGAGAGGCTGATTTTTAATCCGGATTATGCAGGAGAAAATTTTATGAATCTGATGTGTGATTATAAGATAAAGAAGGATGCTCTGGGAAATTGTCTGAGCACTACGATTCGAACGAATGGTGCTGTGGCAATTTTCCTGCCGGGGGTAGCTGAACGAATCGGGCAGTTAATGGGATGTGGATTTTATATGGTATTTACCAGCATCCATGAGGTGATGATCCACAGTGAACGAAACGCAAATCCGAAAGAACTGAAACAGGTCCTGGAAGATACTGTGAGGGAAACAACTCCGCCGGAGGATTTCCTTACTTATCAGATTTATCATTATGATCCGGAGTCAGAATCGTTCAGCTTCTGTTAAAACAGATGAAAAGGTGCCAAATAGCAGAATGCTGCATATAGTATTTAAGAAAGCATTTTGGGAGGAAGGGCATTGGCATATAAAATTGTACTGGATGCGGGACATGGCGGAACAGATCCGGGCGCTATATATAAGGAAAGAAAAGAAAAAGATGATAATCTGGAACTGACCAGAGCAGTTGGTAAAATCCTGGAAGACAATGGAATTGATGTGGTGTATACTAGGACTACAGATGTCTATCAGACACCTTTTGAGAAGGCCAGGATTGCAAATGAAGTGGGAGCAGATTATTTTATTTCTTTTCACAGAAACAGCAGTCCGAAGGAGAACCAGTACCAAGGGGTAGAAATTCTGATTTATGACAAAAGTGGAATTAAATACGAGATGGCACAGAATATAGAAGGAGCACTTGGCGAACTGGGATTTAAAGAATTGGGAGTGAAGGCAAGACCGGGACTTGTAGTTCTTCGAAAGACCAGAATGCCGGCTCTTTTGATAGAAACAGGATTTATAAATTCTGATTCGGATAATCGGCTTTATGATGAAAAAAAACAGGAGACTGCGAAAGCGATTGCAACTGCGGTTTTGGGGACATTGAGTGATGAAACGATAGAACAGCCTTTATATTACAGGGTTCAGACAGGAGCATTCCGTCGACGTGAGAATGCGGATCAAATGTTGTACCAGCTTACAGATCAGGGATTTCCTGGATTCCTTCTTTATGAAAATAATCTTTATAAGGTTCAGGTAGGTGCGTTTCAGCAGATCAACAATGCGATTCAGATGGAGCAAAAGCTTCGGGATGCCGGCTACAGTACGATCATTGTAACAAAATAAAATACAGACAGGAGAAAATTATGTACGAGAAATTTTTGGAAGAAGTAGAAGAGTTTATTTTTATGGAAAATCAGCCGGAACAGGCGGATATTATTTTTGTTCCGGGAAACAGTTATCCGTATATGGCGGAGAAAGCTGCTGAACTTTATATGGCAGGAATGGCACCTGTTATTCTTCCAAGTGGAAAATACAGCATATCCTCTGGGGAATTTTCCGGAGTATCTGGAAAGAAAGAAAAATATGATGGAAATTATCACACAGAGTGGGAATTCCTTAGAGATGTTCTGATAAAGAACGGTGTACCGGAGTCAGTAATACTGAGAGAAGATCAAGCTACTTATACCTGGCAGAATGCTCTTTTTTCAAGAAAAGCTACCGATCTTTTGGGGATAAAAGTAAGCAAAGCAATTTTATGCTGTAAAAATTACCATGCCAGAAGAGCATACATGTATTATCAGAGGGCGTATCCAGAAGCAGAAATTCTGGTATGCCCTTGTGTTGTGGATGAGATTACAAAGAAAAACTGGAAATTGTCACAGCATGGGATTGATGAGGTGATGGCAGAAACAAAACGAATTATCAGTCAATTTCAAATAATGATGTGAAATATAAAATATAAAAAGGAAATTCTGAAAATAATTTAGGGGGTGTCGAAAAAAGCAGAACTGTGATATAATACGTGTGTCGTAAAAGAAAATATTATGTTACGAAATATTTACAAAAAGATAAAAGTTTGGTATATTAAAATTTGGCGTGTCGAGAAAATAGATATGTCAGAATATTTAATTTGATTTGCTTTATAGATAGAATATAATAGGCTGGATTTTGGCTGTCATACATATGAGGCCGTATCTGGCAATAAGATGCAGAGACATTCCTGAAAGATTGCCAGGCATCGACAGCTACTCAGCAGGAAGGAATCCTGTGAAGTATCATTCAGAGTAGTTACTGAATAATTAAAACCATTGTAGAATGTTTAGAATAGATTGAGGTACATAATTATGAAAAATAATAATAAAAATATACATTTTTTTGCTATAGCAGCTCTTGCAGCAACACTTATGGTTGGACAGGTTCAGACTTCACCGGTTTATGCGGAAGATAAATCTGTACAGCTTGGAAGTCTGATTCCGGATAATGTGACAATTGAAGAACCGGTTCCGCTTTCTGATATTTCTTTGCCGGACAGTAAATATGGTACACTTACCTGGGCAGACAGTTCCAGTGTGCCATCTGAGAGAGTTCAGTCCTATGATGTGGTATTTAAGCCATATGATTCCTCTGTGTTATCCAGGATTTCTGGTTGGGATGGAGAGTCCGATGCTATTTACAGCAGTGTGACGGTTGTAGTTAACAGTATTGCATCAGATTCCGAAGAAGAATGGAAAGAAGATTCTGAAGAAAATTATGATGAGAATTACGATGATTCCAGTGCTTCAGAGAATGAAAATCAGGAGAATTATGATGAAAACCAGGATTACTCCGAGGAAAATGAGAATAATGGGACAGATGCAGAAGAGCAGACAGAGGATAAGTCTTCAGAAGAGGAACCAGAGGTAAGTGAGGCTCCAGCAGAAACTGAGAAAGAAGAGGCAGAAATAACAGAAACACCGTCAGAAGAAGCAGATAAAGAAGTTGAAAAATCTGAGACAGAGGACAAAAAAGAGACTGACGATAAGGAAGAATCAGATAATAAAAAAGAAAATCCGACAGAGGTACCGACAGAAACACCGGAGGTGACAGAAATTCCGGAAGTAACGCAGATACCAGAAACCTCGGAAACTCCGGAAACAACAATAACTCCTGAGGTAACGGAAGAACCAGCGGTAACGGAAGAACCGGCGGTAACATTAACTCCGGCAGCAGATAAGGATAATATCTTTGATGGAGCAGACAAGGACATCAAAGAAGATGAACGTTCTACAGAATATGAAAAAAATCTTACAGAAGAACAGCAGACGGAGCTCGCAGAGGAAAATCACAGCTGTAATGGAATAACTGTGTCCGGAATCGATCTGCCGTATTATGTGCAGTTCCGTGTTGCCAGTGGAGATGATTATGAATTTACCAATGAAACGGAGGCAAATGTATTCCAGTCCTATGAATTTGAACTGTGGGATCTTAAGAACAATACGGAATATGAGGTTCCGGATGGAGAATATGTAAGTGTGACAGTTCCGGTCAAGGCAGGTTACAGTTATACAATTGAGCATCTTCTGGACAGTGGAGCCATGGAAACAATTGTACCAAGTGTTGACGGAAGTACCATGGTATTCAGTACGCACTCTTTCAGTCCGTTTGGAATTGCAGGAAGCAAGACCTTGGTTGGCGAAGAAATTGAAGAAGATGGATATGATACCGGTGTGGTTACAGATACACAGCTTACTCCGGCAGCAGATGAAAGTACAGATTCCTCAGCCGATTCAGCTGAAGATACATCTACAGATATTTCTTCGGAGACAGATTTAAGTACAGCTGTTACGCCAACAGAGAAGATTGAACAGTCTTCAGAGACTGCTTCGGATGATGCACAGAATAATGATGAGGATAGCAGCAGTTCTGTGAAGGCTGTGCACACAAATGATCCGACCAGAATTCTTCCGTTTGTGATTCTTGCAGCGGCGGCAGCGGCTATTGTTGGTGTGATCGTGTATTTAAGAAAAAGAAAAAAATAAAGTAATTATTCAGAAGACAGTATCCCGCGAGACAATTTGGAATGCATTTTGACTCGTAGCTGTGAGGGTACGGAACAGTTACGAAATAAAATAAGCAGGAAATATACAGATAACTCCGGCATATGATTTAGATATGAGGGGGTATCTGTATGGGAGTAAAGGTAGTATTGCGAGCATTGTTTCTGGCATATGCGCTTACAGGCAAGGAAATAAGCAGGACAGGTAACGCTAAACCGAGAGAAATCGTACCGTATGATACATATGATTGCGCAGATGATTT
>OGDN01004263.1_pt1 | contig 13112 bp, 10 predicted proteins | sample 1570271 | NCBI WGS metagenome assembly OGDN01 (sample SAMEA4384481, study PRJEB24528) | human gut metagenome | reverse complement strand
ATATTCTTCTGCTTCATGCAGATATCTTATCCATGGACTATATGGATTCATTCTTCTGCATTCATCCGGGTCAAGCAAGGTTCCCGCTTCATCAATTAAACCAGCTTTTCTAAGTTCTGCTACGGCATCAATAATTGCCGAACCACATAACCCCTGTGGCGTTCCTTCTCCGATCACTTTGTAAGTAAGCTGATTATTTTTGAAGGAAACTTTCTCAATTGCTCCATTTGTTCCACGCATGCCACAGGCAATATTTCCACCTTCTAACGCCGGACCACAAGCCGTAGATGCTGCCAGAAACTTTGGAAATGTCCCTACCGCAAGTTCCCCATTCGTGCCAAGATCAACCATTAAATATATTTTATCCTTCTTCGTTAACGTAAGAAGTACGGATGTTGTATCTGCACCAACAAATCCACCCAATAACGGTAAAAACTCTACTACTGCATTTGGATTACAGCATAATCCCGTCTCTCTTCCTGTTACAACTACTTCTTCTTTTATAATATTGGCAAAAGGATTCACTCCAAGAAAATATGGATTCATCCCATAAAACAAGTGCTGCATCGTACTGTTTCCACAAAGAACGACATGATAAATATTCTCTTTCAAATCTTGATACGCACTTCTTGCCTCTTCAAGCAGTTCATTCAATGTATCTATGACACAATCCCTTAATCTTTGCAGCATTTCGGGATTATCTCTTACACAGGAATTCCGCGTAATCACATCCGCTCCATAAGCTGTCTGTTTATTTAAAGCAGACTTTGTCGCAATTAATTCTCCTGTATTCAGATTATAAATATATACTGCAGCCGTTGTCGTTCCGATATCTGCCGCCACACCATAACACTACGGAGTAGTATCTCCTTCTTCCACTGCAATAATCTCATCATTAAAATACACAAAGGTACAGCCAGTAAAATCAAGCGAAACATTCATCATCGAAAACTTTTGCATAACAGAAAGAGATACTTTTTCAGTCTGCGAGAAAAACGTATTCTTTTCTCGCATCTTTTCGATAATTTCATCTTTGTTCATATATTTTTTAGAAACAGAAGGATGCAATTCTATATTTAAAGGAGCTGCCTTTGTTAATACGACTGTCTCCTGCCTATAATCTGACTCCTTTAAGCAAATCTCCATATCCTCTGTAATCTCTGTCTGGCAGGCAAGAACTTCTTTAAAGTTCTCATCCGCTTTCCCTTTGATACGCACCCTGCATTTTCCACATGTGCCGTTCCCCCCACAGACAAGATTTAGTGGAAAACCTGCTAATTCACAAGCAGCAGATAATTTCCCTCCATCCACAGTAATCTTTTTGTTCTGATTTATAAAATAAATTTGATAACTCATTTATACAATGCCTTTCGTTATATTTTTATATAAGAAAATATTTACTCATAATCCTGTCCATCGAAGCTTTCATCTCCTGACTGGCGGTTAATGAACTTTGGATGATACTTGGAATAGACGATAATCTGCTCTTTATAAAGTCCATGATATCCGGAAAGCATATAGCTTATGGATATTGCAATTAAAATATAAGGAACTCCTTCAAAACCAAACAGCTCAAATCCTATGAGCATAGAGGCAATCGGACAATTCGTTACACCACAGAACAGGGCAAGCATTCCTGTTGCCGCACAAAGAGACGGCGAAATTCCAAAAACATGTCCAAACAGGCATCCAAATGTCGCTCCTGTAAAAAAGGCTGGCACGATCTCGCCGCCTTTATATCCTGCTGCAAGGGTCAGGGCAGTTAATAACATTTTTAAAAGAAAAGCATAGGCGGGAACACTTCCTTCAATCGCTTTGGCAATCATTTCTGTTCCTGCTCCATTATAATCATATGTACCTATCAGTAATGTCATTCCAATGACAAGGAATCCTCCTGCCATAGCTCTTATATATGCATTTTTAAAAAACTTACTGTAAAATAATCCTGCTCCTTTTAAAAACAGGCAAAATACAACACTTAATCCTGCACAAAAAATGCCCAATAATACAATTTTAGCGCTGTTTAAAAAAGTAAGTTCTGGTATGCCATGAATCATGAATGCTTCCGGGTTGATTCCCATATTTACTGCAAAACGATTGGCCACGATTGAGGAAAAAACACATGGAACTAATGCTGCATAATGCATAATCCCAACACTGATCATTTCCATAGGAAAAATCGCTGCCGCAAGAGGTGTTCCAAATACAGCAGAAAAGGCTGCACTCATTCCACTCATCACCAAAAGCTTTCTGTCTCCCTCTTCAAATTTAAAAAGTCTGCCAATCGTGTTACCGATACTTGCTCCCATCTGAAGGGCTGCCCCTTCACGCCCAGCAGACCCACCAAATAAATGTGTGATAATCGTAGCTGCAAAAATAAGGGGAGCCATGTATGCTGGTACATCCTGGTCTTTCCCATGTACCGCTGTCATAATAATATTCGTTCCCTTATCCTGTCTCACTCCACAAAGGTGATACAACAATACGATTACAATTCCGCCAGCGGGTAAAAAATATAATAAAAATGGATACTCTCCCCGAAGCATGGTTACTTTTTTCAGACAAAAAGAAAACGCACTGCTAAATGCACCAACACCAACTCCCGTCAGACCTGCCATAAACAACCATAATGCACAGGTTTTTAAATTATAATAAATCTTTTTTAAATACCTCTCACCTATTTCTCGCATATTTTATTCCTTCCTCTTTCTTTTAAGAAAGTGTACTCTATTTGAATTTATATTGTCAAGTTCTGGCGAAAAAAGAATTGACATCCTTTTTATTTCGTGATAAATTAAATGCTGTAAATGCGATGAAGAGGAATAGTAGAATGATGAAAACATCCAGAGAGCTGCTGGTCGGTGCGAAGCAGTAGTGGACATGATTTGAACTCGCCTCTGAGCAGCCTGTTGAACCGCATGATTGCAGTAGGCAGCGCCGGAAACCTGACCGTTACAGCAGGAGGATATAAGGCTTTTTAAGTCCGTATCTGTAATGAGTGCATACCTTACTTTTTATGTATCGTATGAATAAGAGTGGTACCGCGGAATTATTTTCTCCGTCTCTTTTCGGCATCTGCCTTTTGGTATTTGCCATTAAAGAGACGGAGTTTTTTATTTTACAGGATATATTTCCTGTAATATGTTGTTTTTAACTTAAGGAGGATTTTCTATTATGAAGTATGCAGATAAGTATAAACCAATGTATTTCCCAGCTCCAGCTGGATATAATAAATGGATGGAGAAAGACCATATCGAACAGCCGCCTATCTGGTGTTCTGTTGACTTACGTGATGGTAATCAGGCTCTTATCATCCCTATGAGTTTAGAAGAAAAAATCGAATTCTTTAAATTATTAGTTGATGTTGGTTTTAAAGAAATCGAGGTTGGTTTCCCAGCTGCTTCTGAGACAGAATATGAATTCTGCCGTACATTGATCGAACGGAATCTGATTCCGGATGATGTAACGATTCAGGTTCTGACTCAGGCAAGAGAACATATCATTAAAAAGACATTTGAAGCCATTGAGGGTGCTAAAAACGTAATCGTTCATCTGTACAACTCCACTTCTGTTGCACAGCGTGAGCAGGTATTTAAAAAAGATAAAGAACATATTATTCAGATTGCTGTAGAAGGTGCTGAATTATTACAGAAACTGATGGAAGAAAATGGAGGAAAATACCGTTTTGAATATTCTCCAGAAAGTTTTACTGGAACAGAGATGGATTTTGCATTAGAAATCTGTAATGCTGTATTAGATGTATGGAAACCAAAGAAAGAATTACCTGCCATCATTAATCTTCCTGCTACTGTTTCCCACTCTCTGCCTCATGTTTACGCAAGCCAGATTGAGTTTATGAGCGAGAACTTAAAATACAGAGATAATGTTGTGTTATCTGTTCATCCTCATAACGATCGTGGAACAGGTGTTGCCGATACAGAATTAGCTGTTCTTGCAGGAGCCGATCGTGTGGAAGGAACATTATTTGGTAATGGAGAACGTACAGGTAATGTAGATATCATTACATTAGCTTTAAATATGTATGCTCATGGTGTAGAGCCAAACTTAGACTTTACAGACTTGCCACATATCGTAAAAGTATATGAAAAAGTAACAAGAATGCATGTATATGAAAGACAGCCATATGCAGGAAAGCTTGTGTTTGCTGCCTTCTCCGGTTCTCATCAGGATGCTATCGCCAAAGGTATGCTGTGGCGTGAAACAAATGACTGCGATAAATGGACTGTACCATATCTGCCAATTGATCCAAAAGATCTTGGAAGAGAATATGAAGCAGATGTTATCCGTATTAACAGCCAGTCTGGAAAAGGCGGTATCGGATTCCTTCTGGAAAAAACATATGGTATTCGTATTCCAACTAAAATGCGTGAAGAAGTTGGTTATTCTGTAAAAGATGTTTCCGACCATACACATAAAGAATTACAGCCAAAAGAAGTATTAAAAGTATTCAACGAAAAATATGTTAATATTTGTGATCCAATTGAATTACTCGAAGTACACTTCAAACAGGAACACGGTGGAATTTCAACAGAAATTATCCTGAACAAATATGGCGTACATAAAGTATACCACGGAAAAGGAAATGGCCGTCTTGATGCCGTAAGTAACGCATTAAAACGCCACTCCAACTTAGATTACACAATCTCCACATATGAAGAACATGCTCTGAAAATGGGTTCAAACTCCCAGGCATGTGCTTATGTTGCTATCTATGGAAGCGATGGAAATACATATTGGGGAGTTGGAATTGATGACGATATCATCAATGCTTCAGTGAAAGCGCTGATTAGTTCTGTAAATCGCTATGAGAGGTGCGAAGACGGCAAGGAAGATTAATTTCTGATTTGCCGCAGGCAACGGGACGCCCTCAAAGAGAGCCTATCCCCTATATTTGTGACTTTAGTCGCGGCGGTTTGAATACTCGCTTATACATGCTCGTATCCAAACCTTGCTCCGAGGCCACAAATATAGGGGATAGGCTCTTTTTGAGGGCTGTTTATTGGCTGCAAGAGCAAAATCAGACTACTTTATTACACTCTCCACATTTTACGCAGAAAAACTCACAAAACGATTCTTTATCCAGTTCTCATCCTTGCTGACACAGGAGATTTCATTAAAAGAGAACATATTCGCTGAATCAGTTATCAAATACTAAAAAGCTATCTTGTTTTCATAAAGGGGCAACACATCTTGATTTTATAAAAAATGGAATGGCACTATCCTTTTATAAAAAGATTTATAAAAGAGAGAGAAGCACTTTAAAAAAGAAAGTTTTGTTTCAACAATATGACCAATTAACGAAACAGTACTTATAAAAAATCAGTATATTTCAGATATTGACAGTAAAAAAATAATTGTGTAAAATAATGTTAGACTAAGAGAGATTTCCTATTTGATAAATAGTGATAAATATAATAGAGCGTGTTTTAAATATGCGCTGAAACATAAATTTTATATTTGGGTAAAACTGTCGAAAGGCAGCGACACAAAGCCAAATGGGTCTAAGGTTCATTTTTTAAGAGAATTATGACAGCCGGTTGCATCAAGTTATTGATTATTTTAATGAGTAATTTCTGCTCATTTTATGCCGTCTGTGTAAGGGTTATCTTCACAGGCGGCTTTTTTAATGCTTAAAAAATGGAAGATTCTAAAATTATAATTGGAGATAGAAAATGAAGTTAAAGTGGAGAGGGTTACAATTTGAACATTATATATTGGGAATTTTACTGGCAGTAGAGTGGATTATGTCATTTACTTTTTTGGGATATATTCATATACCTCCTATTTCCATTACTACAGCGCATATTCCTATCGTAGTTATCGCATGCCTTTTCGGGCCAGTAGAATCCTCAGTTGCAGGATTATTTTTTGGACTGGGAAGTATGTATAAAGCATCCGCATTGTATGTTATGCTGGGTGACAGAATATTTTCTCCATTTCAGACAGATTTTCCGATAGGAAGTATCTTGTTAAGTGTAGGAACAAGAGTATTATTTGGATTTTTAATGGGATGTATATTTAAAATTGTAAATAAAAGCCGTTATAAATGGGCCGGCAAAAGCCTTGCAGCATTAATAGCAACTCCGTTACATGCATTGCTTGTGTACGGAGCAATGGGAATCCTTTTCCCAGAAAGTGGATTTAATTATAAGTCTTCTTTTAGATGGGGAGTAAATGATTATGCTATAGCCGCAATCTGCATTTTGGCGGTAATATTATCAGATATTATTTATCATAGCTCTTTTGTAACACATTATAAAAATGTGATCAATGATTCGGAATCAAGACAGCGCTGGTCAGTTAAAATGAAAATAAGTTTGTTCATTATTATAATATTTGTATTCTGCATAGCAGCTTTTTCCACAATATATTTTGCAAGCCGGACAGAATATATGTTTGGTGTATATGGTATCAAGGTAACGAAGAAAATAGCACAGGACATTCTTCATTTGCAGGTACAATTTCTGGCAGCTATGATTTCACTGAACTTTATTCTGATAGTTATCATTTTGATGATCTATAATTACATGAAACATAGAGAATATATGGGCGAGATGGATGCCCTTACAAATGTTATGGGAAGAAGACTATTTTTAAATTATTGTACGAAATGTCAGAATGATAGAGATGATATAGATAACAAATCGAAAAGAAAAGGCTGGTTTTTATTTATAGATATTGATTGGTTTAAGCAGATTAACGATACATTGGGCCATACGGTCGGCGATGAAACATTAAAGCAGATTGCAGAAAGCTTAAAAAATATATTCAGCAGCTATGGAGCCGTTGGCCGGGTAGGAGGAGACGAATTTGCAGTAATCATCAATGAGAAAATGACGAAAGAACAATTAGAGGAACAACTAAAAAAGTTCCTCTTAGATATTTCAGCCATTTTACCAGAAAGAACCGTTAGCTGTAGCATTGGTGTTTATCATTTCGGATTTCCCAAAAGTCAGAAAGAACTTCTTACGAGAACAGATGATGCATTGTATAAGGCAAAAGAAAAGGGAAGAGCCTGCTATGTGATATTGGATGAATAGGAATTTGCCGGAGGTAAAAGAGGGGATAGAAAGTAAAAGACAATCTGGTATTGATCATGGTGTTTACGGAGCAAAATATATTTATGATTTATCAGGAAAGTACGGACCGAATGGAAGGATAGTGGGTGAACTACTCGCAAATATTATTTGCTATCATCATGGAGGACTCCCGGATGCAGAAGATTTTAATGGAGACAGCTCATTGTTGATGAGACTTCAGGATGAAAACAGACTTACTGATTATGAGCAGGTAAAAGTAGCTTTTTTTAAGGATTTACAGATTACGGAACAGGAGATAGAACAGCTTTTTAAGAAATCTGTTGAAGAGATAAAGCTGCTCATTCTGAAATCTTCTACAGGAAGTGAGGCAAAAAATAAGAGAAAATCTAATTTCGTCTATCTGTCTGTCCACCCAACGAATTAAACGACAAACACCCCATCAAATAGTCTCTTTTGTATAAAAAAATTAAAATTATCGTGAATGTTGCAAAAAAATACAGTCCATGATAAATTTTTGCAAAAAAATGACGGAAAAATATAGCATTTTTTATTTATTTGTGCTATACTCATATTGCGCGTGAGGAAAGCGCATAAAGTAATGTTGATAGTTAATTGAAGGAGGAACACAACAATGGCAAAATGGGTATATCTGTTTACAGAAGGCGATGCCACAATGAGAAATCTTCTTGGTGGTAAAGGAGCCAATCTGGCTGAGATGACAAATATTGGATTACCTGTACCACAGGGATTCACAATTACAACAGAGGCTTGTACTCAGTATTATGAAGATGGTCGTGAGATTAACGATGAGATTCAGGGACAGATTAATGAGTATATCGTAAAGATGGAAGAGATTACAGGAAAGAAATTCGGAGATAAAGAGAATCCGCTTCTTGTATCAGTTCGTTCAGGTGCCCGTGCTTCCATGCCAGGTATGATGGATACTATCCTTAACTTAGGTCTTAATGAGACAGTAGTTGAAACTATTGCCGCTAAATCCGGAAACCCACGTTGGGCTTGGGATTGCTACAGAAGATTTATTCAGATGTATTCTGATGTAGTTATGGAAGTTGGTAAAAAGTATTTTGAAGAATTAATCGATGAGATGAAAGCTAAAAAAGGTGTAAGTCAGGACGTTGATCTTACAGCAGAAGATTTAAAAGAGCTTGCATCTCAGTTTAAGGCTGAATATAAAGAGAAAATCGGTGAAGATTTCCCAGATGATCCTAAGAAACAGTTAATGGGAGCTATCAAAGCCGTATTCCGTTCATGGGATAACCCACGTGCTAATGTTTACCGTCGTGACAACGATATCCCTTATAGCTGGGGTACTGCTGTTAACGTACAGAGTATGGCATTTGGTAACATGGGAGATGACTGTGGTACTGGTGTTGCATTTACTCGTGATCCTGCTACAGGTGAGAAGAAGCTTATGGGAGAATTCCTTACAAACGCACAGGGAGAGGACGTAGTTGCCGGTGTTCGTACACCAATGCCAATCGCTCAGATGGAAGAGAAGTTCCCAGAAGCATTCGAGCAGTTCAAACAGGTTTGTAAAACTCTTGAAGATCACTACAGAGATATGCAGGACATGGAGTTCACTGTTGAGAATAAGAAGTTATACATGCTTCAGACACGTAATGGTAAGAGAACAGCACAGGCTGCTTTAAAGATTGCCTGTGATTTAGTAGATGAGGGAATGAGAACAGAAGAAGAGGCTGTTGCAATGATTGACCCTCGTAACCTTGATACATTATTACATCCACAGTTTGATGCTGCTGCATTAAAGGCTGCAACACCAATGGGTAAAGCACTTGGAGCTTCTCCTGGAGCTGCTTGTGGTAAGATTGTCTTCACTGCTGAAGATGCCAAAGCTTGGGCAGAGAGAGGGGAAAAAGTTGTTCTTGTTCGTCTTGAGACATCCCCAGAAGATATCGAAGGTATGAAGAGCGCTCAGGGTATCCTGACAGTTCGTGGTGGTATGACATCTCACGCAGCAGTAGTTGCTCGTGGTATGGGTACTTGTTGTGTATCCGGTTGTGGTGACATCGTAATGGATGAAGAGAACAAAAAATTCACATTAGCTGGAAAGGAATTCCACGAAGGAGATGCCATTTCTCTTGATGGTTCTACAGGTAACATCTACGATGGAATTATCCCTACAGTAGACGCTACAATCGCTGGTGAGTTCGGCCGTATCATGGCTTGGGCAGATAAATACAGAACAATGGGTGTTCGTACGAACGCTGATACACCTTCAGATGCTAAGAAGGCTCGTGAGCTTGGAGCAGAAGGTATCGGACTTTGCCGTACAGAGCATATGTTCTTCGAAGGCAACAGAATTGATGCATTCCGTGAAATGATCTGTTCTGATACAGTAGAAGAAAGAGAAGCTGCACTTGATAAGATTCTTCCATATCAGCAGGGAGACTTTGAGCAGTTATTTGAAGCTATGGAAGGTAATCCTGTAACAATTCGTTTCTTAGATCCACCACTGCATGAGTTCGTACCTCAGACAGAAGAAGATATTAAGAAACTTGCAGATGCACAGGGTAAATCAGTAGAAACTATTAAAGCTATTATTGAAAGCCTGAAAGAGTTCAACCCTATGATGGGACATCGTGGATGCCGTCTGACAGTAACATATCCAGAAATCGCTGTTATGCAGACAAAAGCAGTTATCCGTGCAGCATTAGCTGTACAGGCTAAACATGCTGACTGGACAATCGTTCCAGAAATCATGATTCCATTAGTAGGTGAAGAAAAAGAATTAAAATACGTTAAGAAGATCGTTGTTAAGACAGCAGACGAAGAAATCAAAGCTGCTGGTTCTGACATGAAATACGAAGTTGGTACTATGATTGAGATTCCTCGTGCAGCATTATTAGCTGACGAAATCGCTAAAGAAGCTGAGTTCTTCTGCTTCGGTACAAACGACTTAACACAGATGACATTCGGTTTCTCACGAGATGATGCTGGTAAGTTCTTAGACGCTTACTATGATGCTAAGATTTTCGAGAACGATCCATTTGCTAAACTTGACCAGAATGGTGTTGGTAAGTTAATGGATATGGCAGTTAAATTAGGAAAAGGTCAGAGACCAGAATTACACTGTGGTATCTGTGGAGAACATGGTGGAGATCCATCATCCGTAGAATTCTGTCATAGAATTGGATTAGATTATGTTTCCTGTTCACCATTCCGTGTACCTATCGCAAGATTAGCAGCAGCACAGGCAGCGATTGCCGAAGGAGGAAAATAGACAAGCGTAAATATTTTTATTTCACAACGCTGATTGTTACACGGGATGATGTAAATGAATACATGAAATATCATGCTGAGTATACAAAAGCAAATCGTTTTAAAGATATTGTTTGCAAAATCTATATATAGTTCGAGAGGGAAGCATTTGCTTCCCTTTCTTTTATCTCTCGATTAGGACTAAATCCCTGAAATAAAAAAGGATTTAGTCCTTTTTTTATATAAAAATATTTTAAAGGAGATTGATTATGAAAGTATATGTAGTAGCAAATTTAAAAAGTGCAGTCTATCGCACAAAATACCAGGATATAGATATTGTGAAAGGCTCTGTTAAGATCACAGAGCAAAAAACTCCGTGGAGACTGAAAGAAGCGTTAGGATATTTAAAGAAAGACTATGATGTCTGCCTGATTGATACCCGCCCTGTATTTGATATGCTGACAATGAATGCATTGTATGCTGCGGATGTGTTCCTTACCCCAGTGAAATTTGATAACTTCTGCCGGGATAATCTTACAATGGTGGAAGATGCTTATCATGAGATTTTGGAAAACAATCCAGATTTGGAATGGAAGATATTCGCAAACATGGTGTCGAACACCAAAGCACAGAAATTATCTTCAGAGGACCTGATCGCTAAGCATGATTATCCGTTTATGCAGTCATGTATCAGCCGTACAGCGATTGTTGATAATGCGTTATCCCTTTATAAGCCGGTGGCAAAGCATCGTGTTATGAGTAATGTAGCACAGGATTTTGTAGACCTGGTGGAAGAACTTCTTGAGGATTAGGGGGTATTGGTTATGGCAAAGCTTGGAAATATATTTAACAAGGAAGAGATAAAAAAAGAAGAGCAGCATCCACGCAGAATAATCAAATGGATTCATTACTCAAAATTAAAAGAAAATGTAGAACAGTATTGTCCGGCACGTGATAAGGAAGAGATAGAATCTCTTGCAGATTTAATTCAGGCTACAGGAGAAGTGATTGAGAATTTATCAGTAAGCAAGCTAGATACAGATGAGTATAAGATTATTGCAGGACATAAGCGCTGTCAGGCTTGTAAATTGTTTGTTGAGGAAAGGGGATTAAAAGAATTTGCTTTTCTTCCATGCATTGTTAATAATGTCAGTGCGGTGCAGGAAAGTTTTCGTGTAATGGCTTAAAATGGATACCACACGAAAAAACCGTATGAGTTGATGTATGAGATTACAGAGATGGAAAAACTTTTAAGAGAGCATCCAGAAGAATTCCCTCCATCTTTACAGAAAGGAAGGATGGTAGAACGCTTATCAAAAAAAAATGGGAATCGCAAGGGCTACGGTACAGGAGTACCAGCAGATCTCCAGAAATTTACTTCCAGAGGCAATGGAAAAATTTAAGGAAGGGGAGATAGAAAAATCTGCCGCCCTCACTCTGGCGAGGCTGCCGGAAAAGATGCAGAAGGAAGTAATCGAACAGGGGATTACAAAAAATGTGGATATAGAAGAATATAAACAGAAGAATTTAGAACCGGGTGCGGTAGAGATACGGGTATCGTACCGGCTGTTGGGTATAGATGAATATGACAGGTCTACTGTCTCTAGAAAAGCACTCGTAAAGTTCTTAAGAGGGAGATATGGGAGTACTTCATATGAAATATCACAAGGGGAGATCAGGATCTCCTGCTCGGATAAAAACATCAGTATCTCAGAGAGATCCATTACATGGGAACGGTATGTGACCCTGCTTGACCAGTACTGCCCAAAAGAAGAAAAAGAAGAGCCAGAGCTTGTAGAAAGGAGGGAAGAACAAAGAGATATGGTACCAGAAATAGAAACAGAAGAAATAGACTGCAAAGAGCCTGCCGGAAAGTCGGACAGAGAAATTTCTGTCCCGATGGATGAATTAGTGGAAGAAGGAAGGGAAGAAACAGCAGGATTAACCCGTCAGGAATATATGAATTCTTTAGATATAAAAGAGGTTTCCAGTTATATCAGCCACTTTCTTTCCGAAGAGATCCTGCGGTGTCCGGCATTGGTTGAAAAATGGCTAAAGGACTGCGTAAACGAAGAAGGACAGTCCGTATAAAAGATCAGTATTACAGACATTCTGCCTGCCGGATGGAGAAGACCATGCCGTAGCTGCAAAAGCACAGGCAGAATTCGCACATTATTTGTGTGCAGCATATACTTTCATGTAAGGGGGATCCCTTTCCAGGATATTCCCCTTTACATTGGAAAAGAGAAGAGAGGAGAAAAAAAGATGAGATTGGACTATTTTTACAATACAGAGGGAGAAAGTTTCCGCTTTTACCAGATCCCGGCATTGCTTTTGGAAGAAGAGGAGTACAGGGGGATCAGTGATATTGCGAAAATATTATATGGAGTATTATTATCCAGGCTGGCATTATCCAGGAAAAATAGCTGGATAGAAAAAGATACCGGCCGCTTATATATCACATACAATTTGAAACAATTGGTAGAAAAACTGGGACGCAGTGACCGTACGATCAGCAAAGCAATGAAACAGCTTTCCGAAGTTGGACTGATCGAGAAGAAAAAAAGAGGACAGGGGAAGCCGGACATTATTTATGTGATGAACTTTACGGCTGTTCATAAAGAAGGTGCAAAAGAGATTGTCCCTGAAGAACAGATGAAGCAGGATTCACATATGGATAAGATGCAAGGAAATACAAGAGAAGAAACTATAGCAGAGACAAGCGTTACAGGAAAGGAAGCTAAAAGGGGAGATTCCAGAAGCGAAGAAATTACGATTCTAAAAGCGAAGAGATTACGGTTCCAGAAACGA
>OGDN01004262.1_pt1 | contig 13119 bp, 9 predicted proteins | sample 1570271 | NCBI WGS metagenome assembly OGDN01 (sample SAMEA4384481, study PRJEB24528) | human gut metagenome | reverse complement strand
GAGAGGTTATTCCTTAAATTAAAAGCGGAGGAAGCCTCTGCCTCCTCCGCCGTACATCCTATTTTACATCATGAACTGAGAATACACGAAGCCGCACAGGGCGATGCCCGCACACACGATGGCGGTGATGGGCGGCACCCAGCGGATGAGCGTCTCAGCGATGCTGTCGCGGGGGTCTTCCTCTTCGCAGTCGTCCTCCTCGTCCAGCGGCTTTGCCTGCAGGCGGGACGGCGCAGCGGCGGGAGTCGAGGGTACCACACGGGTGCCGTACTTCTCCACCTCTTCGTCCGGCGCAAAGGACTTGGCCGGGCGCACCGGCTCCGGCTGGCGGGACAGGACGCGGGTCGCCTCCTGCTCCGGGGCGCGGGACACCACGCGGGTCGCCTCCATCTCAGCGGCAGGCGCATAGCCGGGCGCAGGCTCCGCCGCCCGGGGCGGGATGATACGGGTGGCTTCCTCCTGCGCTGCACCCACGATGCGGGTGGGCTCCTCCGCAGGCGCAGCCGGGCGCACCGGCTGGGCCGCAGGCTGCGGCTCGGGCTGGTGCACCGGGGCTTCCGGCTGCAGCAGGGTGTTCAGCGCGTTCTGCAAAAGGATGCGGTCGCTGCCGCACTCGGAGCAGTAGACGGTGTCCTCTTCCTTCGGGTGGAAGGCACCGCAGGCGCAGTACCAGCCGTTCTCGAAGACCTGGGGCATGAACTTCATGCCGGTGCGGTTCATCCGGGCTTCGAGGGCCTTCTGCATCTCGACGCTCAGGCGGCGGGGGGCCGGCAGGCGCACCCGCTTGATGCTCTCGAGGTGGACGACCTTCCTGCCGCTGTAGACATTGCGCAGGGTGACGTCCACGCTGGTGATGGCCTTCTGGGTGACAAAGACGGCATCGTCCATGCCGAAGCTCTCGCCGGGCTTTGCGGTAAGGTCACGGTACTCGAACTCGTCCTCACAGAGGATGACGCCGTCCACGCCCTTGCACTTGAAGTGGATCTCCAGTGCCGTCAGGGTCACACGGGAAATGTTCTTAAAGGTCAGACAGACCGCGTGTTCGCCGCTGACTTCGCCCTTGAGCAGCTCCACGCAGACGAACTGCACCGGGCTGCCCGGGGTGTAATAGTTGGCCCGTGTCCGCGCGACCGGTTCAAAATTTTCCTCCACAACACTCTCCCCTTTCTCTTGGTTTACTGGTTGGCTTCGCCTTCATCCGGCGTTTCGGGGGCCGGGGCTTCCTGCGGGGCGGCATCCACTGCCTCAGCAGGTTCAGCAGGCTCCGCAGCCTCTGCGGTCTCGGCCTGTTCCACAGGCTGGACAGCGGGCTGAGCCTCGGCGGGCTTTGCGTCGGGGTCCTCACGCGGGGGCAGGGTCTCGCCTGCCATCACGGCGTTGAACTCCTTCTCGTTCAGCTTCTCGCGCTCCATCAGGGCCTGTGCCAGCGCATGGAGCTGGTCGATATGCTCCGTCAGGGTGCGGCGGCAGGTCTCGTAGGCCTCGTCGATGATGTCCCGCATCTCGCTGTCGATCTCGGCAGCGGTGGTCTCGCTGTAGCCCTTGCCCTGACCGAGGTCGCGGCCCAGGAAGGTCTCCTCCTGAGAGGTGCCGTAGACCACAGGGCCAAGGCGCTCGGAGAAGCCGTACTTGGTGATCATCTGGCGGGCGATGTTCGTCGCCTGCTGCAGGTCGTTGGACGCACCGGTGGAGATGTCGTCCAGGATAAGCTGCTCGGCTACGCGGCCGCCCAGACTGGACACGATGTCCTCGAACATCTCGCCCTTGGTGACGTAGCTGCGGTCTTTCTCGGGCAGATACATGGTGTAGCCGCCGGCCTGACCGCGGGGGATGATGGTGATCTCATGCACACGGGGGTGGTGCTTGCAGTAGAAGCCCGCCACAGCGTGGCCTGCCTCGTGGTAGGCGGTGAGCTTTTTCTCTTCGGGGGTGACGACCCGGCTCTTCTTCTCGGGGCCGGCCATGACCTTCATGGAAGCCTCTTCGATGTCCTCCATCGTAATGGCCTTGCGGCTGCGGCGTGCAGCCAGCAGAGCGGCCTCGTTGACGAGGTTCTCGAGGTCAGCGCCCGCAAAGCCTGCGGTGCGCTGTGCGATGACCTTGAGGGAGACATCCGGGGCGAGGGGCTTGTTCTTGGTGTGGACCTTCAGGATCTCCTCGCGGCCCTTGACGTCGGGCAGGCCGACGTAGACCTGACGGTCGAAGCGGCCCGGGCGGAGCAGGGCCTTATCGAGGATGTCGGCACGGTTGGTGGCCGCCATGACGATGACGCCGTCGTTGGCCTCGAAGCCGTCCATCTCGACCAGCAGCTGGTTCAGGGTCTGCTCCCGCTCGTCGTGACCGCCGCCGAGACCGGCACCGCGCTGACGGCCCACAGCATCGATCTCATCAATGAAGATGATGCAGGGCATGGTCTTTTTTGCCTTGTCGAAGAGGTCGCGCACACGGGATGCGCCGACGCCGACGTACATCTCGACGAAGTCAGAGCCGGAGATGGAGTAGAACGGCACACCGGCCTCACCGGCGCAGGCGCGGGCCAGCAGGGTCTTGCCGGTACCCGGAGGGCCGACGAGCAGCACGCCGTGAGGGATGCGTGCGCCCAGAGAGTTGAACTTGTCGGGGCTCTTGAGGAACTCCACGACCTCTTTCAGCTCTTCCTTCTCTTCGTCTTCACCGGCCACATCAGCAAAGGTGGCGGTCTTCTTGTTCTCGTGCTCGTCCTTGACCTTGGCTTTGCCGACATTCATGATGCCGCCGCCACCGCCGACGCCGCCCCGCATCATCGAGAACAGCAAAAAGCCGGTACAGCCCAGCATCCCCAGATAGAAGATGATCTCCATCCAGGGGATGGTCTCCTTGAGGGAGGTGTAGTCGTAGGTCATGGGCGCGTCGGGATTCGCCGCGTCGTAGGACTGGATATACTTGTCCACGTTCTCGATGAAAACGTAGGCATAGGGCAGTTTATAGCGGACGGTGACGGTGCCGTCGTCCTCCTGCACTGCGCCGGTGGACTCCGACGAGGAGGAGAACATCCCGCTCAGCAGACCGCCGGTAGACTGCACCGTGCTCTGGGTGGAGGAGACGTCCGGCAGGGGCAGGTCGCCTTCCTTCAGGTTCAGGGTGATGACGCTGGTGTTGCGGTCCAGCGTGAAGGACGTGACCTGATTGTGCTCAAAGTAATGGACGACGGTGGAGTAGCTCATGGTCGAGCCGCTGGTGCTGCCCGACCCGCTGCCCATCACCGACCAGACCATCAGCACGGCGGCCAGCGCCAGTGCGAGGATGAGCGGATTGATACGAGGTCTCTTAGGTTGCAAAAGGATCAACTCCAGTTCTGGTTTTATTTCTTACTTTTCGTAGACGCTGGGTTTGAGTACGCCGATGTAGGGCAGGTTGCGGTACTTCTCGTCATAGTCGAGGCCGTAGCCCACCACGAACTCGTCCGGCACCGCGAAGCCCTCGTAGTCCGGGGCGATGTCGGCCTTGCGGCGGCTGGGCTTGTCGAGGATGGTGCAGATCTTCACCGAGTTCGGGTTGCGCATCTTGAGCATCGGCACGAGGTTCGACAGGGTGATGCCGGTGTCGAGGATGTCCTCCACGATGAGCACGTCCTTGCCGGAGAGGTCGCCGTCCAGGTCCTTGATGATCTTGACGAGGCCGGTGCTGGTGGTGTTGCCGCCGCCGTAGCTGGACACCACCATGAAGTCGATGCTGCATGGGATGCTCACGGCGCGCATCAGGTCGGCCATAAAGACCACCGAGCCCTTGAGGATGGAGACGAGGACGAGGTTTTTGCCCTCATAGTCTTTGCTGATCTGAGCGCCCAGCTCAGCCACTTTCGCTTTCAGCTCCTCTTCCGAAACGAGGACCTTCAAAATATCGTCATTCATGCTCATGATTCGATTCCTCCAAAATTTTCTAGTTCCACCTGCAGCAGCTGCCCGGTGTCCGGCCCGGGGGCCAGCCCATCGGCAAAGCCCTCTCCGCAGACCCACAGCACCTGTCTGCCTGCCGCCAGCAGCGGCAGCGTGTCCCGTTCCCGGGGCGGGATGCCCGCCTCGTTCATCCATTTGCGCAGCTCCCGGTCTACCCCCCGCCCGGCCGGACGGAAGCGGTCGCCGGGCTGACGGCAGCGCAGCCGCAGAACAGGACATATCGAGTTTATTTTAGCATAATCTGCCTGATTTTTTAAGTCTTTTTTATGAACACCCTGTGTTTTTTCTTCAAAACAGGCCGAAACCACCCGGATATGCAGCTTTCTGCCGCCGGGCAGCGGATAATCGCCGCCCTCCGGCAGGGATACTTCAAATTTCGGACCGTCCGCTTTTTCGCCCTGCCGGCGGGTGTTTTGATCGGCTTCCTCCCGCCAGAGCACGCCGTCCCGGGCGCAGAAGCGGACGGCGTCGGTGAGCTGCACCGCGCCGCTGCCCTTTTCCACAAGGTCGGCCAGCAGACGGATATATTTTTCCTCCGCGTCCCGCACCGGCTCCACAAGGCTGTGGAGGGCCATGTCGAGGATGAGTGGGTCAGTCTGCCGCAAAGGCGCTGACATCCACACGGGCTGGCCGCTGCGCAGGGCGTATCCCGCCCCGCCGGGCAGGCTTTCTGCGTCCGCTGCCCGGGCCGAAGCCAGCAGCGCATCCGCCTGCCGGGCGAAGTATTCGTCCGCCTTGGCGGCTTTCTCACAGAAGCGGGCCAGATTGCGCTCGGCGGCGCTGTTGACCCCGCAGAGGGCGGGCAGTGCGCCGTGGCGCAGACGGTTGCGGGCGTAGTCGTCGGCGTCGTTGGTCTCGTCGGTGACCCAGCGTTCGCCGCAGGCGCGGCAGACGGCCTCGGTGTCGGCCCTCGTCAGGCAGAGCAGAGGCCGCAGATAGCCCGGGCGGCTGGGCCGGATGCCCGCCGCGCCGTGGAGGCCGGTGCCTCTGGCCAGCCGGAACAGCAGCGTCTCGGCCTGGTCACTCCCAGTATGGGCAGTTGCGACGGCATCTATCCCCTCGGCCAGCACCCGCTCAAAGCAGGCATACCGCAGGCGGCGCGCCCAGTCCTCCCCCGCCCGGGGCTTTCCTGCCTCGGCTTCCAGCTCAGCGGCATGGAACACCCGCAGCGGCAGGCCCAGCCGGGCGCAGACCTCCCGGACGAAGGCTTCGTCCCGGTCCGCCGTCTCCCCCCGCAGGCCGTGGTTGACGTGGCAGACCGTGAGGGCGATGCCCTTTTCCCCGGCCAGCGGGCGCATGAGGCAGAGCAGGGCCATGCTGTCGGCCCCGCCCGAAACAGCCAGCGCGAGATGCTTTTTGCCGTCCAGCAGCTTTTCCCGGGCGCAGAAGCCGCGCACCGTCTGTAAGATCTCTTCGTAGTTCATCAGCGTTTGAAGTCCACATCCATAAAGCGGGTGTGGGCGCCGTCCCAGCCCAGCGGCACCGTGCTGGTCTCGCCGTGACGGTTCTTTGCCACGATGCACTCGGCGGTGTCGGCGTCCACCTCCGCGCCGTCGGGGTTCTGGCTGGCGTAGTAGGAGTCGCGGTACAGGAAGAGGACGCAGTCGGCGTCCTGCTCGATGGAGCCGGAGTCGCGCAGGTCAGACAACTGGGGGCGGTGGCTGGAGTTGTTGCCCTGCTTTTCCACCGCACGGGACAGCTGGCTCAGAGCGATGATCGGCACGTTCATCTCTTTGGCCATGATCTTGAGGTTTCGGGTGATGGAGCTGATCTCCTGCACGCGGTTCTCGCTGCGCTGGCCGCTGGTCATCAGCTGTAAATAGTCGATGACGATGAGGCCCACGTTGGGGCGGGCGGGGTCCTGATTGACCCGGCGGATCTTCGCCTTCATCTCGGTGATGGTGATGCCCGAGGTGTCGTCCATATAGATGGGCGCGTCGTGGAGTTTTTCGGTGGCGAGGGCCAGATACTCCCAGTCCTCGGCCCGGAGCGCACCGGTGCGGAACGCCTGACTGTCGATGCCCGCTTCAGCGGAGAGGATGCGGTTGGTCAGCTGCTCCTTCGTCATTTCGAGGCTGAAGATGGCCACCGGCACCTTCTGCTGCATGGCCACGCGGGTAGCGATGTTCAGCGCGAAACTGGTCTTGCCCATACCGGGGCGGGCAGCGAGGATGATGAGGTCGCCGCGGCCAAGGCCGGTGAGGACGGTGTCCAGCAGCCGGAAGCCGGTGGGGATGCCCTTATACTTGTCGGCGTCGGGGCCGCTGATCTTTTGCAGATTTGTCAGCGTCTCCACCATGCTGGAAGAAAGGGGCGTCAGGGCGCTGGAATCGCGGCCGGAGCGGATCTCATAGATGCGCTGCTCGGCGTTTTCCAGCAGCAGGTCGGCGTCGGGCTCGTCGCCCGCGTCCTGCAAAATGTCCTTTGCGACCCCCATCAGCTGGCGCACCAGATACTTTTCCTGTACGATCTGCGCATACGCCTTGACGTTGGAGATGCTGGGAACCGTCTCGGCGAGGCCGGTCAGGTAGACTTTCGCCTCGTCGGCGCTGGGGAACACGCCGTCCGAGATGACGGCGTCCAGCAGGGTGACGAAGTCGATGGTCTGGTCGCTGGTAAAGAGGCGGAGCATCTCGGAGTAGATCTGAGCGTTCTGCCGGGTGTAGAACATCTCGGGCCGGATGATCTCGACGAGGTCGGTCAGGGTCTCGGGTTTCAGCAGCACCGCGCCCAGCACGCTCTGCTCTGCCTGCATATTGTAGGGCAGGTTGATGCCCACGCTCTCGAGGTTGAGTTCGTTATAATGTCGTTCGTTCGGCATGGTCGTTATCCTTCTGCTTTATTTATATAAATGCCGTAAAGCCAAAAAGCGCCCCCTGCCGAGAGGGGGCGCAGATAGCGGTCAAATCAGGCCTGCTCCACTTCTACCTGGACCTTGAAGGAAGCCACGACACCGACATGGAGGCGGACTTTGCCGTTAAAGACGCCCGCGTCCTTGATGTCCTTGGTCTCCAGCTCGATCTTCTTCTTGTCGATGGGAGAACCGGCCAGCTGGGCCAGAGCCTCAGCGACTTCCTTGCCGGTGACCTTGCCGTGCAGACGGCCGGAGGCACCGCCCTTGGCCTTGATGACCACGGTCTTGCCCTCGAGCTTCGCGGCCACAGCCTGAGCGGCGGCCACGTTCTCCGCCTCGTGGAAGTCGGCAGCGGCCTCCTTGCCCCGGGCGATATTCACCGCGCTGGCGTCGGCCACAGCGGCCAGCTTGCGCGGGAACAGAAAGTTGCGGGCGTAGCCGTCGGAGACCTCGTGGATCTCGTCCTTCTTGCCGATGCCCTTGACGTCCTGCTTCAGAATCACTTTCATGATAGTATCCCTCACTTCTCACCGGGAAACCGGTGGATTTCTATGGTTAGTATAGCGCATTTGTCGCCTTTGAGCAAGAGGAAGCGCGCATTGCAGCATTTTCCTCAAGTGAACTCCCCCAGTCTGCTTCGCAGACAGCCCCCTCTGAGATGGGGCCTTTGGCAAAACCGAAAGCTTGCCCTTTTCGCCAGAGGCTCCCTCGTTGAGGGAGCTGGCATCACGCAAGTGATGACTGAAGGAGTTTTCTTATTTCAGTTCCTTTGCAGCCACGTCCAGCGCCGCCTCGATGACCTTATCCATGTCGTAGTACTTGTACTCGCCCAGACGTCCGCCGAAGATGACCCCCGGCTCGGCGTCGGCCAGCTTCTTGTACTCGGCGTAGAGCGCGCCGTTCTTCTCGTCGTTCACCGGGTAGTAGGGCTCATCGCCGGGCTTCCACTCGGCGCTGTACTCGCGGCTGATGACGGTCTTGGGCTGGGTGCCGAATTCAAAGTGCTTGTGCTCGATGATGCGGGTGTAGGGCGTCTCGGCGTCGGTGTAGTTGACGACGGCGTTGCCCTGATAGTTGTCGGTGTCCAGCGTCTCCGTCTCAAAGCGGACGCTGCGGTACTGCAATGCGCCCAGCTTGTAGCCGAAGTAGGCGTCCACCGGGCCGGTGTAGACGACCTTATCGGCCAGCTTGTCCAGCTCTGCCTTCTCGGCCAGATAGTCCACGCCCAGGCGCACTTCCACGCCGTCCAGCATCTTCTCCACCATGGCGGTATAGCCGCCGCCCGGGATGCCCTGATACAGGGCGTTGAAGTAGTTGTCGTCGTAGGTAAAGCGGACGGGCAGGCGCTTGATGATGAAAGCGGGCAGCTCGGTGCAGGGGCGGCCCCACTGCTTGCCGGTGTAGCCCTTGATGAGCTTTTCGTAGATGTCGGTGCCGACCAGGCTGATGGCCTGCTCCTCGAGGTTCTTCGGCTCCGTGATGCCGGCCTCGGCGCGCTGCTGCTCGATCTTCGCCTTCGCCTCGGCGGGGGTCACGACGCCCCACATCTTGTTGAAGGTGTTCATATTGAAGGGCAGGTTGTAGATCTCGCCGTGGTAGTTGGCGACAGGGCTGTTGGTGTAGCGGTTGAACTCCGCGAACTGGTTGACGTACTGCCACACAGCCTTGTTGTTGGTGTGGAAGATGTGGGCGCCGTAGCGGTGGACGTTGATGCCCTCCACCTCTTCGGTGTAGATGTTGCCTGCGATATGACCGCGCTTGTCGATGACGAGGCAGCGCTTGCCGGCCTTCTTGGCCTCATGGGCAAATACCGCGCCGTACAGGCCAGCGCCAACGATAAGATAATCGTACTGTTTCATTACTGTTTATCCTTTTTCTTCTGTTCGGACCCCGACTCGAGGCCGCTCTTTTTCTGGGCCTCCCGGTACTGGTCGATGGCCGTCTGGATGCGGCTGCGGGCCGCCTCCGGGGTGATATGCTTGAGCTGGGCCGCTGCCATGGTCTGATGACCGCCGCCGCCCAGAGCCTCCATGATGACCTGCACATTCACCGCGCCGAGGCTGCGGGCCGAGATGTTGACGCCGCCGCCCACCTGCACGGCCACGAAGCTGGCCTCCACGTTCTGGATGGTCAGCAGGTCGTTGGCCGCCTGAGCGATGGCCACCCGGGCCTCGGGGGCCACCTCGCCGCTGACGGTGATGGCGCAGCCCCGGTACATCTGGGCTTCCGATACCAGCATGGCCTTGGTGGTGTACTCCACCATGCTCACGTCAAAGAGCTGACGCACGTGCTCCGTCTCCGCGCCGTAGCGGCGGAGGGCCGCAGCGGCCTCGAAGGTGCGCACGCCGGTGTGGAGGGTGAAGTCGCGGGTGTCCAGCATGATGCCGGAGAGCAGTCCCTCGGCCTCGATGCGGTTGGGCTTGTCGTCCCGGTCGCCCACATACTGCAAGAACTCCGTGACCAGCTCACTGGCCGAGGATGCATAGGGCTCGTGGCAGACGAGGTCGGCCTTCTCGATGAAGCCGACGCCCTTGCGGTGGTGGTCGATGACGGCCACCTTGCCGCATTTTTCCAGTATCTCGCGGCTCTCCACCAGACCCAGCTGGTATGTATCCACGACGATACAGAGCGTTCTCTGGGAAATGATGGGCAGAGCGCCCTTGGGGTCGATGAAGTCGTCCTCCTGCCCTGCCGCGATGAGGGCGTTGATAAGGCTGCCCGCCAAAGTGGCGTCACGGCGCACGGCGATGACTGCCGGCACATCGCAGATCTTGCAGATGCGCAGCACGCCCTCGGCAGAGCCGATGGCGTCCAGGTCGCTCATCCGGTGGCCCATGATGACCACATGGTCCGCCTCTTTGATGAGCTTGACCAGCTGGTCGGCCACGATGCGGCTGCGCACCTTGCTGCGCTTTTCCACGCCGTGGCTGACACCGCCGTAGAATGTAAAGCCGTCCGGGGTCATCTCGGCGGCCTGGTCGCCGCCGCGCCCCTGCGCCATATCCAGCGCCTGAACGGCCATGTCCTGAGCCTCCCGCAGGGTCTTGGCCCCGCGTCCGACGCCGATGGAGATGGAGAGGTTCACGCTGGGGTCGAGGGCGCGGATCTTGTCCAGCACGTCGTAGCCGCGCTTGGCGAACTGCTCCAGCTGGCGCTCTTCCACCACAGCGATGTAGCGGCCGCTGGCCACCCGGCGCAGAAAGCCCGTGCCGCGGCCTATCATATCTTCCAGCACCCGGTTGATGCCTTCCAGCAGGCGGGCGCGCTCGCTGTCCAGCATATCGCTGAACACGTCGTCGTAGCCGTCCACGAGGAAGACCAGATAGCCCGGGCGGCTGGCCTTATATTCGGCCTCCACTTTGCGGAGGGCCGTTTCCTCATTCAGGACAAGAAGGGTCATGCTCTCGGCCTCGCCGGGGACGGTGGAGCTGTGAGCGCTCCACACGCCGTCGGCCAGATTGAGCAGCTGGCCGCTGACCTTGCGCGCCTCCTGCAGGTCGAGGCCGGGCAGCACTTTCTGCACCCGGGGGACCAGAAGGGCTTCGCCCTTCATCAGACGGGTGCGGAACTCGGTGTTGTACCACAGCACCGTCTCCCCCGAAAGGAGGGCGGCGGGCTGGCTCAGCGGCTCGAGGCTGAACTGCGTCTTCGATTTTTCGAAGCTGCCGCCGCAGACCCAGCGGGCCACCCAGCTGCGCACCCGGTAGCGGAACACTCCGAACAGGGCGAACCACAGCACCGCCAGCACCACCAGTACAGGCCAGATGGCCGGGCGCTGCACCAGAAGCACCAGCACCAGCAGGGCGCAGAGCACCGCCAGCGCAGCGGTCAGCATTTCAAGAGTCCATCTTGGTTTTTGTTTCATGAAGTGTTATGCCTCCTGCGGGCAGACTCAGACCTCCATCAGGATGGGGAGGATCATGGGGCTGCGCTTGGTGCGGCGGTAGATATAGCTGCTCAGGGCCTCGCGCACCCGGGTCTTGACGCTGTTCCAGTCGCGGACGTGCTCGTCCACGCAGCGGTCAAGAGCCGTCTCCACGATGCTCTGGGCGCCGTCCATCAGGCTCTCGTTCTCCCGCACATAGACGAAGCCGCGGCTCACGAGGTCGGGGCCGGCCAGAACTTTGCCGGTCTTGCTGTCCACGGTGGCCACGATGATGACGAGGCCGTCCTCAGACAGATGCTTGCGGTCCCGCAGGACGACGTTGCCCACATCGCCCACGCCGAGGCCGTCCACCATGACAGCGCCCGCCGTCACCGGCTCGCCCAGCTTCATCTCGTCCTGACTGAGGATGATGTTGGAGCCGTTCTCGGCAATGAGGATGTTGCTGGTGGGGATGCCGAGGCTTGCCGCCGTGATGGCGTGCTTTTTCAGCTGCTTATATTCGCCGTGGACGGGCAGGAAATACTTGGGTCTGGTCAGGGTGAGCATCAGTTTCTGCTCTTCCTGACAGGCGTGGCCGGAGACGTGGACGTCGTACATGCCCTCATAGATGACCTCTGCGCCCAGCAGGAGCAGACCGTTGACGATCTTGGTCACGCTCTTCTCGTTGCCGGGGATGGGCTTGGCCGAGATGATGATGAAGTCTCCGGGGCCGACGCGCACCTGACGGTGGCTGCAGGAAGCCATCCGGCTCAGGGCGCTCAGAGGCTCGCCCTGACTGCCGGTGGTCACCAGCACCACCTGTTCCGGCGGATACTGGTTGATCTCATCGATGCTGATGAGGGTGCCTTCCGGGATGTGCATATAGCCCAGCTCCTGGGCCATGGCGGTATTGTTGACCATGCTGCGGCCGCTGAAGGCCACCTTGCGGCCATCCTCCACGGCGAGGTCGATGATCTGCTGGACGCGGTAGATGTTGGACGCGAAGGTCGCAATGATGATGCGCTTGTTCTGCGCCCGGGCAAACAGGCTGCGGACACCGGCGGCCACCTTCTGCTCGGTGGCGGTGAAGCCGGGACGCTCCGCGTTGGTGGAGTCGCTCAGCAGAGCCAGCACGCCCTTCTGGCCGTACTCAGACAGAGTAGCAAGGTCGGTGGGGCCGCAGGCCAGCGGGGTGTAGTCGATCTTGAAGTCGCCGGTCTGGATGATGGTGCCGGCCGGGCTGTCGATGGCGAAAGCCACCGCGTCCGGGATGGAGTGGTTCACATGGATGGGCTCCACGGTGAAGCAGCCCAGCTTGAGCTTCTGGCGGGGAGTGATCTCCACGAATTTGGTCTTGCCTGCAAGGCCGAACTCTTCCAGCTTATTGCGGATGAGGCCGCAGGTCAGGCGGGTGCCGTAGATGGGCAGATCGAACTTCTGCAGCAGGTATGGGATGCTGCCGATGTGGTCCTCATGGCCGTGGGTGATGAGCAGACCCTTGATCTTATCCTTATTCTGCACCACAAAGGTGAAATCAGGGATGACCATATCGACGCCGAACATATCGTTATCCGGGAAGACGAGGCCGCAGTCCACGATGATCATATCGCCGCAGCACTCGTAGACCGTCATATTCTTGCCCACTTCGCCGAGGCCGCCCAGCGGATAGATATGGATGGGCGTTGCAGCCTCTTTGGGCTGCTGGGGGCGGCGGGGCCGGCGGGTATAGTGGGGGCGGCGGGAAGTGCGGGGGCGCTTTTCGCCGGACGCATTGGCCGCAGCGGGAGCGTGATTCTGTTCTTTTGTCTGTGCCATCGAAAACCTCCAAAAATTCAATCAGCAAAGCACAGGTCTGCCCCGGAAGACAGCCTGCCCTGCATTAAGGGAAGCATAAAAACGCATCTGCTTCCGTCGGATGCATCGTATAGAAATCATTTTATCAGCGTTGTTTTTATACCACGCTGTCGGTTCCGCAGGAAGCCTTTTGCCCGTCCAGTCCATCTGTTCGATGCGACCGCGGCGCTTCGGCAGGAACGCTGTGAGCGCACCCACGGCGCGCCCCTATACGCATTTCGTTGCAACAAGTATAGTATTTCTCGCCTCTTTTGTCAATTCCAAGCTTGGGCCGGGCGGTGGCAAATTATGCCCTGCCCCTTGACAGACGGGCCAAAATGGCTCTAAATAATAGGTACTACAAACATGATGCAGGAGAGACGCATGAAACAAGTCGAAGTTTACACCGACGGCGCGTGCAGCGGCAACCCCGGTCCCGGCGGCTGGGGCGCGGTGCTGCGCTACCGCTTTAACGGCAAGGTCTACGAAAAGGAGCTCAGCGGCGGCGACGCCTCCACCACCAACAACCGGATGGAGCTGACGGCCTTCATCGAGGCGCTGCGCCAGCTCAAGGAGCCCTGCGAGGTGCGGCTGTGCTCCGACAGCCAGTACGTCATCAACGGGCTGGAAAA
>OGDN01004247.1_pt1 | contig 13180 bp, 8 predicted proteins | sample 1570271 | NCBI WGS metagenome assembly OGDN01 (sample SAMEA4384481, study PRJEB24528) | human gut metagenome | reverse complement strand
ACACAAGGTGAATTGCCGCATAGCGGCAAGAGAGGGTGGTCTGGACCATGCTCCCCGGTTTTTATGAATTTGCTTCGCAAATTCGATTGAATGCGCGCTGACGTGCGGGTGTGGGGCGGATTTTTCCATATAATATTCGAGATTTTGCACGTTTTTTGCAAATTACTCTTGCATTTTCCCGCAAAATGTGTTTTAATTATTCTGTTATAAATATTTCAATGCGATGAGCAGGAAAAGTAACGCTGTGTTCCTCTTTCTCAGAGAGAACGGTCCCATGGCTGCAAGCCGTTTATCGAGGTATGGCGCGAAGTTCCCCTGTGAGCACCGGTGCTGAATAGATGCAGTAGGCGCCGGCGAAGTAACGCTCCGTTACCGGCGTTCAATGAGTGCCCGATTTTTTTTTCGGGAATCAGGGTGGTACCACGGAAGTTTTACGCCTTTCGTCCCTAATTTTAGAGGGATGAAAGGCGTTTTTTGTTTCATTAGGAATTACTAACTACTAATTGGTATAAGAGACCATCCCTTATATACAAGCCAAAGAAGGAGAATTGGTATGAAAGAAAAGCTGCAAGGCATTTTGCAGACCGCGAAGGAGCAGCTCGCTGCCGCGAAGGATTCGCGCGCGCTGGACGAGGCCCGCGTTAAGTTCCTCGGCAAAAAGGGTGAGCTGACCGCGCTGCTCAAGGGCATGAAGGACGTTGCCGCAGAGGAGCGTCCGGTTGTTGGTCAGCTGATCAACGACGTTCGTGCGGAGATCGAAACCATCATTGACAAGCAGAAGAAGCTGATCAAGCAGGCTGCGCTCGAGAAGAAGCTGGAGGCCGAGACCATCGACGTTACCCTGCCGGGTGAGGACGTTGTCATCGGCAAGAAGCATCCGCTGAACATCGTCCTCGACGAGTTCAAGGAGATTTTCCTCGGTCTGGGCTTCTCGATCGCTGAGGGTCCGGAGGTTGAGCTGGATCACTACAACTTTGAGGCGCTGAACATTCCGAAGGACCATCCGGCACGCGACACGCAGGATACCTTCTATATTTCGGATAATGTTGTGCTCCGCACGCAGACCTCTCCGATGCAGGTCCGCACGATGGAAAAGCGCAAGCCGCCGATCCGCATTATCGCGCCGGGCCGTGTTTACCGTTCGGACGCTGTTGACGCCACCCACTCTCCGCTGTTCCATCAGATCGAGGGTCTGGTTGTCGATAAGGGCATCCGCATGAGCGACCTGAAGGGCATTCTCGAGCTGTTCGCAAAGAAGCTGTACGGCGAGGACACGGTTGTTCGTTTCCGTCCGCATCACTTCCCGTTCACCGAGCCGTCTGCGGAGATGGATATCCAGTGCTACCGCTGCCACGGCGAGGGCTGCCCGCTCTGCAAGGGCGAGGGCTGGATCGAGATCCTCGGCTGCGGCATGGTTCACCCCAAGGTGCTTGAGATGAGCGGCATCGACCCGAATGAATACTCCGGCTACGCCTTCGGCATCGGTCTGGAGCGTATGGTTATGGGCCGCTTCAAGATCGACGATATCCGTCTGTTCTATGAGAACGACGTTCGATTCCTGCACCAGTTCTAAACCTGCACCCGTAGGGCGGGATGACCTCATCCCGCCGCACTCTCCCGCATGTTACAAGCGATACGTATTATCGTAGGGCGCGACGACCCCGGCGCGCCGCTCGTAAGTATATGCAGGCGGCAAATACGGCGCGCCGAGTCGTCGCGCCCTACGGACAACAATAACACCAAAAGGAGTGTTCCTATCAATGAAACTGCCATTATCCTGGCTTTCGGATTATACCGATATGAACGGCATCACCCCGAAGGAGTATGATGCCAAGCTGACTATGTCCGGCTCCAAGGTCGAGGAGGTTTACTACCTCGGCGCAGAGATCGACAACGTTGTGACCGGCAAGATCCTCGAGGTTGTCGATCACCCGGACTCCGACCATCTGAAGATCTGCCAGCTCGATGTCGGCAAGGAGGAGCCGGTGCAGATCGTCACCGGCGCACCCAATGTAACGCCTGCGTCCGTTGGCGAGATCTGCCCGGTCTGCCTGCACAAGTCTACCCTGCCGGGCGGCGTGAAGATCACCAAGGGCAAGCTGCGCGGCGTGCCGTCCAACGGCATGATGTGCTCGTTCCAGGAGCTGGGTCTGTCCCACGGCTGCGTACCGTATGCGTGCGAGAACGGCATCCTGTTCCTGCCGGCCGGCACCCCGGTTGGCGAGGACATCAAGAAGGTACTCGGTCTGGACGACTGGGTTTCCGATTTTGAGATCACGTCCAACCGCCCGGACTGCCTGAGCGTGATCGGTCTGGCCCGCGAGACTGCGGCTACCTTCGACCGTCCGTTCAGCGTCAAGACTCCGGAGGTAAAGGGCGTGGGCGACGACATCAACAAGTATATGTCGGTTGAGGTCAAGGACACCGACCTGTGCCCGCGCTACACCGCCCGCATTGTCAAGAATATCAAGATCGAGCCGTCTCCGGCGTGGATGCGCGAGCGTCTGCACGCCTGCGGCGTTCGTCCGATCAACAACATCGTTGATATCACCAACTATGTTATGCTCGAGTACGGCCAGCCGATGCATGCGTTCGACTACAAGTGCCTGTCCGATGGCCGCATTGTTGTCCGCCGTGCCCGCAACGGTGAGTCCATCCAGACTCTGGACGGCGTGGATCACGACCTGAGCGATAAGATGCTCGCCATCTGTGACAACGACAAGCCGGTTGCTGTTGCAGGCGTTATGGGCGGCGCAAACTCCGAGATTATGGACGACACCAAGACCGTCGTTTTCGAGTCCGCAAACTTCCACGGCGCTACCGTTCGTATCACCGCAAAGGCGCTCGGCATGCGTACCGAGGCCTCCGGCCGCTTTGAGAAGGGCCTTGATCCGCGCATGACCCTCGATGCGGTCAACCGTGCGTGCGAGCTGGTGGAGCAGCTGGGCGCAGGCGAGGTCGTTGACGGCATTATCGATGTTGACAACTCCGACCCGAACCACAAGCGTCTGCCGTTTGAGCCGGACAAGATGAACGCGCTGCTCGGTCTGGAGCTGTCCACGGAGGAGCAGGTAAAGCTGCTCGAGAAGCTGGACTTCAAGATTGAGAACAACGAGGTCGTTGTGCCGTTCTTCCGCACCGACATCAACCGTATGTGCGACGTGGCTGAGGAGGTTGCCCGCATGTACGGCTACGACAAGATCCCGACCACGCTGTACGCAGGCGAGATGGTACAGGGTGAGTTCACGCCGTCTCAGCAGGCGGAGCGCGCCGCTGCACTGGTTTGCCGCGAGGCAGGCTTTGACGAGTCCATGAGCCATTCGTTCATCTCCCCGAAGTTCTACGACATGATCGGCTGGGACGAGAACGACCCGCGCCGTATCTCCACCACCATCCTCAACCCGCTCGGCGAGGATTTCAGCGTGATGCGTACCACCGTGCTGCCGTCCATGCTGGATAATCTGGCGCACAACCACGCGCACCGCAACCCGACCGCTTCGCTGTACGAGCTGGGCACCATCTACACCCCGACCGTCAAGGACGGCAAGGCTGACCCGGACGTACTGCCGCACGAGGAGAAGATCCTGACCCTCGGCAGCTACGGCCGCCTGTCGTTCTTCCAGTTCAAGGGTGCCATCGAGGCGCTGCTGCGTGAGCTGAACATCAAGGGTGCATCCTTCGCTCCCGAGAAGGCCAACCCGTCCTATCACCCGGGCCGCTGTGCCAAGGTGCTGATCGACGGCAAGGAGATCGGCGTATTCGGCACCATTCATCCGACCGTTGCCGCACGCTACGGTCTGTCCGGCGAGGTACTCGCTGCCGAGCTGCAGATGGACGCGCTGCTGGCCGCCATCGACCCGGAGAAGCTGTATCATCCGCTGCCCAAGTTCCCGGCATCCACCCGCGATATCGCCGTTCTGGTTGATGATGCCGTTCCGGCGGCTTCCATGCAGGCCGCTGTTGAGAAGGCGGCAGGCAAGCTGCTCGAGTCGGTCAAGCTGTTCGACGTTTACAAGGGCAAGGGCATCCCGGAGGGCAAGAAGTCTGTTGCTTATTCGCTGTCCCTGCGCGCACCCGACCGCACCCTCACCGATGAGGAGTGCGATAAGGCAATGCGTGCCGCTATCTCGGCGCTCGAGACCGAGTTCGGCGCGCAGCTGCGCGGTTAAGATCCTGAATTGGATAGAGAAAGAGCAGATGCTTGGCATCTGCTCTTTTTTTGCTTATTCGTAGGCGGAATAGTCGATCTGATCCGGACGCGGCTCCCATGCGACAATTTTACTGCCCTTGGAAGGCTCGGTCATCGGAGCGGTATCCGATGGGGAGGCAGTGAGTACGATTTTCTGCGTCAGCTTGTCCTGGTTGCGCGTATGTCGGGTCTTCGTGAGCTGCAGATTGCGCAGATTGCCGGAGAACTGCGTTTCATACAGCTCTTCCCAATACGATTCGTTCAAGGTGGTTGAAGTGGTGCCGGAGATAGAGCCGTCCGCAGTATTCAGCGTGTAGTTCACCTTAGATTTGGGTTCGTCATCATATTGGTAGACATTGGCCTCATATGCTGCCGTATAGCGTGTGCCGCTGCGGGTAAACAGCGTGTCACCGGCGGATTCTTCCAGATCGCGGCGGTCTTGCAGTGCATGCGCATAAACACCGCTCCAGCCGGTACCGGCAGCGTCTTTTTCGCTGTTGATGACGATGGATTCACCGATCGTATGCACCTTGCCCTGTGCCAGCTCGGACCAGCGTTCGGGAGAATCATTGGAGCCTCTCTGCGTATCCATGGTGTAAACCTTGAGCCATGCACCGTTTTTCATGGCAGTCATGCGGTCGTTCAGTTTGGTGTCAAACTCGGCCCAGTCGGCGAAAACGCCGGACAGTGCGGGACAATGCAGGTAGAAATGGCCGTAGGTGTCCGTTGTGCGCAGTTGGACCTGCAGATTTTTACGGTCCGCGGCGCTGAGATCATGCAGAGCCGCGTAAACCGCGGTCTCGATAGAGCTGTCGTAGCCGTATCGCGGGAAGAAATTCTGCGGCAGTTCGCCTAAATCGGCAGAGATCGTGGCCTCGATGCCGTTTTCGTCGGTCAGTGCATTGATTTTGGCAGACGCGTTATAGGTTGTGTCGCCGGAGATGGTGTTGAATACCGTGTAAGCGGCACTGATATCGACCGTGCTTTGCAGAGCCTTTGCGTTCTGGCCGTAGGACGGCTGTGCCTTGAGCCACTGATTGAGAACGGTAAAGCGGCTGTCAATGTCGGCAATCAGTGCATCGCGGTCATAAAGAACCGCAGTCTGCACACTGTTGTCCCACTGCACGGTAAGGCCAAAGCCTTCCGCGAAAAAGCGAATCGGAACGTAAGTACGTCCGCTTTTCTTGTACGGCGCAGAGTCAACATCGGTGGTTTTGATGACCTTTCCGGTGCTGTCATCGGTTATGGTAAGCTGCTTGCCGCCAAGCGAGAAGGCAAGTGTCTGCCCGTCCTTTTTAGCGGTAATCGCACCTGCGTTGTAGTCCACTTCGGCACCGAGCGCCTCGGCGATTGCACGGAAGGGAACCATGGTACGGTTGTTCACCTTTTCCGGCTTTGCGTCCGGAAATTTGACGATGCAGCCATTCAGCTGCACGGTAAGCTGCTCGCGCAGCGGAAATTCATCGTCACATACCATGGATAAGGCTGCTTGATGATAGAAATCTTCCACACTGTCATAGATACGCATGTCGATGTCAAATTGCAGTTCTTCCATGGAACCAATGAAATAATAGTCCAATGCGATCTTCGGATTGGCCAGTATCTTCTCCATGTACTGGCGATACCGGTCGCTTGCCGTGTCATAGTCGAACGTGTAGAATCTGTGGGTAGTGGCTTCAAAATCAGCTGCGCTGTCGTACCCAAACTGCTGATACATCGGCGGTGTGGTATCCAGTGCGAGCGCGCTCGGCGCAGAGCCTGCCAGCAGCAGTGCCGCCAGTGCCGCAGAGGCAAATCGTTTCATCTTTTTCATGTCGTAACCCCCTCATGTTGGTGTTACTACCATTGTACAGGAAATCGGTAGGGGTTGTCTACCTGTAACCTGACGCAAATTGGCAGAGAAAAATCGGCATATTGCCCATGCAGCCGCATAGGGTAGAGCAAGGGAGGGCACTGCTATGTTTATCACGATCACACGCACGGGTCTGCGCCGAATCGGTGTGGGACTTAGCGCTTTTGCGGTTCTGACTGCGGTTTTCATTCTGTTTCCGCGCGAAAATACTGAGCCAACAGCCGCCGAACAGGCGGTTCCCGCGTCTGTCAGCGACTGGGGATTATCGTTCCAGACCGAGGGACAGCCGCCGGTCGGCAATGTCTCCGCCGAGGAACTGCGGCAGTACAACGCGTTTTACGTCGGTGACACGAGCCAAAAGACCATCTACCTGACGTTCGACGCGGGCTACGAGAACGGCTGCACGCCTGCTATTCTGGATGCGCTCAAAAAGCATAATGCGCCTGCCTGCTTTTTCGTGGTGGGCAACTTTATTGATACCGCACCGGAACTCGTAAAGCGCATGGCAGCGGAGGGGCATATCGTGGGCAACCATACGCTGCACCATCCGGATATGTCCGGCATTGCGGATAAGAGCGCGTTTGCGGCGGAGCTGAACGGTCTCGAGGAGAAATACACCGCGCTGACCGGTCAGCCGATGCAGAAATTTTATCGTCCGCCGCAGGGCAAGTTCAGCGAGGAGAATCTCCGGCAGGCGCAGGAGCTGGGGTATACCACGGTTTTCTGGTCGCTCGCGTATGTGGACTGGTATACGGATAACCAGCCGACCGATGAGCAGGCATTCTCCAAGCTGCTGCCGAGGATTCATAACGGGGCGATCGTGCTGCTGCATTCCACCAGTGAGACCAATGCGAGGATTCTCGATGAATTGCTGACGAAGTGGGAGAGTGCGGGTTATACCTTTGGCTCGCTGACAGACCTTACATCCGGCTAAACCGCAGGGTGTGACAAGGTAAAATAAAACCCTCTCTGGATTTTCAGAGAGGGTTTTGTGCATTGTTTGCTTTTACGGCATCATCACGCGGCCTTCAAACTCGGCGCGGCGCTTGATGTCCTTCATGACGGTATCGAACTGGTTGAGGTCGAGCGACTGTGCACCGTCGCAGAGGGCGTGTGCGGGGTCGTTATGCGCCTCGATGATCAGGCCGTCAGCACCGGCAGCGATGGCTGCGCGGGACAGCGGCTGCACCATATCACGGCGGCCTGCTGCGTGGGACGGGTCGATGATGATGGGCAGGTGGCTGAACATTTTAACCAGCGGAACAGCGGAGATATCCAGATTATTGCGGATCAGCTTCTCAAAGGTACGGATGCCGCGCTCGCACAGGATAACATTGGTATTGCCGCCTGCGAAGATGTACTCGGCAGCCATGAGGAACTCCTCCATGGTGGCGGACAGACCGCGCTTGAGGAGGATCGGCTTGTTGCAGCGGCCCAGCTCCTTGAGCAGCATGAAGTTCTGCATATTGCGGGCGCCAAGCTGGATGATATCCACATCCGCGAACAGGTCGAGGTGCTTTTCGCTCATGATCTCGGTGACGATCGGCAGACCGGTCTGACGCTTTGCCTCGAGCAGCAGCTTGAGACCCTCGGCCTCCAGACCCTGGAACGAGTACGGGGAGGTACGCGGCTTGAATGCGCCGCCGCGCAGGAAGGATGCACCGGCAGCCTTGACGCGCTCGGCACACTCGACGATCTGTGCTTCGTTCTCGACCGAGCACGGACCTGCCATAACATTGAAGTAGCCGGTGCCGATCTTGCGGCCCGCAACCTCGATGATCGTGTCCTCGGGATGGAATTTGCGGTTGACGGCCTTAAACGGCTCGGTCACGCGCTGTACACGCTCGACCACGTCATACGCCATAATGTCCCTTTCATCGAGCCGGGTCGTGTCGCCCATCAGGCCCAGGATGGTGGTGTCTGCGCCCTCGGAATAGTTGATCCGCAGCCCCATATCCGTGAAATGCTGCATCAGTTTTTCGACATGTCCTTTGTCGCTGTTTTGTTTGAGTACAACGATCATTTCAGTTCACTCCTTCACAATGTGATAAATTTTAAGCAAGATTTACGGTACGCTTAAATTTTTTCAGCTTTTTTACAGCGTACGATTTGAAGTATACCATATCAGAGGGCAAAAAGAAAGAGCGATTTACGACAAATCGCCCTTTGATTTTCCACGCTTTTTGCACGTGGTTGCATTCTGCTAACCGGATGCTTACGATGCGTTTGCCGCCTCATCGGCCTTCAGCTCCTTGTATTTGGCGGTTACTGCGCTGCAGAATTCATCCCAGCGGCCGCTGTTGATGAGGGTGGACGGGCAGATTTTGCCCGAAAAGTCCTGATGCTTTTTCAGTGCCTTGGACGGATTCAGGTCGTACTCGATCAGCAGCCGCGCGCACAGCTTTTCGGTGTTGATGAGCGTCTGTTCGTAGTTGCCGTCCGAGTTGACGCACATTTCAATGCCGATGCCGTTCATGTTACCGCCGTTCTTCTCCATGCCGTCGCCTGCGTGATAGGCAGTCTCATCATCCGGCAGATGGTGGTAGATCTCGTGATCGTCCACCGTGTAGTGCCACGAAACAATGCCCTCCCCGGCGTTGGCGTTCTGGTGGATGAACGAGTTGTGCGCGGCCGCATTTGCGCCGGTGCCGGTGTTGTCGGTCTCGTGGATGACAAGATACTTGATCTCGCGCTTCTGTCCCGGACGGGCGCGTGTGCCCTCGGGAAGAAAGTCGGTCATCACCGGAATATCCTCAATGTAGGTCAGACCGGCGTCGGTCTGCGGCTCGCGGAACACGATCCTCTGTGTCAGCATGCCCGCCGCAAACGACACGATCATCAGTCCGACTGTCAGCATCAGGCTGACCCGAAGTCCCTTGCTTCTCTTTTTGCGTGCCATGATTCACCTTATCTTTTCAGAATGATATCGTCTTACTGTTCCATTGTACTACGTTTTACGCGATTTTTCAAAACAAAGACTGTAAACTTTTTGTGATGGCGACACCGTATATGCTGATTCGGTATCAAATTCGTAAAATTTGCAAGATGAACTTGCATTTGCACGCGGATTCCCTTATAATAAAAGTTACTCGGAGAGGCGAAGCCTTTCAGCAGAATTTCTTTGACCGCCCGGTTTCTGCGCGAAAACGGTGCCAAGGCCATACGGACAGCCGGGTCAAATGCCGAAACTGGCAACTTTGTTGCCTTATTGAATTTTATAAGTTGGCTGACTAAAAGCCGTGTGCCGCGGGCGCATCACACTTGTGAAACGATCAATAAGAGTACAAAGGCAACACCGCACAATTAAGACTGCGGCGCTTTGCGGAAATTTTACCCCCTGATTTCGTTGTGATTTTTTGCAATACAGCAAGTATTGACGCAAAACCACGCCTTATCAGAGCACAAAATTTACTCGCAAATCGCTCTTGCTTCATTATGCGGTATTGCCTAAAAGTAACGATTCTTGCTATATAGACTCTTTCCTCTTCCATAAAACCTACGGAATGTGCAGAAGCATCTGCAAAAAGAGAATGATCATCCCCAAGTGAAAGCGTACCGTGTGTACCCCTTTCGCCTGGGGATTTTTTGGTATTGTGAGGATATGAAATGCAGAACAAGCTTAAACTTTACGGGTTCAACAACCTGACCAAGGCGCTGTCCTTCAACATTTATGATGTCTGCTATGCAAAGACCGAGCGCGAACAGCGTGACTACATCAAATATATCGACCAGCAGTACAACTCCGAACGACTGACCGGCATTCTCGAGCGGGTGACCGAGATGATCGGTGCGCATGTGCTGCACATTTCCAAGCAGGATTACGACCCGCAGGGCGCCTCCGTAACCTTTCTCATCGCGGAGGAGCACATGAAGCCCGCGCTCGAGCCGGATACCATTGTCGCGCACCTCGACAAGAGCCATGTTACCGTGCATACCTATCCGGAATACCATCCGGATACCTGCCTTGCCACCTTCCGCGTGGATATTGATGTTGCCACCTGCGGCGAGATCACGCCGCTGTCTACGCTCGATTACCTGATCGGCTCGTTCGATTCGGATATCATCACCATGGACTACCGCGTGCGCGGCTTTACCCGCGATATCGAGGGCAAAAAGCTGTTCATGGATCACCATATGACGTCCATTCAGGACTTTATCGACCCGAAAACGCTCGAGCGGTACGACGCCTACGACATTAACGTGTACCAGTCCAATCTGTTCCACACCCGTATGCTGCTCAAGGAGGTCGATCTGCAGAACTACCTGTTCAATACCGACATCTATGAGCTGCCGCCGAAAACAAGACTCAAGATTCACTCCGACCTCAGACGAGAGATGATTGAGATCTTCTCGGGGAAGAACATCTACTGATTTCGATTGAAAATACATTTTCAATCGAGAAAGACAAACCGAACGATGTTCGGATTTGTCTCACAATAAACTTTGCGCGTCGCTGCGCGGCACACAAAGTTTATTCCTTGTATAAAAACCGTGATACATGCTCCCGGTTTTTATCAATCTGCTGCGCAGATTGTATTTCATGCGCGCTTCGCGCGAAAGCGCAGCATATCATTCTCTGCCGAAAGAAGGCATTTTTATGGATCAATCCCGCGCGCCGATCATGGAGGCGCTCGAAAACTTCAAAGACATGCGTATTGTGCCGTTCGATGTGCCCGGACACAAGCGCGGACGCGGCTCGCCGGAATTAACGAAATTCCTCGGTCAGCAGTGCATGACGGTGGACGTCAACTCGATGAAGCCGCTCGACAATCTGTGCCACCCGACCAGCGTTATCCGCGAGGCCGAGGAGCTGGCGGCGGATGCGTTCGGTGCGGCGCACGCCTTCCTGATGGTGGGCGGCACGACGAGCAGCGTACAGGCGATGATCCTGTCCGTTGTCAAGCGCGGAGACGAGATCATCCTGCCGCGCAACGTACACCGCAGCGTCATCAACGCGCTCGTGCTGACCGGCGCGATTCCGGTTTACGTCAACCCGCAGATGAACGACCGGCTTGGCATTTCGCTCGGCATGTCGGTCACGGATGTGAAGGCCGCCATTGAGAAGCACCCGTCCGCGAAGGCGGTGCTCGTCAACAACCCGACCTACTACGGCATCTGCTCGAACATTCGGGAAATCGTAAGGCTCGCGCACGCGGCGGGCATGAAGGTGCTCGCTGATGAGGCGCACGGCACGCATTTCTACTTCGGTGAAAATATGCCGGTCTCCGCGATGGCGGCAGGCGCGGATTTGGCATCCGTTTCCATGCACAAGTCGGGCGGCTCGCTCACGCAGTCCAGCTTTCTGCTGTGCGGCCCGTCGATGAACGCGGAGCACGTTCGCCAGATTATAAACCTGACCCAGACGACCTCCGGTTCGTACCTGCTGATGGTCAGTCTGGATATTTCGCGCAAGAACCTTGCCCTGCACGGCAAGGAGATTTTCCGAAAGGTCGTTGACCTGACGACCTATGCGCGTGAGGAGATCAACGCCATCGGTGACTACTACGCCTACGGCAGCGAGCTCATCAACGGCGACACGGTATACGACTTCGACACGACCAAGCTGGCGGTAAACACACTGGATGTTGGTCTGGCGGGCATCGAGGTGTACGACATTCTGCGCGATTTTTACGATATTCAGACCGAGTTCGGTGATCTCGGCAACCTGCTCGCCTATGTTTCGGTGGGCGACCGAGAGCGCGATCTCGAACGTCTGGTAGCCGCTCTGGCGGACATTCGCCGCCGCTACAAGCGCGACAAGGCGACGCTCATGCGGCAGGAGTATATCTCTCCGCAGGTTGTGGCCGGCCCGCAGGAGGCGTTCTACGCGGACAAGAAGGCCATGCCGCTCGATGAGTCGGTCGGACGCATCTGCGCGGAGTTTGTCATGTGCTATCCGCCCGGCATCCCGATCCTCGCGCCCGGTGAGCGTATCACCCGTGATATTCTTGATTATATTCGCTACGCCAAGGAAAAGAACTGCATGCTGCTCGGCACCGAGGACCCCGAGGTGAACAGCCTGCAGGTCATCCGCGGCGTTGTCAGCCCGGAATAAAAGGAGCGTTTCACTCATGCAACTTACCTTTACTGAAATGCACACGCCGACGGTTGGGCTGCAGATACAGGTAGACCGTCAGCTTTACACCGAACAGAGCGATTTTCAGCGCATCGACGTGTTTGAATGCGAGGAATTCGGTCGGTTTCTCACGCTTGACGGCTACATGATGCTGACCGAGCGGGATGAGTTCATCTATCACGAAATGATGGTGCATGTGCCGCTGGCCGTGCTCGGTGAGAAGATTAAAAAGGTGCTCGTCATCGGCGGCGGTGACGGCGGCTGTGTCCGCGAGCTGTGCCGCTATCAGCACATCGAGCATATCGACCTTGTGGAGATCGACGAGCGCGTTGTTGCGGTCTGCAAGGAGTACCTGCCCGGTGTGGCATGTTCGCTCGACGACCCGCGCGTGCACATTCTCTATCAGGACGGCCTGAAATACATCCGCCGGATTGAGGACGAGTACGATCTTATCATCATCGACTCGACCGACCCGTTCGGACCGGGCGAGGGCCTGTTTACGATGGAGTTTTATGGAAACTGCTACAAGGCGCTCAAGGAGCACGGCGTGCTCGTCAATCAGCACGAAAGCCCGTTCTACAAGGGCGATGCGCTTGCGTGCCAGAGAGCGCACCGCAATATCGTGCACTCGTTTGAGCTGAGCCGTCTGTTTCAGGCGCATATCCCGACCTACCCGTCCGGACACTGGCTGTTCGGCTTTTCGTCGCGCGGCGTGCATCCGGTGCGCGATCTGAATCCGGACTGGTGGAACAGTCTGGGACTGGAAACCAAATATTACAATACCAATCTGCACAAGGGCGCGTTCTATCTGCCGAATTATGTGCAGAAGCTGCTGGAAAAGGTAGAGTAACGTAAGCGTTGGACAACTGCTTTCTCTGCACTGGCTGACTGGGGCACACGAACTGCGTGAGCGTGTTCGCCCCTTCCGGGCGGCAGCCTTTTTCTCTGCACCGGCTGAGCGGGGGACGCGAACTGCGTTAGCGTGTTCGCTCCTAACGGGCGGAGAGGTTTTCGCTGAACCTCAGCGGGGAGTGCGCCTACCCGGCGGGGGCACAAGAGGGTA
>OGDN01004246.1_pt1 | contig 13184 bp, 8 predicted proteins | sample 1570271 | NCBI WGS metagenome assembly OGDN01 (sample SAMEA4384481, study PRJEB24528) | human gut metagenome | reverse complement strand
TGGGCGGCGATCCCGTCTATGCGTATGCCGCGACGGCGCCGATGCCCGACAACATGGACGAATACCTGCTGGCGGGATTCCTGCGCCGGCGTCCCGTGGAGCTGGTGCGCTGTCTGACCTGCGGGATCGAGGTGCCGGCCGACTGCGATTTCGTGATCGAAGGCTATGTCGATCCCGCCGAGGAGAAGACGGTCGAGGGGCCGTTCGGCGACCATACGGGTTTCTACTCGCTCGAAGACCGCTACCCCCGCTTCCACGTGACGGCGATCACCCACCGGCGCGATGCCGTTTATCCCGCGACGGTGGTTGGGGTGCCGCCCGAGGAGGACGCCTACATCGCCGAAGCGACCGAGCGGATCTTTCTGGCGCCGATCCGTCTGGCCGTGCAGCCCGAGGTGCGCGACCTGTGGATGCCGACGGCCGGCACGGCGCACAATCTGGCCGTCGTCGCGATCGAGCGGCGCTACGAGGGGCAGGCGCACAAGGTGGCGCAGTCGTTGTGGGGCGCGGGGCAGATGATGTTCAACAAATACCTCGTCGTCGCCGATGCCGCGGCCGAAATCCGCCGCGTCGAGGCGCTGGCGGCGCTGGTGCGCAGGCTCGATCCGGCGCGCGACCTCATTGCGGCCGAAGGGGTGCTCGACGTGCTCGACCATGCGACGGCGACCTCGGGGTTCGGCGGCAAGCTGGCCCTCGACCTGACGCGGGCCGCCGCGCGCGAGGAGCAGCCGTTGCAGCTGCCCGAACGCTTCGAGCCGTGCGGCGGGGTGGCGGCCGCGGCGACCGGCTTCGCGGAGCGGTGGCGCACGCTGGCGCTCTTCGTCGACCGGAGGACGGAGCGCGTCGATGCGGCGGCGTTCTTCGGGCGGAATCCGGTGCGGGGCGTGAAGTGCGCCGTGCTGTTCGACCGCGAGGCCGAGGGGCTGACGGGTGCCGAACTGCTGTGGCTGGCTGCGGCCGACAGCGATCCGCGGCGCGACGTGACGGTGGTCGGGGAGGTCGTGGTGGTCGATGCGCGCAGCAAACGCCCCGGCGTGGAGGGGCATCCCGCGCGGTTCCCGAACGTGGCTGTCGCCTCGTCTGCGACGGTGGAGCGGGTGGATGCACGTTGGGTGGAGTACGGTCTGGGCGAGACGATGGCGTCGCCGTCGGAGCGTTACCGCCGGTTGCTGTTGTCGGATAAAGCCGCCTGGTGATGTGGTCGCGTGAAGATCGCCGGACGCTCGTGCTGCTGCTGCCGTTGCTGGTGCTGGCCGTGGCGGCGTTCCTGCTGCTCGAACCGAAGACGCCGCGGAGCGGGGCGCCGCCGGACGCTGCGAAGGAGGCGCCGCCGGAGCTGTTCGAGTTCGATCCCAATACGGTCGATTACCGTGCGTTGCGGCGGTTGGGCTTCACCAAGCAGGATGCGGCGGGCGTGCTGCGCTATCGGGCCGCGGGAAAGATCTTCCGCATACCGGAGGATTTCGCCGCCTGCTATCAGGTGAGCGATTCGATGTACGACCGTCTGGAACCCTATATCCGCATCGGGACGGAGTATCGTTTCCGGCCCCGCCGCGACAGTGCGCAACGTTTGCGCAAGCCCTTCGTGCGCCGCCAGCGGGTCGTCGTGCCGCTCGTGCCCTTCCGCATCGACACGATGACGGCGAAATTCCTGCGCGCGATCGGTTTCACGAAGCGGCAGGCCGAGGCGATCGCCGACTACAACACCCTCATCGGCGGTTTCCGCGACGAGGAGGAGTTGTGCGACTATCCGATTATCGGCGATTCGGCGGGCCGGCGTCTGGCCGAGTACGCCCTCTTCCCCGAACGGCGGCGTCCGCTGCACGATCCGGTGGAGCTGAATACGGCCGACTCGGCGGCGCTGCGTTCGGTCAGCGGTATCGGCGCGAAGACCGTCGGGGCGATTCTCGACTACCGGCGGCGGCTGGGCGGTTTCTGCCGTGCGGAGCAACTGGCCGAAGTGCGGGGCGTCACCGAGAGCAATTACGAGCGGATACTGAAACAAATTTCGGTCGATAGTTGCAGAATTTCAAAAATAGATATTAACTTTGCAACTCCGAAAGCGCTGGCGGAGCATCCCTACATCGCCCCGCGGACGCTTCGGAAGATTTTGAAACGAAGACAATTGAAAGGAGGTTGGAGTACCCTGGAAGAGATGATCGAAGACGGCATACTGACACGCGAGGAGGCAGACAGACTGCATCCTTATCTTCGCTTCGGGGTACGGACGACGCAGAACGACGATTGACGACACACCTTTCGAAGGCCGGCGGAAGCCGAATGAATTCCGCGACTTGCAAAATCGATTCGTAAAACATTAAAAATTCGCAAATAGTTATGATTATCATGCCGGTAAAAGAGGGCGAAAACATCGAGAAGGCCCTCAAAAAGTTCAAACGCAAATACGGGCGTTCTGAAAGTGTTGCGCCGCCGCCAGTATTTCACCAAGCCGTCGATCGCCAAGCGCGAGGCGATGCAGCATGCGATCTACGTGGCGCACATGAACCGCGACGACGAATAGCGGCCCGACACGGCCGTTTCGAGGCAGTGCAGGCGATTTCCATCGGAAATCGCCTGCTTTTTTGCGTTTTCACCCCACTGTTCCGGCCGCCCGTCGTCGGCCGGAACGCTGCGAGATTCGGCCTGCCGTCCCGTGCGGCGGCTTTCCAGCCGGCGTCGCGAAATAGGGATGCGAAACACGACGGGGTATTTTTGCGGATAGGAATGAACGTCGCGGCGCGGAGGCGCATGTTTCCGTTTTCGCTTGCCCGCAAACCTTTTTTTGACGGAATGGGAGAATTATTCGATAATTTAGTATATTTACGTCGTGCAGATTGTGCAAACGATCCAATCAGGTTAGTTCATTTATTAATTTGTTCGCATGAAAAAAATGTTTGCTTTGGCGGCGGTGCTGTGTCTGGCACTCGCCGGTTGCGAGTATGACGATGCGGAGGTGAAGGATCGGCTCGACGATTTGGAAGGTCGGGTCGACGCACTCGAAAAGACCGTAAACTCGCTCAACATCAACGTCGGGAACTTGCAGTCGCTCATCGACGGCAAGCTCTTCATCACGGCGGTGACCGAAAATCCCGAAGGGGGGGGGTACACGCTTTCGCTCGTGACGTCTAACGGCGAAGCGTCGCAGATCGTCATCAAGGACGGCGAAGCGGGCGCGGCTCCCGCTATCGGCGTGAAACTCGATTCCGACGGGAAGTACTACTGGACGCTCGACGGCGAGTTCATCACTGAGGGCGGGAAGAAGATGCCCGTCACGGGTGACGACGGCGTGACGCCCGTTTTCAAGATTGAGAACGACACGTGGTACGTCTCCTATGACAAGGAGGCGACGTGGAAGGAGTGCGGCCCTGCAACGGGTGCCGCCGGCGACTCTTTCTTCTCGGATGTCTCCACGAGCGAGGACGGCCGTTGGGTCTATCTGACGCTGGCCGACGGCGAGACGGTGCTGACGCTGGAGATGTACAAAGAGTTCGGCATCGCCTTCGAATCGCTGCCCGAACTGATTATGGCCGGAGCGACGGCGGAAATCCCCTTCGTGCTGACGGGTGCCGACGACAAGAGCGTCGTCGAGGCGATCGCCAAGGGCGACTGGGAGGCCGAAGCGGTGATGGACGGCACGGAGGGCGGCAAGATCGTCGTGACGGCTCCGGCCGAGAGTTCGACGGGCCGCGTGATCGTGCTGCTGAGCGACGGCGAGTCGAAGACGATCATGAAGACGCTGACCTTCGTGTCGGGCGTGATGAACGTCACGACGCAGTCGCAGGAGGCTGCGGCGGTCGGCGGAACGGTCAGCTTCGAGCTGGAAACCGATCTGGACTACGAGGTGGTGATTCCCGACGATGCCAAGGAGTGGCTCTCCCGCGTAGAGACCCGCGCCTTGCGTCAGGAGACGCTGACCTTCTCGGCGAAGGCCAACGAGACGATGGAGGAGCGGCAGGCGAAGATCGAACTCATCAGTTCGGGTGTCGTCGTCGAGACGCTGCTGGTCTACCAGAAGGCGAATCTCGATCCGACGGCGTTCGTCGTCAAGGTCAATGTGACGGAGAGCAGCATGAAGAACACGCTTATCCTTCCGCTGACGGGTACGGTGGATGCCACGGTGGACTGGGGCGACGGCAAGACCGAGACCGTGACGGCCGTGAATCCCCAGCACGTCTATGAGCAGGAGGGCGAATACTACGTGACGGTGATCGGTTCGGTGACGGCGCTCGGCAATCGATTGACCAAAACCAGTCAGAGCGCGATCGTGCGTGTCATCCAGTGGGGCCAGCTGGGGCTGGAATCGCTCGAAGAGGCGTTCTGCAACAACAAGGGGCTTACGCAGGTGGCGCTGCCCGATGCGGGCGCTTTCGCCAAGGTGACCACCGTGGAAAATATGTTCTATAACTGTACGCTGCTTACGGCGGTTCCCGTCGGTTTGATCGACCAGTGTACGGAGTTGACCTCCGCCGCTTCGCTCTTTTCGGGCTGCTCGTCGTTGACGTCCATTCCGGAGGGTTTCTTCGACAATTGCCCGAAGATCGCTTCGCTGGCCTCGGCGTTCAAGGGCTGTAAGAAGGTGACGGAAATTCCCGCCGGCCTGTTCGACAATCTGACGGAGGTGACCGATGTTTCGGGCCTTTTCACCAACTGCACGGCGCTTGTTTCGGTTCCCGACGGACTGCTCGACAAGCTGACGAAGGTAACGACCGTTTCGAGTTTCTTCAACGGTTGCTCCTCGCTGCGTACGGTTCCGAACGATTTCTTCAAGTCTCAGACCGAGGTGACCGCTAGCGGAATGATCTTCAAAGGTTGCTCTTCGTTGGAGTCAGTTCCCTCCGGGCTGCTCGATCCCTTCACGAAGACGACTACGATAGGGTCTCTTTTCAGCGGTTGCAAGTCGCTGGGTAACCTTCCCGAAGGATTGTTCGACAAGGTCGGGAGCAACGTAGATCCGTCAGCCAAGGCCGTGGATGCCTCCTATCTCTTCGAAAACTGTGTGAAAATGACCGATTTCCCGTCTCTGTCCAAACTTCCGAACGTCTCGAATGTGGCTTCGCTTTGGAGAGGTTGTACGGCCATGACGACGGTTCCTGCGGATTATTTCCCTTCGAGTTGTACGAATTCCATTTCGGTCGGAAACATGTTCAATGGCTGTACATCGCTCAAAAGCCTTCCTGCCGGCCTGCTGAAAAACATGACTGACATAACGACCGCTCTGTCGATGTTCACGAACTGCTCGTCGCTCGAAACGCTTCCCGAAGGGTTCTTCGATGCGATGGTCGGATGTACGAATATCAAGGAGATGTTCAAGGGTTGTACGTCGCTCGAATCGCTGCCCGCGGGGTTGTTCGACAAGATGACGTCGATCACCGCTACGGCTTCGGCCTTCTACGGCTGTACCGGCTTCACGGGCGAATCGCCCTACCTGACTGCCGAGGTCGAAGGCGCGCCGGTGAAGGTGCACCTCTACGACCGTCCCGATTATCCCGATCTCTTCGTAAAGGTGCCGACCAAGGAGTCCGACTACAAGGACACCTTCAAGAACTGTACGAAGATGGCCGACTATGCGATGATTCCCACCGCGTGGGGCGGCGTCAGCGACGGCACGAAGGCGAAGCCGACCATCGCGCTCTCTTATGCGCTTCCCGAGAACATGGAGTACCACGGTATTAATTTCACCGTCAAGGGTACGGAGTTCAAATCGGGTAAGTACATCGTCGGTACGACGGAACTCGTACAGAGCGTGCTCGACGAGTTCGACGGCGACATGGAGAAGGCGACCAACAAATACGGCATCGGGTTTACGGCGACGCAGCTCGAAACACTGATGTCGGATGCGGGGTTGCAACTTCCGTTCAATGATCTCGAACCGGAGACCGAATACATGCTGCTCGTGCGCGGCCAGAATGTCCACGGTCTGACGTTCGAAACGCTGACCGCCACCACCGCGGTTCGTCCGCAGGGCAGCGCCGACTACGAGCGTTATATCGGCACGTGGACCGTCACGACGACTTCGTCGGAGGTTACCGGACAGCCGCAGACCTACACGATCCGCATCGAACCTTACCGCAACGACAAGAGCTACAAGGTCTATGACTGGGGGGTTACTACATTGGGCAGCAAGGAGGAAGATTTTCCCTTCATTCTGTCCTACAATGAGGCGGATGGCAGTGTCGGAATCAATTCCTACGAAGATTTGGGAATGTACGGATTCACCTACTATATCTATCTTCGTTACCGTTTCCTCAATGAGCAGTCGCAGCCGTCGATTTGGGTGTCGGAAGATACGCTTGTCTCAGGGGCTTATGACGCTGCTTCGAACGAAATCACGATCACTTGCGGCACGTTCAACGACAACAGCGGTATCACGCAGAAAATTACCGGCCTGGACTACGTCCTCTATACGGGAGGAAAGTATTACGAGGCGCAAAATCTGATCCGTCCGGGTTATCTGATCGGCGAAGGCGACAATGCGAAGGTCGACTACGGCGTAGGCCCCTACAAGTTGACCAAGGCCCCTGCCGCGGCGGCAGTCCCGGCGAAGCGGCCGGCGAAGAAGTTCGAGTCGCTGCGTCCCGCCTCCGAGACGAAACAGGCAGCCGCCGTGCCCCTCGGCGTCGGCCGTCTGTCGATGATGTCGGTCCATTGAGGGTTTTCCCTGTAAGTTGACGACTCCGTCCCGAACGATTTCGGGACGGAGTTTTTCGTTCGTCGCTTCCGGCTGTCTAATTTTTTGCATCGGAATAGCTGTCTCTGAAAAAAATATAACGGTTTTACGTTTATTTCAGATTCTTTTTAAAATTGGGTTCTATCTTTAACTCGATAATTGCAGGGTTCAAGCCCGATGTGAAATTAAAAAAAACTAACTAATATGAAGATGAAAAAGTATCTGTTTTTACTGGTAGCTGTGGCCTCGTTGGGGCTGACGACGGGTTGCGATGACGATGACGACCGGACGGTTCCGGTTCCGGATGCCGTGGCGGACACCTTCGGCGGAATGTATCCCAACGCTTCGGACGTCGAGTGGACGGGGCGCAACGGGTATCTGATCGCGGATTTCAGGGACGGAAATACGGACATGCAGGCCTGGTTCACAGCCGGCGGAGACTGGCGGATGACTGAGACCGATCTTTTGTACGACCAGTTGCCCGAAGCTGTGCGGAAGGCTTTCTCGGCGAGCGAGTATGCCGACTGGCGGGTAGAGGATGCGGAGCGACTCGCGCGTGCGGGATTCGAACCGGTCTACGTGCTCGAAGTGGAGAAGGGGCAGACCGAATATGAGCTCTTCTATGCCGAAGACGGTGTGCTGATCCGTGCCGTCGTCGATGCCGATGACAACGACGATCGGGATGATTTGCTGCCTTCCGAACTTCCGGCTGCCGCGCTCGAATTTATCGCCGGCCATTTCACCGATCCCCGCATTATCGAGGTCGAGCGGGAGCGGGATGTGCTCGAAGTCGAAATCATAGAAGGTCGTAAACATCGCGAGGTATGTTTTGACAGCAACGGAAACTGGTTGTCGACGCGAACCGAACTGCAACGGCAGGAGGTGCCGGCCGAGGTGCTCGCTGCGCTGGATAACTCGCAGTATGCCGATTGGCGGGTGGATGATATCGATCATTTCGAGACCCCTGCGGATGAGTGGTATCGCTTCGAACTGGAAGAGCCGCAGAGCGATCGGGAAGTCGAGTTGCGTATTCGTCCCGATGGCGGAATTTTCTGATCCCGTCCTTTCCGGCGGCTTCGGGGATTCGAGCGGCCGTACAATCGAAAGAGGGTGGCAGCAATGTTGCTGCCACCCTCTTTCGATGTGTCGGGGACGGGTCAGCGGCGGGTCTGCGTGGCGATCCGCTCGTCGAAATAGCGCTTCACGTCGTTCCAGCGGTAATAGGGTGCCAGATCGCTTTCGAGGCGGATGCGCGACTCGCGTTCGTTGAAGAGGAACTTCACGAGCACGTCGCCGCCGTCGGGCCGGCGGAAGAAAACCAGCTGGATATTGGTGGCCATGGGCGTTACGCGCCAGCAGCTCCATGCCTGGTCGACCTTGCGGTAGTCGCTCTCGCGCGTGTCGCACCCTTCGATGCCCATGAGACCCACCAGCGGAATGACGTTCACGTCGTGGCCGTAGCGCAGCGATGCCGAGAGCGCGCCCGTTGCGATCGCCTCGTCGGCTTCGGCGACGAAATTGCGCAGCAGGGGCACGGCGTCGCTCAGTGCGCGGTGGCCGAATTCGGCCGAGGGGCCCTCTTCGAGGTACATCTGGTAGTTGCGCACGGCGTAGAAGGCGTAGAGCTCGTCGGGCGTGAAGAGGTCGTAGAACGAGCAGTCGAGGTAGTCGACATCCTGCATCACCGAGGCGACGCAGTAGAGGTCGTTCATGAAGCGGAGCTGCTCCTTGCGGTTGCCGACGAGCGAGGGGTCGGTCACGAGCGCGCGGACGAAACGCGAGGGGTCTATTTCGCGCTCGCGCAGTTCGGCGATGCGCTGTTTGATCTCCTTCTTGATCTTGTTCGCCTCGGTCATGCAGAACATGTAGTCGAGGTAGCGTTTGCTCGCTTCGCGCGTAATGTCGATCGCGGGATTCAGCTCTTTGAGCCGTTCGTTTGCGGCGGCCATGCTGAGCATGCAGCGCGGCACGAGCGTCGAACGGGCGCGGATGCGGCACAGGCGGCCGTCCGACGTCGAAAAGATTTCGGGGAAGGAGCAGTACATCCGTTCGGCGATGCCGCGGTGTTCGCGCACGCCGCGCGGCGAGAGGTCGCCGTAGCGGTGGAGGGCGTCGTCGGCGACGACCTCGATGCGGCGCAGGGCCTCTTCGCCCAGCGGCGTGAGTTTACCTGCTTCGGCCGCCTTGCGGAGCTTTGCGCGCGGATTTTCGTAGACGCTCTCCGAGGCGTGCCAACGCGAACCGTGGCGGCCGTAGTGGCTGATGTAGAAGGGTTCGTAGCCTTCGGGCGCGGGCGTCGCCGCTGCGCGGGGGTGGTTCTCGTAGCAGTAGTAGAACGCCGCCGTGCGGTTGAGGTCTTCGAGGGTCTGTTCTTTGGTGCTCTGCGCCGCAGCACCGCCCGAAAGCAGCAGAACGGACAGGAGCAGCAGGATCGTTTGTCGTTTCATAAAGGTTCGTTTTTAACGGTCGTTTTCTCGCCTCGGCATAACCCGAACAAAGTTCGGTTCTGTGCTCGGCTTGACGAAAAGGTTGAATTTCATTCTTCGTTTTCTCGCCTCGGCATAGTCCGAACTGCGTTCGGCTCTGCGTTCGGCTTGACGAAAACGTTCGTTATCGGGTTTTATTCGGTTATTTTCAGGATGACCGCCGAGACGGGTTTCATCTTCAAGGTGGACAACCCGTTTTTCGAGGTGTATTTCGCGCCGTCGCCCGTGCCGTAGACCGCTTCGGCTGCGGCGCCTTCCGAGGCGAAACGCGCCGTCGCACTCCGCTTCGACGGGTTGAGGGCGACGAGGTATTTCTGCCCGTCCAGCTCGCGGGCGTAGACCATGGGGTAGGGTTGCTCGATGTCGCTCACGAAGCGCCATGCGCCCTGCGTGCCGAGCGCCGGTGTCTGGCGGCGCAGAGCGATGAGTCCCTTGACGTAGTTGAGAATCGACTGCGGGTCGCGCTCCTCGGCCGCGACGGTGGGGCGTGCGGGCGAAGGATCGATCGGCAGGTAGAGCCGTGAGGCGTCGGCGGTCGAGAAGCCGGCGTTGGGCGAGTCGTCCCACTGCATCGGCGTGCGGCAGCTGCTGCGGTTGCGGCTCGTGTAGCTGCCCTCCTTGACGGGGGCGTCTTCCAGGTTGCGCATCCCGATCTCCTCGCCGTAGTAGAGGATCGGTACGGCGGGCAGCGTCAGGAAGAGCGTGAGCGCCGTCTTCAACTGTTCGGGCGTATTGCGGTCGAAGCGGTTCAGCCGCCAGATGTCGTGGCTGCACGTGGGCATGGCGGCGTAACCCAGCTCGCGCGTGGCTTCGTATTCGATACGGTAGTTTTCGGCGAATGCCTTCACCTGCCCGCGTCCTTCGTAGTCGAAGAAGCAGGGGGTCTCTTTCGTGCCGCGGTCGTCGGTCTGGCAGACCAGCGTGCGGTAGATCTTGGTGCCGGCGCCGTTGTGGATCAGCAGGTCGATGTGGAATCCGGCGCGGAGCGACTGGCGCGGCTGGCTCCACTCGGAGATCAGGATTCCTTCGGGATATTTCGCTTCGAACCAGCTGCGCAACTCATGCCACAGGCGCATCGTACCCGTGTGCTGCTTGTCGTCGCCCTTGACCAGACTTTGGGCCATGTCGCAGCGGAAGCCGTCGACGCCCTTGTCCATCCAGAACGAGATGATGTTCTTCAATTCGTTGCGTACGGCCGTGGGGCCCGGATCGTCGTACCCCTGCTGCCAAGGTTGCGCGGGGTCGGGATGCAGGTAGCCGTAGTTGAGCGCGGGCTGGATGTCGAAGAAGTTCTTCATGTAGTTGCCGTCGCGCGCGGCGTCGCTGCGGACGAATTTCTTGGTCGGGAGCGAATCCTTCGAATCGCTCCAGATATAGTAGTCGCTGTATTGCAGTTCCGGATCGGCTTCGGACGACTGACGGAACCACGGATGTTTGTCCGACGTGTGGCCCGCCACGAGATCCAGACAGACGCGGATGCCCAGGTCGTGGGCCTCGCGGACGAGCTGCACCAACTGGGAATTGGTGCCGAAACGCGGGTCGATCCGGTAGAAATCGGTGATGTCGTAACCGCCGTCCTCGAATTCGCTCCGGAAGACGGGGCTGAGCCAAATGGTGTTCGCGCCCAGGCTTTTGACGTAGGGCAGTTTGGAGCGGATGCCTTCCAGATCACCGATGCCGTCGCCGTCGCTGTCTTTGAAGGAGGAGGGGTAGATGTGGTAGAGAATCCCCTCTTTGAGCCATTCGGGGACTTGCTGTGCGGATGCGGGCAGCAGGAAAAGCGCGGCTGCCAGTGTGAGAAGAGTGCGTTTCATCGGCGGTGCGTTTGGGGTTCGTGTCCGGCCGGTATCGACGCAGACGGGGCGGAGGCGAATCCCTCCGTCGGGCCGTTCGGGTCGTCCGGACCGGAATTTATTACCGGCAAAGATAGGTTTTATCGAGTGGATTTACAAACTGCCGAATGCCTTTTCCCGTTTTTTTCGTCCGGAAACGAAAAAGATTCGGGAATAATTCTTATCTTTATCGGGTCAAACGAAACATTTTCGTAAGCGAGGGCAGAAACTGCCCGCAGGTTATGCAGGAGGCGGAAACGGTCGTCGGAAACCTTTTCGATAAGCCGAGCGCAGAGCCGACCGCAGTTCGGACTATGCCAAAGCGAGAAAACGAAGAATGAAACTCGACGATTTATTACATAACTACTAATAATTCATAGAACGAAAGCAAATGAAACGATTGACGATTCTTGCGACGCTGCTCTTCGCGGCGGTGTCCGTATCTGCGCAGGACTATCACATCAAACTGTGGGACAATACGACGGCTCCGACTTCGAACGGTGTGACGGGTGACGAATACGAGCGCAAACCCGGAACCTTGACCAACACCTCGTCGGCCGAAATCTGGATTTACAAGCCCGCACCCGAAAAGGCGACGGGGCAGGCGATCGTATTCTGCCCGGGCGGCGGCTACTCGCAGCTCTCGATCGCCAACGGCCACAATACCTGCAAGTGGTTCGCCGAGAACGGCATCGTGGGCGTGATGCTCAAATACCGTCTGCCCAACGGCCATTCGGAGGTGCCGCTCAACGACCTGGACAAAGCGGTGGCGACGGTGCGCGAAATGGCCGGCGAGCTGGGCGTCGATCCGCACAAGGTGGGTGTTGCGGGCACCTCGGCGGGCGGCTATCTGGCCGGATCGGCGGGCGTGATGTCCGAATCGAAACCCGATTTCATGGTGCTCATCTATCCGGTGGTGTCGAGCGATCCCGACAAACGGCATCTGGGAACCTTCCAGCAGCTCGTCGGCAAGGAGAACGTCGAGACCGAAGCCGCGAAGTTCTCGTTGGAGAAGGTCGTCGACAGCACGGCCTGCCCGGCGCTGATCTTCCACAGCGACGACGACAAGGTGGTTCCGGCGATTAATGCCGCGCTGCTCTACGAAAAGCTCAAAGCCAACGGCGTGAAAGCGTCGCTGCATATCTTCCCCTCCGGCGGTCACGGCTGGGGCATGAGCAAGAAGTTCAAGTATCACGAGAATTTCAAGGCCGCGACGCTCGACTGGTTGAAGGTAATCAACGCCGAGGCCGACAAGGCCGCTGCGAAGAAATAGCCCGCTTCGGCCGGTATTTTCTTGCGGGAAGGTTTCGGCCTTCCCGCTTTTCGTTGTTCACACCGCGAAGGAGGGGCCGGAATCGCGGCGGTCGGTCCCTGTGCCGGAATCTTTCGGGCCTCTTCCCGGAGCGTCGGAATAGCGATCGTCGCTCCGTCCGGAATCGGGACGAGATGCGGCGCGGGGGAGTCCCGCGCTGTTCGTGGTGCGGCCGTACAGAATATCCGCCTGCGAATCAAGGTCGCGGGCAGCGTGCGGGGACTTTCGTTTTGCTTATGCGTTTTTCGGAGAGGCAGACCGATGCGCCGATGCACGACGGGCCGATCCCGAAAGATTCAGGAGGTCGCCGGAGCCCGCAGATTCTCCCTTGCATCGGGGGCGTGCCGGAAGATCGCGCCGACGATCGGGCAGGCGTCGACCTCGCGGCAGTCGCCGCAGGTCGAAAGCCCCTTTTCCGATACGCATTTGCGGATCCGGCACAAGTCGCTGCAATAGGCGAATTTCACTCCCTCCGTGCGGCAGCCCGTACAATGGATGGTCGCGGCCGTGATCTGCGGTGCATCGTTCATTTCGCTCCATTTCCGGGCGGTGCGCTCCCGAAGGGCGTCGTCGTTGTCGACGGTAGCCCTGCGGGCGTCGCAGTGTTCGCAATCCAGGCCGCAGCAGGCAATCAATCGTTTCATCATTTCTGTTTGTTTTCGGAATGCCCCCCCCCTCTTCGTGACAAGTCCGGCGGTCAGGGGAGGTTAGGGCGAAGACACCGGAATCTTTTCTGCTGCGGGGCGGGGCAAGGGAGGCTCCGCCCGCTGTATCGGGACGACGTGCGGGAAGCGGATCGCATGTCGCGTGCAAACAAGGCTTTCGCCCGAGGCGGCGGCTTTTCGGGATGCGGACGGGTGCTCGGCTTCGGTCGGGCTACTGCGGAA
>OGDN01004244.1_pt1 | contig 13191 bp, 11 predicted proteins | sample 1570271 | NCBI WGS metagenome assembly OGDN01 (sample SAMEA4384481, study PRJEB24528) | human gut metagenome | reverse complement strand
CAGTGAATTTCGTCCAAATGGAAAGCCGTTGCCGACACTTTTCAGTATGGATGCCTGTGAAAAAGTGATTTATATGAATACATTTTCCAAATCATTGACGCCGACGATCCGTATCAGTTACATGATCCTGCCAGTACATCTGGCGAATCAATTTTACCGGCAGCTTTCATTTTATTCCTGTACGGTGTCAAATTTTGAGCAGTATACGCTGGCAGCCTTTATTAATCAGGGGTATTTTGAAAAACATATCAACCGGATGCGGCTTTTTTACAGCAGACAGCGGAAAAAGCTGATCGAGGCGATCGAGCACAGTTCTCTGAAGGAAAAATGCCGGATTATTGAAAATGATTCCGGATTACATTTCCTGCTGCATTTGCAGACTGAATTGTCAGATCAGTGCCTTTCGGAACAATTAAAGCAGCAGGGAATAAAAATGCGTCCGCTGTCAGAATATTTTCTGACAGCAGAAAACAGCCGGGAGCATTATTTTATTATTAATTATTCCAGCGTAGATTTGGAAAAAATACCGGCAGCCTGTGACAAAATTTACCGGTTGATATAAATAGGGTAGGAAGAGGTATAAAAATTGCAGATGTTCAGATAAAAAGATACTCTGATTGTTTGAAAGATGATTGATTTTCACTCGGTCAGAGTATTTTTATTTTATTTGAGTTATGGTAAAATAAAACGATATAATAAAACAAAGAATAAACAGGAAAATATACATATGAAAAACATATTGATGATAGGAACCGGAGGCACCATTGCCTCCAAGCAGACAGAATATGGACTGGCGCCCGGCCTTTCCGCAGAAGATATTTTAAATTATATTCCGGCAGTCAGTAAAATCTGTGAGGTAGATTCCCTGCAAGTATGCAATCTGGACAGCACGAATGTGACACCGGAGCACTGGAAACTGCTGGCAAAGACCGTGCAGGAAAATTATGACAGGTATGACGGATTTGTCATCTGTCATGGCACGGATACGCTGGCGTACACAGCAGCCGCACTGTCTTATATGATCCAGAATTCCAGGAAACCGATTGTTATTACCGGAGCACAAAAGCCGATTGAGATGGACGTGACAGACGCAAAAACAAACCTGCTGGACAGTTTCATCTATGCCTCTGATAACGATTCACAGGATGTCAACATTGTGTTTGACGGGAAAGTCATTGTCGGAACGAGAGCCAGAAAAGAGCGGGCGAAAAGCTACAATGCATTTTGCAGCATTAATTTCCCATATCAGGCGGTGATCCAGGATGGCATGCTCGTGCGCTATATCACAGAAATGCCATATACCGGACCGGTGCGGTTCTACTATGAGATGAAAAACAGCGTCTATGTGCTGAAACTGATTCCGGGCATGCAGCCGGATATTTTGCCATATCTGTTTGAACGGTATGACTGTCTGGTGGTAGAGAGTTTTGGTGTGGGTGGAATACCGGAGTCACTGTTGGATGAATTTTATACGCAGATGAACAAGTGGAAAGATAAGGGGAAAATCCTTGTCATGACGACGCAGGTGGCCAATGAGGGCAGCAATATGACGGTGTATGAAGTAGGGAAAAAGGTAAAATTGGATTTCAAAATACTGGAAGCTTATGATATGACGCTGGAAGCAACGATTACAAAAATGATGTGGCTTATGGGAATGGGAGATCAGACCTTTGAGGAAATGAAGCGGGATTTTTACCGGCTGGTGAACCATGATATTCTGTTTACGAAGCGCATGGAAGGAGAATTTCGCTAAAAAACAAGAATCACATAAAAGAGAATTAGCGAAAAAGCATTTTAATGATAATCTGCTATATATTATAAATGCAGAAAAAGATCGCGAAACGATACCGATAAAGATGAATGGACGAATGAATGATTGGCAAAAACAGTTTTCTTTGAAATTTCTGTGTGGTATGATAAAGAAAATTATAAGCGAGAACGTCGCAGCATCATTGTAGAATGTGGAGGATTGGAAATATGGAAAAAAACATTGATATTGCAGCACTTGGCGAATTATTGGTTGATTTTACAGAAGCTGGAACAGGCGCAGATGGTATGCGTTTGTTTGAACAGAATCCAGGTGGAGCTCCGGCAAATCTGCTGACGGTTGCCAGCCATATGGGTTATCGGACAGAATTTATCGGAAAAGTTGGAAAAGATATGCATGGTGCATTTTTGAAAAAGACTCTGGAAAAAGAAAATATTGGTGTTTCTAACCTGATTGCTGTATCCTTTCGTAGCAAACCAGTGGAATAATCACCGACAGAAACAGCTCATCAGCAGTTATGAAGATAACCTCACACAGTTGACAGAAGCCGGAGATATTGATTATGCGAAGGAACTGAAGAAAGCACAGGCATACAACGATGCACTGGTACCGAGTATCCTGCCGGATTCCTTTGCAGTGGCAGATGCCAGAGAGGAAGAAGACAGTACCTATATGAATTGCCTGAACCTGACCGGGGACGGCATGATGGGAATCGTAGAGATTCCGAAGATCGCCATCAAGCTTCCGATTTATCACGGAACAAGTGATGAGGTGCTGCAGCAGGCAGCAGGACATCTGGAAGGAAGTTCCCTTCCGATTGGCGGTGAGAGCACACATGCAGTTATTTCCGCACACCGCGGTTTACCGAGTGCTTCTCTTTTTACCGATCTGGATCAGATGAAGATCGGCGATCATTTCCTGATTCATGTGCTGGATAACACATTATGTTACGAAGTGGATCAGATTCTGGTGGTTGAACCGGAAGATACCGATGCACTGGCAGTCGAAGAGGGAGAAGATCTGGTGACATTGCTGACCTGTACCCCATATGGTGTGAATACACAGAGACTTCTGGTGCGTGGACACCGTGTGGATTATGTGGCAGATGAAGTGGCAGCAGAGCAGACACCGCTCAGCGGCATCAGCCTTCATACAAATTATCTGCTCTGGGTAATCGTAGGAATTTTGATTACCGGAGTGTTTATCCTGATTCTGTTTATCAGAGAGAAACGATTCAGAAAGAAAGCAGCACGGGAGAAGGAAACAGAAGAATGAAAGAAGTAGAACCGCAGGAGAAACCTGCAAAGAAAAAGAGGAGATTGGCTCCGGTTCTTTTCGGCTTACTGTTTTTCGTTGGATTCGGCATTCTGGCTTATCCGACGATCTCCAATCAGTGGAATACATACCGACAGAATCAGCTGATCAGTAATTATGAAGATAACTTACAATCCCTGGATGCGACGGATTTTACCGATGAGTGGCAGAAAGCGGAAGCCTTTAATCAGACCATTACCGACAATGATCTCTACGGAGATGTGTTTGGCGAAGATGACGGCGATCTGAAAAATACAGATTACTGGAAGGTTCTGAATGTAGAAGACAACGGAGTGATGGGATATCTGTCCATTCCGAAGATCAATATCAAACTTGCAATTTATCATGGAACCGGCGATGATGTACTCCAGACCGGAGTCGGACATCTGAACGGTACGAAGCTTCCGATTGGAGGAGAAAGTAATCATGCAGTGCTGGCGGCACACAGAGGTCTGCCGAGTGCCAGACTTTTTACCGATATCGATCAGATGGAAGCCGGGGACAAATTTTACATCCATGTGTTGGATGAGGTACTTGCCTATCAGGTAGATCAGATCCTGCCGATGGTGGACAAGGATGATCATGAGACACTGCAGGATGCTTTGAAGATTGAGGATGGAAAGGATCAGGTGACGTTATTTACCTGTACACCGTATGGTGTCAATTCCCACAGACTTCTTGTCAGAGGTACGAGGGTACCATATAATGGAGAAGAGGAAGTAACAGGTTCCGTAGCAGACACTATGCTGCATGCGATCCAGAACTACTATATGTTATATCTGCTTCTCGGAATTGCGATCACGGTTCTGATCATTGTGATCATGAAAGTCGCATCAGGAAGAAAACAGCGCAATACATAGAGGAAAGACATTAAAGGAGGAGACGAGGCGATGATGAAAAAAAGAGTAAAACAAGGAAGTGCCATCTTACTGGCATTTGCCGTGGCATTGTCGGTATTCGTTCTGCCTGGTGTATGGGCGGCGAGTGCGATAGATGTGGATAGAAAAGACTGCTCGGTGGAGTTTTCCGTGGGTGGTGAGTATAAGGAACTGAACACGAATGACCTGTCGGTAAAGCTGTATCGGGTCGCTTCTGTAGATAAAGCCGGAGCTTATACACCGGTGAGTGACTTTTCCGGACTGGATCTGAGTGCACTGAGCCGGGAGAATAAGGATTCCGCAGCTAAATGGCTGGAACGTGCACAGGCTGCAGAGGATATGGTGACAGCCAATACTGCTGTTGCGGCAGATCCTACTATTAAAAAAGGAAAAGCTACGGTGGAAAATCTGGAAACCGGACTTTATCTCGTATCGGTAGAACAGCTGGTAACAACGAATTATGTCTATACATTTACACCGTATCTGATTTCTCTGCCGAATAACTATTACAGCGGCGAGGGAACCAGCGATGCCTGGGTATATCATCTCACCGGTGACAATGCCATCGGCCTGAAACCGGAGCAGCAGCAGAGAACCGGAGATCTGATCATCAACAAGACATTGAAAAATCAGAATACTACCTTTGGCGATAAGGCAACCTTCGTTTTCCAGATCGATATTACAAATGGTGATAAGAAAGAAAGCAAAGTCGAGGCACTGACCTTTGATGCGGTTGGTGATCAGTCCGTACATCTCACGGGACTTCCGGCAGGGGCTGCCGTGAAAGTGACTGAGGTATACAGCGGAGCATCTTACGACCTGAAATCTGACAACGGAGTTGAGACAGTGATCAAAGCAAATGATGAATACAGCCAGGCGGATGCACCGGTGGCAGAGGTTTCCTTTGTCAATGACGTCAATAAGAGTACCAATGGCGGCTACGGCGTGATCAACCATTTTGAATTAAATGATAACGGTTTGTATGATATTGCTGAAGTGAGATAAAAGGAGGGATGCCAAATGAGAAAGCTACATAAGAAACCACTGGTTCTGGCGGCTGCAGCGATCGCTCTGACCGGCTCCCTGACCGTGGGAAGTGCCATGGCATATTTTACCACATATGCCACAGCGGGCGGTGGTGTCAGGATGAATATGGGATTCACGACCACTGTTCCGGATGAGAAGATCGATGAAAAAGGCAAACATGTCACCATCATCAATAAAGGCGATTATGATTGTTTCGTTAGAGTCAAAGCATTTGCACCGGTGGCACTGACGTATCTGGCACCGGATGGTGGATGGCAGGCAGGTGATGACGGATACTGGTATTATGAAAGTGTCCTTCCGGCAGGTGAAACGACGAAGCAGGAGCTGAATATCTCTTATCAGTTCCCGTCAGGTGACGAGAAAGCTTCTGAATTCAATGTCGTAGTCATTCAGGAATGTACACCGGTTCTGTTTGATGCAAATGGAAATGCTTATGCTGACTGGAATCATGCAGTGACAGCAGACAGTGGCGATACACAGGAGTAGGAGGTAGGTTGACATGAAGAAGAGAAAGAAATCATTTCCGAAGATCACAGTCCTGCTTCTGGCTGCCTCCGCAGTGCTTCTGGTAGGAAGTGGTGTGGGAAGTGCGAGAGCGGCACTGACGTATTACAGTGAGAATTATTCCGCACAGATGAATATGCAGAGTATCGGTGTATCTCTGGTAGAAAATGATGCGGTAGTCAGCAGCAGGGATTATGTATCAGATAATGAGTGGTCAGGTAGCACAGAGGGTACACTGCTTGCAAATATGCTGGGTGAGGATGAGAAGTTTACACCGGGCAAACGCTATAATGAAGCCATCAGCGTGAAGAATAGCGGAAACATTGATACATTCGTTCGTGTCATTCTGACCAGAAGCTGGCAGGATGCCGAGGGAAAGAAGAATACATCGCTGTCTCCGGATCTGATCGAATTGAATTATCTGACTGATAACGGCTGGGTGATCGCAGAGAATCAGTCCACACCGGAGCGTACGGTTCTGTATTATACAAAGGCATTGCCAGTGGGAGAGACCACACCGGCACTGTCCGATACGATCCGTGTCAATGAATCCATTGCACAGGATGTGACAAAGCAGGTAGATGGAAATACCATTCGATACACTTATAAATATGACGGTTACAGTTTTCATGTAGATGCGGAAGTAGATGCAGTCCAGACGCATAACGCACAGGAAGCAATCAAGAGTGCCTGGGGTGTGGATGTCAGCGTGAACGATGATGAGACTGTTATGAGTCTGCAGTAAGGAGGTACAGAGCTATGAAAAAGAAGATTTTGTGCCTCGTAATGACCCTCGTAATGACGGCCGGGGCAGCGACAACAGCATTTGCAAGAGATTATCAGGGAGCTGACGGATGGCAGGTGACATTCGACGGCAGCAAGATGAGCAGTAATTTTCAGGATAATGATGTGACAGACGAAATGGCAAATATCCAGCCGGGTGACAGCATCGAACTGAAAGTAAACGTAATGAATTCCGACAGTGGAAGTACCGACTGGTATATGACCAACGAAGTCATCCAGACACTGGAGGATGCACAGCAGTCTGCGGCGGGCGGCGGATACAGCTACCGTCTGACTTATGTAGGCAGCGACAAGAAAGAAACCGTGCTGTATGACAGCACAACCGTCGGCGGCGAGGGTTCTTCCAAAACCGGCGAAGGATTGAAGCAGGTAGATAACTCCACACAGGAATATTTTTATCTGGGACGTCTGGCATCTCAGGAGAGCGGAACGGTTCATCTGACGGTAGGTGTCGAAGGTGAGACACAGGGTAACGGTTATCAGCTGACACTGGCAAAGCTTCGTATGAATTTTGCAACAGAGAAGGTAGCACAGGATACGGTTACGACCATCGAGAAGACAGAGAAGACAGAAGTCCGCGGGGAGGACAAAGTCATCACCACTACCAAACGTGTAAAAACCGGCGATACGAATCTGATGCTCAGATACAGTGTGATCGCACTGGCCAGCGGCGTTGTATGCCTGATCCTGGCGGTAGTGACTATGAATCGCAGAAAGAAAGAAGCGGAAACGGCACAGAGGAAAGGAGAGAAATAATATGTTGAAATGGAAAAAATTATTCGTATCTCTTCTGAGTGTATCCGTGATCGCAGGGCTTGGAGCTGCACCGGTAAAGGCAGCACAGACTGTGACACCTTACACATACAAAGTGACGTTATCAGCAGGAAATAAGGGAACCATCAATGGACAGCAGAAGGTCGAAGAAGTTGATCTGGCAGCCGGATCTACGGTTTCTTTTGATATAAATGACATCAAAGTGTCAGATGAAAAATATTATGTCAAAGGAATCCGTCTCAGCGGACGTGATAATTCCGAAGCACTGGCAGCACCTGCATTCCGGGTAAACGGCGATGCAGATTATGTGGTTGCTTACGGAATCAAGGGTGATATGGTAGCTTATACCGTGAACTATGAGGATGAGCAGGGCAATAAACTGGCAGAAAGCCAGACGTTTTATGGAAACGTCGGTGATAAACCGGTGGTAGCTTACCGCTATATCGAGAATTATGTGCCGCAGGCGCTGGCGCTGACCAAGACATTGAGTGACAACGAGGCAGAGAATGTCTTTACATTCAAATATGCACCGGGAGCCACCAATCGTGTTGTGGAGACAGTCAACCACGTCACAGTCGTTATTCCGGGCAATACCATCACAAACACCGTGACCATTCCGGCAGGAACCACTGGTACCACCGGTGGAAACAGAACCGGAGCCAATGGAACAAACGGTGCGGGTGCGAATGGAACTACCGGAACAAACGGAACCGGAACAAACGGAACCGGAACAAATGCAGACGGTACGACAACTCCGGGTGGAACAGATGCCAACGGCGGACAGGATGCAGACCAGAATGGTACAGTAGAGAATCCGGATGAGCAGACACCGCAGGATCAGATCAATCTGGATGATGAGGATACACCGACCGGTAATATCGATGCCGGAAAGGAAACTCAGGAAAAGAATAAGACTCTGGGTGTAAGTATTGCAATTATCGTTGCTGCTGTTGTGGTACTGATCGCTCTGTTTGTGGCAATGAAACGTCGGAAAAAAGAGACAAAATAAAAGAAGATATAAATACATGTGAAGATGTATAAGGTTGTGAGGTACAGCGGCAAAAGCCGCTGTACCTTTTTTGAGCTTGGATTTGAGAGCGTTCTTCTGTACAGCTTCTTCTTGCACAAAAGAAAGCTCTATGCTATAGTAAAAGCACGCAAGCACATTTCTAAGTGGTTGCACAAGTTTCTAAATAAACCGGACAGGTTTCTGAATTTCGGAAGCTCATGATCGAGTATTTCCCAAAGAAAGAAAAAGATAAATGAAAAGTGGAAAATACAGAAAGGGGCTGTTAAAATTAAGCGATTTGACATATACTGATTCTATAATTAATGAAATCAGAGTAATCTAAAAGATAGAAAAGTGAGAAACATGGACAATACAATATTTTCTGGTGAATCAATTCAATGACAATGGCGGAGAAAAAGGACGGAGAAGATTCGGAGAAAGTTCGGAAAAGGTTCGGAGAAAGTTCGGAGAAGACTCAGATGAATGAGTTGACGGATACCCAAAAGAAAATTGTGGAGCTTCTTTGTTATGATAAACAGTTATCAGCAAAAAAATAGCTGAAAAATTGGGATTAGGAAGTCGAAGTATAGAAAAAAATATTAAAAAGTTAAAAACACTTGGCTTTCTTATACGACATGGTTCTCCTAAAAACGGTTACTGGGAAGTTACAGATTGCGATACAGAGGAGAAAAACAAATGAGCAGAGCAGATCAATCACACAGAAGGAGAAAAAATCCACTGGCGGCGGTGTTTCGGGCGGTCGGCATCATTTTACTGATTGCCATCATTGCGATATGTGTCCCGCTGATCGTACCGAAGACTATGGGATATCAGCTTTACACTGTTGTCAGCGGCAGTATGGAACCGGCGGTTCCCACAGGAAGCCTGGTATATATCAAATATGTGGAACCGGGAGACATTGAGACGGGCGATATTATCGCTTTTTACGGCTCGGATGCCCAGGGATCCATCATCACACATCGCGTGGTATCTAACAGTAATGCGATGGGAGAGTTTATTACAAAAGGTGATGCCAACGCGGAAAATGATATGAATCCGGTGACTTATGAGCAGTATGTGGGAAAGATGGTACGTTCCATACCGAAAGTAGGGGGCATTGTCCAGACGATTACTGTCGGATCAGGAAAGACGGTGCTGAAATGTGTCATCGGGCTGGCAATCGTGCTTCAGGTTCTTGCAGCAGTACTGAACCGGAAGTACGAGGATGGAGAAGCAGAGGATACGGATTGATTTTTTGTATCGGAAAAGAAACAAGAACTGATGTGTGATCACATTGACAGAAAAGTATCAATGTGATATAAATAATACATACATGGTGTGTTACTGATTACGCAGGCATTAACCGTGCATAGATATTTTTTTTGATATTTATGTAGGGTTAGTGCCTTTTTTGTGGTTCGGCCGACATGAAAAAAGTTACTTCCTGCTATGTGAATTCAAAAAATGGGTACACTATAACAAATACTGTCTACGAGAGAGTGAGGAGAACTATGAAAGACAAAATTTTTGGAATTTTGCAGAGGGTTGGCCGTTCTTTTATGCTGCCGATCGCTATTCTGCCGGTTGCAGGTCTGCTGCTGGGAATCGGCGGATCTTTTACGAATGAAACAATGCTGGAAACTTACGGTCTTCTGGGGGTTATGGGACCGGGAACCGTACTGAATCAGATCCTGCAGGTTATGAACGCTGCCGGTAACATTATTTTTACGAATCTGCCGATTATATTTGCAATGGGTGTAGCAATCGGTATGGCGAAAAAGGAAAAAGAAGTAGCAGCGCTGGCAGCTGTTATTGCATTTTTCATCATGCATGCTTCAATTGGGGCACTGATCAACATCAAGGGCGGTGCGGACACAATGCTGTCCGGTTCTGTTACAGATGTATGTGGTATCACATCCCTTCAGATGGGTGTATTTGGCGGTATCATCGTTGGTCTGGGTGTTGCGGCACTGCACAACCGTTTTTACAAGATTGAGCTTCCGCAGGTATTATCCTTCTTCGGAGGAACCCGTTTTGTACCGATCATTTCCGGTATCGTGTTTGTGGGTGTCGGAATCCTGATGTTCTTTGTATGGCCGGTGATCCAGTCCGGTATTTACGCACTTGGTGATCTGGTTCTGAAATCCGGTTATGCAGGAACCTGGGTATACGGATTCCTGGAGCGTTTACTGCTTCCGTTTGGTCTGCATCACGTATTTTATCTGCCGTTCTGGCAGACAGGTGTGGGCGGAACACTGGAAGTCGGTGGAAAACTCATTGAAGGCGCACAGAATATTTTCTTTGCACAGCTGTCTGATCCGACAGTAAAACATTTTGCAGTATCTGCAACCAGATTTATGTCCGGTAAATTCCCGCTGATGATCTTTGGTCTTCCGGGAGCCGCACTGGCAATGTACCGCACAGCGAAACCGGAAAAAAGAAAAGCGGTCGGCGGTCTGCTCCTTTCCGCAGCACTGACTTCCATGCTGACAGGTATCACAGAGCCTCTGGAGTTTACCTTCCTGTTTGTGGCACCGCTGCTGTACGGTATCCACTGCGTATTTGCAGGTCTGGCTTATATGCTGATGCATATCTGCAATGTAGGTGTCGGAATGACATTCTCCGGCGGATTTATCGATCTGTTCCTGTTCGGTATCATGCAGGGCAACAAGAAAACAAGCTGGGTATGGGTAGTGATCATCGGTGTGATCTACTTCATTGTATATTACTTCCTGTTCAGCTTCCTGATCAAAAAACTGAACCTGAAGACACCGGGCCGTGATGACACAGAAGAAGTAAAACTGTATACAAGAGCAGATGTCAATGCGAGAAAAGAAGGCGAAAATGGTGCCGCAAGTGAGGATCCGGTTTCCGAGGGAATTTTACAGGGCCTTGGCGGCAAGAAGAATATTTCTGATGTGGACTGTTGTGCCACAAGACTGCGTTGTACGGTATTCAAACCGGAACTGGTCAACGATGCGCTCCTGAAAGCAACCGGCGCTTCTGGTGTGGTTCACAAAGGAAACGGTGTTCAGATCATCTACGGACCGAAAGTAACCGTTATTAAATCAAATTTTGAGGATTATCTGGAGAAAGCCCCGAACGAGGAGCTTCATACAGACGAAACAGCTTCTGATGCTGCAGATACCGTACCGACAGAGACTGCCGCAGAAACACAGGAAGCAAAAGAAGTGGTAAAAGAGACCATTATCGTATCAAGCCCGATCACAGGTATCGCAGCAGATCTGGCAACTGCACCGGATGATGCGTTTGCAGGCAGAATGATGGGTGACGGAGCAGTCGTGACTCCGACAGCAGCAACCATCGTAGCACCGGAAGATGGACAGGTCATCTTCGTATTTGATACAAAACATGCGATCGGATTTCTGACAGACAGCGGTTTATCCATGCTGCTGCACATCGGTATCGACACAGTTAATCTGGAAGGCAAAGGCTTTACCTGTTTTGTGGAAAACGGACAGAGCGTGAAGAAGGGTGACAAACTGCTGGAGATCGACATTGATTATCTGACAGCCAATGCACCGTCACTGTGTTCTCCGATTCTGTGCACCGAATTGGAGGATAACCAGAAGGTCAGATTGCTGGCAGAGGGTGAGGTAAAAGCCGGAGATCCGCTGTTTGCAGTAGATGTATATGAAGAGGAAGCATAATATGACACAGGAATACAAAGGAAAATCTGTTTATAAGGGAATTGCACTGGGACCGGTCGTAGTGTTCCAAAAGAATGATGTCCAGGTAAAACGCGAAAAAATCGCAGATGCAGAAGGTGAGATCGCCCGTATGCAGGATGCGGTCCGTGCATCGCAGGAACAGCTGCAGAAACTGTATGATAAGGCAGTGAAAGAAGTTGGTGAAGCCAGCGCAGCGATTTTTGAGGTGCATCAGATGATGTTGGAAGATGAGGATTATCAGGATGCCATCTGCAATATGATCCGCAATGAAATGGTGAATGCAGAGTATGCGGTTGCAGTGACCGGTGATAATTTTGCCGAGATGTTTGCCAGCATGGATGATGATTATATGCAGGCGAGATCCGCAGATATCCGTGATATCTCCAACCGTCTTGTCCAGAATCTGTCCGGCCATGCACCGGTGGATATGAATGATATGGAGCCATCGATCATTGTGGCAGATGATCTGTCTCCAAGCGAGACTGTTCAGATGGACAAGGACAAGATCCTCGGTTTTGTCACAGTACACGGATCTACCAATTCTCATACGGCGATCCTTGCGCGTATGATGAACATTCCGGCTCTGATCGGCGTGCCGGTGGAACTGGATGCCCTGCAGAATGGGATGCAGGCAGTTGTAGATGGGTTTGTAGGTACTTTTGTCGTAGAGCCTTCCAAAGAAGTGTGTGAACAGACAAAAGCCCGCATGGCAGAAGAGGCTGAGAAACAGCAGCTGCTGCAGCAGATGAAAGGGCAGGAAACGGTGACGAAGGACGGCAGACAGGTGCATCTGTATGCAAATATCGGCAGCGTGTCTGACATCGCAAGTGTACTGGATAATGATGCGGAAGGTATTGGCCTGTTCCGAAGTGAATTCCTGTATCTTGGAAAAACGGATTTTCCGACAGAGGAAGAGCAGTTCAATGCATACAAACAGGCGCTGCAGCTGATGGCAGGCAAAAAAGTGATCATCCGGACACTGGACATCGGTGCAGACAAACAGGTGGATTATTTTAACCTCGGTCAGGAGGATAATCCGGCCATGGGCTATCGTGCCATCCGTATCTGTCTGAAGCAGCCGGAGATTTTCAAGACACAGCTGCGTGCGTTACTTCGTGCAGCGGTATATGGAAATCTGTCTGTGATGTATCCGATGATCACTTCCACAGAGGAAGTGGAGCAGATTTTTGCCATTGTAGAAGAAGTGCGGGCTGAGCTGGAAGCAGCGGAAATCCCGTATAAAATGCCGGAGCAGGGTGTCATGATCGAGACACCGGCAGCTGTGATGATCAGCGATGAACTGGCAGAGATGGTGGATTTCTTCAGTATCGGAACCAACGACCTGACACAGTATACACTGGCGATTGACCGTCAGAATGCTAAACTGGATGATTTTTACAA
>OGDN01004243.1_pt1 | contig 13195 bp, 12 predicted proteins | sample 1570271 | NCBI WGS metagenome assembly OGDN01 (sample SAMEA4384481, study PRJEB24528) | human gut metagenome | reverse complement strand
AATACTCCAATTTTATTCATCTTTGATTCTATTTTAATGTGATGGTGCAAAGATAGAGGGTATCGGAGACATAGAAAATCCCCATTTATAATGGAATAATTGCTTCATTCTCATTATAAATGGGGATAAAATAGAATATGGAACTGTAAATTAGTTAAGATCAATCCTTTTTAATGGTGGAACAGGCGAATACCTGTGAATGCCATCGCCATATTATACTTGTCGCAAGTACTGATAACATGGTCATCGCGTACAGAACCACCCGGCTGTGCGATATAGCTTACACCGCTTTTATGTGCGCGTTCGATATTGTCTCCGAAAGGGAAGAATGCGTCAGAGCCTAAAGCCACTCCTGTCATTGTATCCAGCCATGCACGTTTCTCTTCACGGGTCAGCACTTCCGGCTTTTCTGTGAAGAATTGCTGCCAGATACCTTCTGCTAATACATCGTCGTGATCTTCTGAGATATAAACGTCAATCGTATTGTCACGGTCTGCGCGGCGGATCTTTTCAATCCAGGGCAGATTCATCACTTTCGGGTGTTGGCGGAGATACCAGATGTCAGCTTTGTTTCCGGCAAGGCGTGTACAGTGGATACGTGACTGTTGTCCGGCACCGATACCAATCGCTTGTCCGTCTTTTGCATAGCATACGGAATTGGATTGTGTATATTTTAAGGTGATTAGTGCAATAATCAGGTCACGTTTTGCTTCAGCCGGAATTTCTTTGTTTTGCGTAGGCATTTCTTTCAAAAGACTCTCGTCTATTTTCAGCTCGTTTCTGCCTTGCTCAAAAGTAACTCCAAAAACATCTTTATGCTCAATAGGGGCCGGACGGTAAGCCGGATCTATTTTGATGACATTGTAAGTTCCTTTTCTTTTGTTTTTTAGAATTTCCAGGGCTTCGGGAGTATAATCAGGTGCAATTACACCATCAGATACTTCACGATTGATGATGCGTGCTGTTTCTTCGTCACAAGTGTCGGACAGTGCGATAAAGTCTCCGTAAGAAGACATACGGTCGGCACCACGTGCACGTGCGTAGGCAGTAGCCAGTGGCGATAGTTTTACATCATCTACAAAATAGATTTTCTTCAGCGTGTCGCTCATTTCTACGGCAACAGCAGCCCCCGCCGGGCTGACATGTTTGAATGATGCAGCCGCTGGAAGACCGGTAGCTTCTTTTAGTTCTTTTACTAGTTGCCAACTGTTGAATGCATCCAACAGATTGATATAACCGGGGCGTCCGTTTAATACCTCAATAGGTAGTTCGCCTTCTTTCATGAAGATACGGGCAGGCTTTTGATTCGGGTTGCAGCCGTATTTCAGTTCGAGTTCGTTTGCCATATTATTTAATTATGAATTACTGATTACAGATTGATAGCGACAAAATTACTAAAAAAAGAATAGCCAGCCTACACTCCTGTTATAAATTAGTAACATGTAATTAGTATTTGGAAAACTGTAAATAGTGAAAATACCTATTTGTGGTGATTGCATATCCTCGAAATATTCCGTTTCTTTGCAGTCGCTAATATAAATAGGTGTAAATGGATAATTTGCAAAAATACAAACCAACTGATAAGATGATCGATCTCATCAGTGATAACTATTCCTTGTTACAAGTGATGAGCCGTTTCGGTCTTTCGTTGGGATTTGGTGACAAAACAGTGAAAGAAGTCTGTGAGCTCAATGGAGTAGATTGCCGGACTTTCCTGATTGTAGTCAATTTTATGTCTGAAGGTTTCTCCCGAATGGATGGAAGCAGTGAGGATATTTCTATTCCTGCGCTGATTGATTATCTGCGGCAAGCCCATATTTATTTCCTGGACTTTTCTCTCCCTGCGATTCGTCGTAAATTGATTGAAGCAATTGACTGCTCACAGGATGATGTCGCTTTTCTGATCCTCAAATTCTTCGATGAATATACACGGGAAGTGCGTAAGCATATGGACTACGAAGAGAAAACGGTATTTAAGTATGTGGATGCGCTGATAAATGGCAATGCTCCCAGAAATTATCAGATCAGCACATTCTCCAAACATCATGACCAAGTGGGAGAGAAGCTGACAGAACTGAAGAATATCATCATTAAATATTGTCCAGCCAAAGCCAATGAGAATCTGCTGAACGCGGCTCTTTTCGATATATATGCTTGTGAGGCCGGTTTGGAATCTCATTGTAAAGTTGAAGATTATATTTTTGTTCCTGCCATTCTGAAGCTGGAAAGGAGGATTAGGGAAAATGAAAAATAACGAAGCCGTTCGAATAGCGATTGCCGAAGCCTCAGTAATTATTCGAGGGGGGCTGACCGCTGCCTTGAAGCGCCTTCCTAATGTGAAGGTGCAGCCTATTGAATTACTTTCAGTTGAAGCTCTGAATGATTGTCTGCGTACGCAGTACCCGGAAATGTTGATTGTAAATCCTGCTTTTGGTGATTACTTTGATGTGAGTCGGTTCCGGGAAGAAACTGCTGGCAAGAAAATACGTTTGATTGCCTTGGTTACTTCTTTCGTAGATGCCTCTTTACTGAGTAAATATGATGAGTCTATTTCTATCTTCGATGACTTGGATATTCTTTCTAAAAAGATTCATGGACTGCTGAATCTGGTTTCGGAAGAAGAGGAGGTTGACAGTCAGGAAGCGCTTAGTCAACGAGAGAAAGAGATTGTGATTTGTGTGGTGAAAGGCATGACAAATAAGGAGATTGCGGAAAATCTGTTTTTATCTATCCATACTGTTATTACTCACCGTAGAAATATCAGCAAAAAGCTACAGATACATAGTGCGGCTGGGTTGACTATTTATGCCATTGTAAATAAGCTTGTTACACTTAATGATGTGAAGGATTTATAACCTTTAAATTATGTTATAAAACCTGAAACCGTTTGCGAACACGGAAACTTTTCGTACCTTTGCAGAGCAGTTGAGAAATTGCTATTAGTTTAAAAGGTAAAAGAAAAGATTATTAAGGTATTAGATTTAAATAATAAAGGTATTAAATTTTTTAGTGTTCAATAGGACATTTTTTGGTAAAAGGTAAAAAGGATAACAATAGGTAAGAAGTTTAAAAGGTAAAAAGAAGATTAGTTTTCAGGAATTGAGGTAATAAAAGAAAAGCCTTCCTGGCTTTTCTGATGCTGTGGCGAGTGGTTCCCTTTCAGGAATTGACTCGTTTTTTTGTTTATAGATGCGGGACACCGGAAATGATATAAAGGACGGGGTAGTCCGAAAAACCTGTTTGAGCTCTATGCCGTACAGAAATGAAGAATGAAGAATGATGAATGAAGAATTACTTTGCAGCGTGATAGCGCAGCCAATTCTTCATTCTTCATTCTTCATTCAAAACCGTACAGAAAGAAACAAACTGAAAGCAACTGGGGTTTCGGATTGATCCTAAAGAATCGATATAAAAACAAAATCCCGACGAAATCGCTTCGGCGGGACTCTATTTCATTTTTTACTTAAATGTGGCTACGTAATAAAATTATGACTAATTAATTCAATTCTGATACTGCAAAGATAGTGTGTTTCAGTATCTGTCACAATCCCCTTTATGAGGTATATTGCGTAGTTGTTCTCACTATTAATAATTAGAGGTAGGTATCATTTTACTTTTTTCCACTCTTTGGTTGCGAAATCATAGGATTTGATCACTTTTGCAGGGCATCCGGCACAGATAGAGTATGCCGGGATGGAGCGGCTGACAACGCTTCCGGCAGCTACTACACTGTGTTTTCCTAAAATTACTCCCGGTAGTATGACAGAATTTGCTCCTATCCACACATCATCTTCAATAGTAACGGGTTGGGTACTTACTCCCTGTTCATCGATTGATTTCTCCGCATCTTGATAATTGTGGTTAAGTCCTGTGACTGTTATATTCTGGGCAAGATTCACATGGTTTCCTATGCGAACCGGACCGATTAGGGTATTTCCCAGTCCGATACGGGTATAATCTCCAATAAATAGGTCTCCCACCGCATTATTAAGGCAGCAGAAATCCTCTACTACTGAATAGCATCCTAACGAGAACTGATTGAAAGGAGGAAGGTCTTTGCGAACACTGCGATAAATAACGGAACCTTTTCCACGTTTCAGATATACAAAATAGAAGAGTCGTATCCACCAGTTGGGACGTGTTTTTACAGGATGCATAATAAAACGGTGTACAGCTTTTTTTAATGCTGGATTCTGTTTGATTCGCTGTTTTAGTGTCTTTTTCTCCATATTGAATGTTTTTGCTTTTTTTTATCTTCTACTAAATAATCCGGTATTGCCAGGCTGTATGTTATTGCCGATCCTAAGAGCAATATCCACCATTTGAGCGACGAAGTCCAGCTGTATTCTGTTATCAATAAAGTCCAGATGCTGATAAAGGTACACAATTTTATCGGAGAAGGGATCAGTTGTTGGGCTATGTGGTTGCAGAAATTCCAGTTTCCCTCTAATAGAGATGGCAATAGATAAGAGAGAGTTTTTCGTATGCGTCTGCGATAAGGATAAACAGGAGCTGAATCACAGTATACAATTACATCAGGTAGGTATTCAATATATATATTTTGTTTGAATAACTTTCGTTCGAGATTTGTTCTGGCAGTTTTTTGATTCTTTTGTAGCCATTCCAGGTCAAAAGCCATATTGGTTCCGAAGAGGCTTGAAGAAAAGCCGATCTGAGTATTTCCTGATCTGAAAAGACTATTGTTTATTTCTTCGGATAGGGCATGAAAGCGTTTTCGAATCCCTTTATGTTCATTGACAACTGTATGTAGTTGTATGGCTTGTATTCCGGCATCGTAGGCATTATAAATCTTTTCCAGAAAATGGGATGATAAAGAACTGCTCTTGTCAGAAAGAAGAATAACTAACTTATATCGTTCTTTATCCAATGAATGAATTGCTTCCAGCAAGTCTTTGTATGTGATGAACTCATATGCTTCTTGATACATTGAAGGAAGAAGACTTCCGGCTGGAACCAATATAGCGCAATGATATTGTTTTTGAGCTTTAGGGTAATTTGTTCGTTTGAAATGTGAAGCAACAGCGAATATGAAAAGATATAGGAGCAAAAGTCCTATACAAAAAAATAAAAAATCATCTGTTATGTAGATAAAGTTATCCATTCTGTAGTGAATGAGTTATACGTTCTCTTTTTGAACAAATGCAGTAACTGTTTTCAGAATGATTTTTATGTCCAGTCCGAAGGAGAATGTTTTTGCATATTGGATATCCAGTTGCTTGCGTTCTTCCGCAGAGAGTTTGCCTGCTTCACCTCTTTTTTCAACCTGCCATAGTCCGGTAAGTCCGGCGGGTCCCATGAACCGGTCGATATGTTCATCGCTGGTCAGTAACTCTGCTTCGTAAAGTGGGAGAGGGCGATTACCTACTATAGACATATCTCCTTTGAGGATATTGATAAGCTGTGGTAGTTCATCAATGCTGTATTTACGTATGAAACGCCCTACCTTTGTTATTCTTGGGTCATTTTCCAATTTTACAAAAGCGTTGCTCTTCTCTTTCGATTTTTTGTGAATATAGTCTTCTTCCGAAATAACGAAATCATCGGATATCAGGAGGATTTCTTCTTCATCTGCTTCTTCTAAAATACTTGCTTCTTCTCCCCAAATATCTTCTTCCTCTTCTTCTTGTTGGTATTGGTTGAGGGTGTTAAAATCCTTCAGATGTTTATCGGCATCGGTATACATCGAACGAAATTTGAGAAAATCGAATATCAGGTAGTTGCTTCCTACACGTTTGGATTTGTAGATAATCGGTCCTTTACTCTCCATGCGAATGGCTATAGCTGTAGCTATTAAAAGAGGAGAGAGAAAAAGTAATGCCATTCCGGAAAAGATTATATCAAAGATTCTTTTCCATGTGGGCAGGCAAAAAGCATTCAGATTTTGTGTTTTGAGTTGTAGAGCCTCTATTTTTTGCTCTTTTCTACGTGTGAGGAAAGTTGATAAATCTTTCAGTACTTGACTGTTGGTTTCGTACTTAATAGTGTTGTTAACCCCCGCTTTCAGGTATTCTGTAGCTTCTTCCTTGGTAATGGAATCTGTGACCAGCACCATATAAAGTCCCGGATATTTTTTGCGTAAAGAACGGATATCTGCGATATCTTTTGATAATTCTATCTGTTCAATAAATAAAACTGCATCATATTTCTCTCGTATCTTATCTAACACTTTAGTTGCTTTATAGCAGTCTGGTGCTGCATAGAATACTCCGATACTTAACTTCGAAAACAGTTCTATTGTTTTGTTGTGTTTGCCTATGTAAACAAAATATTGCATTTAAAGGCTGTATTAATCGATAATCTTTTTGATTCGGATCTTTAGTTCCAAAGGATTGAATGGCTTCAATATATAATCTTCTGCTCCTTCTTCCAATAATTTAATTCTTTCCGTGGTACTTTCTTCACTGGACAGCATAACGATGGGGATTGACTTGAATAGCTCATTGGCTTTCATATGTCTGAGGAATTCATCTCCTCTCATAAAGGGCATACGGATATCAGAAATGATGAGATCGGGTATGTTACCTTCATTGAGCCAATTTATTGCTTTAATAGGATTATCCAAATAGGTAACATCATAATCTTTGCCTAAATATATACTTGCAACTTTTCCAATAGTCTCTTTATCGTCAACTAATAGTATTTTTTTTCTCATACAAATGACACCTTTCTATTGCCTGCTTTGCTACTTGATTTATATAGATTAAATAGAATCTCTTGTACTTGTTTCACTTTGTGCAAATATATATATAATTTTAGAATAAACTTCCAATAAGCAGAAGTAAAATTCATAGAAGCTATCATTTTTATTTATTAATAGGATATATCAGATGCGTTTAGTGAGAAAAAAAACACGGATTTCATGATTTTTATGAAACCCGTGCTGATAAGGAAGGTTAGTTTTTATTTGTTTGGAATACTTTATTTACATCAAAATCATTCCACCATTTTTCATTTTCTGTGCCACCGCTCGTAACCCAGTCACCGAATTGCGAATAGGCAGTTTTGATATTTACATACTCTAAAGGCCATTTGAAATTGGAAGGAACCATGATGCCCCATGCCAGGTTCTCTTTACTTATATAGTATTTCTTACTGCCCGAATGACTGTTGTCGTTGTTTCCGCCAAACAGATCTGTATTTGCCAGCTTTGTTGGTTGATAACCTGCAACATGTATTTCCTTTCGTTGGTTTCTATTGCCATCCACAATAATAAAGACATTCAGTTTATTGATATTGAAAGCCTCTGCTGATATTGTCGGATTGTTGAATACAATAGAGAAGCTGATATTTTTAGGTTGAGTATTGCCGGCGTAATCTGAAAACGTATTAATCTGTTCATACCGATCTCTTCCCAATACTTTATGGGCGTCATCAAACAAAGGTATTACTGCGTAATCCTGACCATTCTCAATATTGTTATTATTCAAATTGAAGTTTTTAGCAAGAGTATGGTCGTTGAATTCTACAGATTGGGTAATTGCTGTGGCAGGCACATTGTCTAGCATGATAGCTGCTCCGATACTTTTTGTTGCTCCGGCTGCGGACAGGTCAATACTCAATTCAAACTTTGTTACCTTATTTTCTTTATTAGTAAATATTTTCCTTTTCTGAACGGTCAAGACGATGTCATTCATGTCATAATCTCCATATAATGGCCATTGATCTTCAAAAAGATAAGTGTAATTCTGATTGTCTTCCACTTCAATGGGGAATTCCGGATTTACAGGTGGAGTAGGAGTCCCTCCATTATATCCGTTACTACATTCGGACTCAGGTATTGAAACTGTGTTTTTACCTTCTTCTCCCCATTCTGCACCACCTGTCATTGTCCAACATATATTCCAGTCATCTATCTTTTCAATTACATGATCAGAACAAACTATTTGGAGGTTACCTGAATAATGGATTAGATTTGGACTTAATGTTTTAGCGACAGCTTTCTTAATGATCAGGAGTGCTTTTTCAGCTCCTGTCCCTTTAAATCCTTTGTCTTTGTCTTGGTATCCGTATTTAGCTTTTTCTGTAATTTCAAACAGTGCTTTAGCTCCTAATTCTATTTTTGCATTGTTCATGTATAGTTCTTTGCATTGGACAAAGCCGCCACCATCAACTATTAAATGACCTTCTGTCATTTCAAATTCATCAGTTACTATCAGTTTACATTTATTATAACAATAGTCATTCCATGCAGATATTTTCATATCTTCTGTGGTCCATGATCCTTCATTAACCCAAGAAGCTCCGGTACTGTTGATTACTGTTTCCTCTGCTTCTATAGTACCCGTGTTAATTGTGTGACTATTTCCTTGAGTATATATTTCCTCCGCTTTTAAGTTTCCTGAATTGGATATCGTGCTTTGACCATTTTCTCCACTTAATCTGTCTTCAATGTTGGCAGTACCAGCATTGAAGAAGGTAGAAGAGTTGGTACAGATTAATTTTTCGGCAGTAATTGTTCCTAAATTATAAAGTTTATAATTATTGTCTAACTGTATTGTTTTAGTTACTGTCAAAGTTGCTCCAGTACCAATCGTAATCATACAATTGGCCTGTCCGTTATTTTGGGCCTGAGGCATAGAAACTTTTTTCCCAGGGAGAATATATAAACAAGAACCTTCAGTAAGATAAATTTGCTCAGATAGTTCAATATCTTCAGTTATATATAATTTTATATTTTTTATCCATAACCTGATTCTCTTCGTGGAAGAAGTAACTTTATAGCTGTTGCCTTCTACGCATTTTTCAGCGTTAAAATTTTCAATGTTACTAGGACATTCTAAAGGAAATAAAGACGTATCATCGGGATTGGGGTCTGTTATTGTGGTAAAACCGCGCGTCGTAGCAGCAAGACTCCGCACAGAAGGTGTAGTTGTTTTGAAATTGCAGTTGGCAATTCCATCTGCAATCTCTGCTGTTCTGATAGTAGCAAGTCCCGTTGGAGTGATTTCTTTTACAAAAATAGTTTTGATTGTACTTTCGATTGAAATTTCTGATGTATATGGTTCATTTCCTTTGGCTACACCTTTATCTAGAAGGTGTGCATTTGGCGAAATAATAGGATTGGTATCATATATCTCAACTACATAATAAAATTCATCATCAGTCTGAGCATTAACTTCTACATTGACTTTTACATTGGAGGTTGTTTTCCAGTCAAATTCATCCGGTGCAGCAAAACCATCCCCCATTGGATTGGATGTCTGATAAGACGGATCATATAAATCCTTTTCAGAATCTACACAACTGAATAACATACTTACTATTGCTATCGCAATAACCGGCGTAAGCAGAATTGTTTTTTTCATCATAATGTCTATTGTTTGATTGTTCTTTTGTTTGTTGCAAAGATAGTTGTATATTTTGAATTAAAGATGTATTTTTTGATATTTATTGTGTGGAAAACAACTATATTTCCGTTTTGGTTCACTTTTTTCGAAAAGTGAAAAGATGTTTGTTGTGTTTTTCTTTTGTCGAAACATTAGATAGTAACAATCAGGGGATTACTATGATGGTTATTTCTCTAAGGTTTGGTTATTTCTCCTATTAAACAAGAGTTCATTTTGTATCGTATCTCTTTATTAGGCAGTCCGTGTCCTAACAAAAACATTAGTTTGGTTACAGCACATTCTGGAGTGCTGTCATATCCGCTGATGACGCCTGCTTCTAACAGATGCATTCCTGTTTCGTAACGCCCCATTTCTACTGCTCCGGAAGCGCATTGCGTGATGTTTACAATAATAATTCCACGATCAGTAGCCTCTTTTAATTCCCGGATGAACCATTCTTTTTGTGGTGCATTTCCTGATCCGAAAGTTTTCATAACAACAGCTTTTAATCCCGGAACATGGAGAAGTGAATGAATGATTTCCTCCTGAATGCCGGGAAAGAGAGTTAGTATGACTACATTCGTATCAAATAGATAATGTGGCTTTAGCGGTTTGTCAGGGTCGGGTTTGCGAATAAGATTAGGTTCGTATTTAATGTGAATGCCCACACGTGCCAATGGCGGATAATTGAAAGACCGGAAGGCATTAAAGTTCTCGGCATTAATTTTTGTAGTACGATTGCCGCGCATTAGATGGTTTTCGAAGAAAATGCATACTTCGGGGACAATAGCCGTACCGTCCGGATTCTTGGCAGCGGCAATTTCGATTGCTGTAATCAGATTCTCTTTTCCGTCTGTACGCAGTGTTCCGATAGGCAACTGAGAACCGGTAAGAATAACAGGTTTATTCAGATTTTCGAGCATGAAACTCAGTGCAGAAGCTGTATAGGCCATTGTATCTGTTCCATGTAGAATTACAAAGCCGTCGAAGTAGTCGTAATTATAGTTGATGATTTTTACAAGTTTCGCCCAGTAAGCAGGTTCCATATCAGAAGAGTCGAGAGGGGGATCGAATTGATAGGAAGAAATGCGATAGTTGAATCTTTTCAGTTCAGGCACGTGCTTGAGCAAGTGGTCGAAATTAAAGTTTTCTAAGGCACCTGTCTCCGAATTTTCTATCATTCCGATAGTTCCACCTGTGTAAATTAACAAAACGGAAGGGGTCTCTATACTCATAATTGATGAATTTCTGTTAAAACGCTGACAAAGATATAGATTAATTGTGAATTATGGATAGTAAAAGATGAATTTGTTCGTAGTTTGCTGTGAAATGTTATAAATATGAATATTTATGCGAAAATAAGCGATGGATTAAAAGAAAAAATGAGGTGAGTCATAAAAAGTAGTAAGGTAGCTAAGATAATCGGGTAAAATCGTAGTGCAAAGCAAAATGATGTTATCCGATTATTTTAGCTACTTGCTGTTAAGCTGTTTCCTATGGCTATCTGAGTGCTTCTTTCAGTTTTAGAATGGCTTTTTCCGGGTCTTTTTCTTCTTCAAGCAGAGTGACAAAGCGGCTGCCTATAATAGCTCCGGAAGCATGTTCGCAAGCCGCTTGAAAAGTTGCTTTGTTAGAGATGCCGAACCCTACCATTAAGGGGTTGCGCAAATTCATATCTTCAATCTTCTTAAAATAGGCACGCTTCTGTTCGTTGAAGTTTTGTTGTGCGCCCGTAGTTGCTGCGGATGAAACCATATAGATGAATCCATCTGTATGTGCATCAATCTCCCTTACCCGCTCTTCACTGGTTTCCGGGGTAATGAGCATGATTACTTTGATTCCATAACGCTCGGCAATGATGCGGTAGTGGTCTTGATAATCCCTAAAGGGCAAATCGGGGATGATGACACCATCTATTCCACATTCTACACATTGACGGCAGAAGTTTTCAAATCCGAACTGCATGATCGGGTTTAAATACCCCATAAATACCAATGGAATGTTTACATCCTGACGAATGTTGCGTAATTGTTCGAAAAGGATCTTTAATGACATTCCATTACGTAAAGCCTGAGTAGCCGCATTTTGGATAACAATACCGTCTGCCATAGGGTCACTGAATGGAATACCGACTTCGATCATACTGACTCCATGTTTTTCGAGTGTACGGATAACGTTGGCTGTTCCATCTAATGTAGGATCACCTGCACAAAAATAAATAGAAAGAATGTCTTTCTTGTTGCTATTGAAGAGTTGATTAATTCTGTTCATGACTATTGAAAATTTAAATTTATGACTTTAGTTCATTTAGAAACATCCGGATGCGTTCCGGGTCTTTTTCTCCTGCTTTCCGTTCGAAGCGGCTGTTCAGGTCGTAACCTGCCAGTCGGGGATGATTGAATTCTTTCAATGCGTTGGCACTGTGACAATTGATGCCGCCGCTCAATAAGAATGGAACTTGTCCGTTGTAGGTATGCAGGATATTCCAGTCGAATTGATTTCCTGAGCCACCATACTGCTCACATTTCGTATCAAACAGGAAGAGATTGCAAGCTTTTTCATACTCGCTTACATGATTCAAATCTTTCGGACGGGCTACGGAAAAAGCTTTGATGATTTTCAGACCGGAGGCGCGCAATGACTGGCAGTATTCCGGTGATTCTTTGCCGTGAAGCTGGATATATTCCAGTCCGAAACGATCGGCGTACATCGTGATTACTTCTTTGTCTTCGTTCACAAAAACTCCGACACGGCGGGCATGAGTAGGCAAGTAGGCAGGAAGTTCGTAGAGATAACGGGGAGATTTGGGATAGAAAATAAATCCCATCATATCCACTTTCTGTAATGATTCCACGTCCCGTATATTCTGGGCTTCACGCATACCGCATACTTTGATGATTTTTCCGTTGATCATAGGTCTGTCCGTTCTTGATGGTTAATAAATTTATTGGATGGCTTTTAAGAAATTCTGCAAAGTTTCTCCCGGTTGTGGAGTTTTCATAAATGTCTCTCCGATAAGGAATCCCCGGAATCCCGCTGCCCGAAGACGTTTTACTACTTCCGGATCGGAAATGCCACTCTCCGATACCAATACTGTATTTTGTGGAAGTTGTCCTGCCAGCCGGAAAGAGTTCTCTACATCTGTGTAGAAAGTACCCAAATTGCGATTATTAATTCCTACCATGTCTATTTGGCTATTAATATAAGGTAATTCTTCCACGCTATGTATTTCCAGTAATACTTCCAGTCCCAGTTCATGTGCCTGTCCCGCCAGTTCCTGACATTTCCCTTGTTCCAATGCGGCGGCAATAAGGAGTACAGCATCTGCGCCGACTATTTTAGCTTGATATAGCTGATATTCATCAATGATGAAATCTTTCCTTATAATAGGTATGTCGGCTAAAGGACGTGCGGTGCGGATGTCTTTCAGGCTTCCTCCAAAGAATTTTTCATCAGTGAGAATAGAGAGGGCAGAAGCACCTGCAGTGACATAGGATGGAACAATTTCTTCGGGACGTGCCTCCTGCTTGATCCACCCTTTAGATGGCGAACGACGCTTAAATTCGGCAATGATTCCGGAATCGGAAGAAGCTAAGGCTTTTTTCATGGAGCGGGAAGCCGGAATTTCATGGATACCTTCCTGCAATTGCTCGATGGAAATAGCTTGCTTCTGCAAATCAACTTCAAATCGCTTGTTAGCTATAATTTCGGATAATATATCTTTCATTTATTTTGAATTATTACTTATCACCTATTATTTATTATTCAATTCAATGAATTTCTTTAATGTAGTCAATGCCCGGCCACTTTCCAGAGATTCCTTAGCGAGGGCGATGCACTCTTCAATC
>OGDN01004242.1_pt1 | contig 13198 bp, 10 predicted proteins | sample 1570271 | NCBI WGS metagenome assembly OGDN01 (sample SAMEA4384481, study PRJEB24528) | human gut metagenome | reverse complement strand
ACCTTTTTTCGAATTTTCTTATTTTTAGAAAAATATAGTTAATTCTGCATATTTTATATTTTATCTGAATTTTTTAAAAAAGACCGTACGCATCACACGCCGGTCCTTTTTCCACAACTTCCTTCTAATTTTTCCCCACGCGCAGAATCGCATCCTGAATATTTTCCACCGGAATCAGTGCGATTCCACCGATTTTCTCCACGGACTTCATGCAGACAGCAGGTAAAATCACCCGCTCGAAGCCCAGTTTTTTTGCTTCCAGTACACGCTGTTCCGCCATGCTGACGGCGCGGACCTCACCGCTTAAGCCGACCTCGCCAAATACGACCGTTTTCTCATCGATCACCTGATCTTTGTAGCTCGATACGACGGCAAGTGCGATGCCAAGATCGATCGCCGGCTCATTCATCTTGATTCCGCCTGCGATGTTGACGTAGGCATCGCTTGTCGAAAGATTGACTCTTGCGCGTTTTTCCAGCACTGCCATCAGCAGGTTCACACGGTTGAAATCGCATCCTGCTGCGGTGCGGCGCGGGATTCCGAAATTACTGTGGCAGACCAGTGCCTGAATCTCGATCAGGATCGGGCGCGTTCCCTCCATGGAGCATGCGACAACCGAACCGGAAGCTCCCTCCGGCCGTCCGTTCAGCATGTATTCCGATGGATTTTTCACTTCCACGAGTCCCTCTGTCTGCATTTCGAAGACGCCGATCTCATTTGTAGAACCAAAACGGTTTTTGACGCCGCGCAGAATCCGGTAGGACGCATGACGGTCGCCCTCGAAGTACAGCACGGTATCTACCATGTGTTCCAGCACACGTGGGCCGGCCACATTACCGTCTTTTGTCACATGACCGACGATAAAGATCGAAATTCCCATTCCCTTTGCAATCTGCATCAGCACATTCGTCGATTCCCGGACCTGGGATACACTGCCCGGCGCGGAGCTGACCTCTTCGTTATACATGGTCTGGATCGAGTCGATGACGGCAATCTCCGGCTTCTCTTTTTCCATGACGGCGCGGATAATGTCAAGATTCGTCTCACAGAGCAAGGACAGATTTTCATTAAATTCTCCGATCCGCACGGCGCGCAGTTTGATCTGGCGCAGGGACTCCTCGCCGGAAATGTATAAAACCTGATGTCCTGCTGTGGACAGCATGCGGCACACCTGCAGAAGGAGTGTGGATTTTCCAATTCCCGGATCGCCGCCGACCAGTGTCAGGGAACCCGGCACAATTCCTCCGCCGAGCACCCGGTCGAGTTCTCCGATTCCCGTCGGGATACGCTCTTCTTTTCCTGTTGAAATTTCCGTCAGATGCACCGGCTTTCTGCCCGCTGCGCTGTGGCTTCCGAGCCCCTGGTTTCCCGCCGGTGTTTTGGCCGCCATCGGTTCCTCCACAAACGTATTCCATTCTCTGCACGCCGGACACTGACCCATCCATTTTGCTGACTCATATCCGCAGTTCTGGCAGAAAAAGGCTGTTTTTTTTGCTTTTGCCATAGTTGTGTCTCCCTTATAATTGTCAAAAAAAGCTGCCGCACACGTTCTGCGACAGCCTTCTTTTCTTATTTCATCATGCTTTTACGATTTCTACTGCTACATCCTCTGCTTTTTCCAGCTCTACGCTGAAGGAAAGTTTTCCGCCGAGATTTGTGGTCATGTGGCCAACGTTTACGCCGTCGAGCAGCACCTTGTATTCGGTCTCTGCTTCCATTTCAACGGTGATCTGTGCATCCTCCGGTCCTTCTACTTTGAAGGTCATGCCGTCGTCGAATACGTTCAGATCGGTAACTGCGGTTCCCGGAACGGATTCGTATACGAACAGTCCGTTTCTCTCCAGCTTTGTGATTTCCTTAAAGGTTTTTACTTTATACAGATCTCCTCTGTGCTCAAAATCAGATTTTTTTGCCTTTGCCGCAAGCTCATAATCTCCGAAGCTGATGCCTCCGTCTGCCTCTGTGCGGATTAATTCTTTTACTACTGACATTTGTAAATGCCCTCCTGGTCTTGTCTTTTGTGGTGTTTCGTTTCTTTGTGAAAATCATACCATAATCAAAAAGATTTTACCATATAATTTATGGAATTTTATATTATTTTTTCTCAAGAACCTTAAATGTAATCTCTTTCTTATTCATTCCAGCCGCAACGGTATCGCCTTTTTTCACTTCTCCGTTCAGGATGGCTTCTGCGAGCGGATCCTCAATTTTGCTCTGGATCGCGCGTTTTAACGGGCGGGCACCGTACTTGCTGTCGAAGCTGTTTTCCACGAGATATTCTTTCACGGTGTCACGGACTTTCAATTCAATGTCCATCTGCTCCTTGCAGCGGCGCTCCAGATCTTTGAGCAGAATCTGCAGAATCTTCTTCATATCCGCCTTGGTAAGCTGATGGAATACAATAATCTCGTCGATTCGGTTCAGGAATTCCGGCTTAAACATCCGTTTGACTTCTTCCATCACCTGGCCCTTCATGTATTCGTAGTCTTTCCGCTCATCTTCTGTCGAAAGGAATCCAAGGCGTTTCGGCGCTACAATGTTCTGTGCTCCGGCATTGGATGTCATGATAATGCAGGTCTGTTTGAAATCAACTTTTCTGCCCTGCGCGTCGGTGATATGGCCATCATCAAGCACCTGCAGCAGAATGTTGAAGACATCCGGGTGCGCTTTTTCGATCTCGTCAAACAGGATCACACTGTACGGGTTGCGGCGCACTTTTTCGGAGAGCTGGCCGCCTTCCTCGTAGCCGACGTATCCCGGAGGGGATCCGATCAGTTTGGAGACGCTGTGTTTCTCCATGTACTCCGACATGTCGACGCGGATCAGGGCCTGCTCTGTACCGAAAACTGCCTCGGCGAGTGCTTTGGAAAGTTCTGTTTTTCCGACACCGGTCGGTCCAAGAAACAGGAAGGATCCTGTCGGACGGTTCGGGTCTTTTAATCCGACTCTGCCTCGTTTTACGGCTTTTGCCACAGCTGTCACGGCTTCTTCCTGGCCGACAACGCGTTTATGGAGTGTCTGCTCCAGTCTTGCCAGACGTTTCGATTCTCCTTCCGCGAGACGCTGTACCGGAATTTTCGTCCAGGTGGATACGGTTTTTGCGATTTCTTCTTCTGTTACCTGCAGTTTTTTGTTTTTGCAACGGCGTTCAAAGCGTTTTCGGATCTGCTCCAGATCTTTTTCGAGCTCCTGCTGGCGCGCCTGCAGTTCTTTTGCCTGCTCAAAATCGCCGGCACTGATCGCGGATTCTTTTTCTTTCTGTACTTCGAACAGTGTCTGCTCCTCTTTTGCCATGTTGTCCGGCACCTGGTAGCCGGCGAGCTGTACGCCTGCGGATGCCTCATCGATCAGATCGATGGCTTTATCCGGCAGGAAACGGTCGTTGATGTAGCGGACGCTCATTTTTACGGCTGCTTCCAGTGCTTCATCGGTGATTTCCACGCCGTGGTGGCGTTCGTAGTATGGGCGCAGGCCTTTTAAGATATCAAGTGCTTCGCTTTCCGTCGGTTCTTCTACTTTGACCGGCTGGAAACGGCGCTCCAATGCGGCATCTTTTTCGATGTATTTACGGTATTCTTCGAGCGTGGTTGCACCGATGAGCTGAATTTCTCCGCGGGAAAGGGACGGTTTTAAGATATTGGATGCATCGAGTGCTCCCTCTGCACCGCCGGCCCCGATGATGGTGTGAAGTTCATCGATGAACAGCAGAATATTTTCATTGTCCGTCACTTCTTTGACGACACGTTTGATACGCTCTTCGAACTCACCGCGGTATTTGCTTCCGGCTACCATTCCGGAAAGGTCAAGGACAACAACTCGCTTATCGCGGATCGTTTCCGGCACAATGCCAAGGGCAATCCGCTGCGCCAGACCTTCCGCAATCGCCGTTTTTCCGACACCCGGCTCTCCGATCAGACACGGGTTGTTTTTTGTCCGGCGACTTAAGATCTGAATGACACGCTCAATTTCCTGCCCACGGCCGACAACCGGATCGAGTTTTCCTTCGCGCGCAAGCTCAGTCAGATCCCGGCTGTACTGGTCCAGTGCCGGCGTTTCGCTGGTCTGCGCTCCACCTCTTGTCTGCGGTCCGCGGCCGGTATTTGCATTTCCGCTTGCACCGCCCTGCAGCGGTGCCTCGCCCATGGCAGTAAGGATTGCTCCATATAGTTTCTGAATGTTGATCCCCATGGTAAAAAGCAAACGGGTAGCAACACAGTCACTTTCTTTTAAGATTGCGATCAGCAAATGCTCGGTTCCCACAGCTCTGCTCTTAAAACGCGCTGCCTCCGCTTCTGCATTTTCAAGCACTCTGCGTACCCGCGGAGTATAGCCCGGTCGGGATTCGGTCACGGTGTTTCCGCCTGGTGCAATCAGACGGTCAATCAGTTCGGTAAGCTGTCCGGCATCTACGTGAAACTCAGAAAGCACCATGCCTGCTGTGCCATCCTCCACGTTCAGAAGTCCGATCAGAAGGTGTTCGGTTCCTACGTAATTATGTCCACATTTTTCAGCTGTCCTAACCGCATATGCCAGTGCTTTTTTTGCCTGACTGGTATATCCTTCTCTCATAATAATATTGTCTCCTTATTTACTCGTCTGCGTAGTTGCTGTAAATTTCATCTACAAGCTGATGTACTTCTTCTTTTGATATATTTTTGCAGACGGCTTTTGCAAGAATCACCTGCAGATCTTCGCGCAGTTCCTGCATGGCATACAGTTTATCCGCATCGATAGAGATAACGGCTCCTTTTCTTCGGTCAATCGAAAGAAGCCCCTCCTGCCGGAGTACGCTGTAGGCCTTATTTACGGTATGCATGTTGATTCCGATATTGTCTGCGAGCTGTCTTACCGAAGGTAGAGTATCTCCTTCCTGAATTCTGGAAGTGGCAATACCCAGAATAATCTGATTTCTCAGCTGGATATAGATCGCTTCATCGCTGTTGAAATCGATCTGTATTGTCTCATAATACATAGTTACACCCTGCTTTCTCGTATCGTTTTGTTATACATATGTTATAACAATTCGCAAACTTTGTCAACAAACGGTTTCCCTACCTGTTTTTCTCGTAGATGATCTGAAGACCTTTCAGGAGCAGATTCTCATCGATGATGATGTCATGTCTGCAGTGCGGAATCACAGCTTTCGCCAGACCTCCGGTAGCCACAATCGTGCATTTGCAGCCAAGTTCTTCTTCCATCCGTTCGATCATGCCGTCGATGCTGGCAGCGTTTCCATAAATCATACCGCCTTTCATACAGTCCAGCGTATTTTTGCCAATGACTTTTTTCGGTGCTGTCAGACTGGTCTGGCTAAGCTGCGCGGCATTTGATACGAGAGCATCCAGCGAAGTACGAAGTCCCGGAAGAATCACGCCTCCGATGAAGCTTCCTTTCTGATCAAGTACACTCATCGTCGTGGCAGTTCCCATATCGATAACAATCTGCGGACATGTGTATTCATTCAGCGCTGCTACTGCTACAACAACAAGATCGCTTCCTGCCGTTGCGGGGTCGTCCAGTTTGATATTAAGTCCGGTCTTCACACCGGGGCCGACAACTTTGACCGGCTTTTTAATCACTTTTTCTGCCGCACTCCGGCAGAGCTCTGTCACCTGCGGAACAACGGAAGAGATGATACCTCCTTCGATCTGCTCCACCGGAATCTCATACAGTTCCAGTACATTTTTCAGGCTGACTGCGTATTCCAGCTCTGTTTTTGCCTTGTCCGTGGAGAGTCTTTCGATAAAGTATGTTTTTTTCCCTTCCACACACCCAAGGACGATGTTCGTGTTGCCGATGTCTATTGCAAGGATCATGATTCAGGTTCCTCCTGTAAAAACTATGAAATGAAATTCTTGTGGTTTTATTATACATGGTGCGGCGCTTTGAGACAAGGAAAAAGACAGCAAGAAAAAGACAATTAAGTCGATTTCATACTGTCTTCTGAATATTTCATTTTGAATTATCTATTCTTGTTGTTCACAAAAATAAATTTTACATCATTCTCAAACGTACGATTTAGCAGAATTTGCCCTGAAAATGTTTGAGTACTATACATTTTTACATCATTCTCAAACCATTACTTACAGATTTAGGGGAGGTGGAAAGTTTGAGTACCATACATTTTTACATCATTCTCAAACAGGCGGTGATGGATAGTGAGCAGCGAGCGGTTTGAGTACCATACATTTTTACATCATTCTCAAACTAGAAACTGTCATTTACGCGCTCAAATCGTGTTTGAGTACCATACATTTTTACATCATTCTCAAACGTCTTTTACGCCGTCATATGACGTTTTCAGGTTTGAGTACCATACATTTTTACATCATTCTCAAACTTAAAACCATCATTCGCACCATATACAGTAGTTTGAGTACCATACATTTTTACATCATTCTCAAACTGGTTTTCGACTTTCACGTTTGTTCCTGATGTTTGAGTACCATACATTTTTACATCATTCTCAAACATCGTCGATGAAGGCTTTTCTGGACAGGGTGTTTGAGTACCATACATTTTTACATCATTCTCAAACTTCATGCCTGCAGAATAGAAATCGTCCTCAGTTTGAGTACCATACATTTTTACATCATTCTCAAACCTCAAATTTAAAAATGAACTGCTTTCATCTGCACAAAACAGGTACTCAAACATCCGATGGATATTAATAGACATCACATCCATCTTTGTCAATTATATAATATTCTCTCTGATTCGAAAAGTCCCTTTGTATATTTTCTATGAAAAGCAAGGATATTTCATAGTAGCATGCCATTTGGGAGAGTTTGTTTATTTGTGTTTCGTTCAGATAGGATCGAATATTGACCAAAATCACCAGTTCTTTTTGGAGAAGTTCGGCCATAACTTTGATATATTGCGTTAATTTTTCCAGAAGCCCCATCTCTTTTTCGGTTTCTGTCTGAACTCCCATCAATTTTAGGAGTGCGCTCAAATCGATTTCCTCATTTTGTTCCAATTCGTACCCACTGACAGCTTCCAATTGATAGATGTATTTCTTCAGTTCCGCAATAATTCTCTGCGTTTCCAGAAACATTTCTTCATTTTGCGCACTTTTGACCAGCTCTGTAAATAACCGTTTTTGTATTCTGTGATCCGCAAAATCAAGAGAAAAGGGCGTTAATACCAATTCCACATCTCTTTTCATATTCAGCTCTGTGTCAGCTTTAGAAAGTACGAAATTTCCCTTCTCTCCCTGATTTTGTTTTTGCAGCTGCTCCACATATTTTAAAAACAGCTCCGGTGATTCTATAATCCATTCCGTGGGACAGTTCCGATGAATCGCAATAGGTTTTTCCAAGTCCACATGTACCAGTTTCATAAAATCACCAGCCTTTCATCCGTATTCAACACTTCACTCTTTACGTTCCCAACAATCAGATCCATTTTCGCATACTGCTTCTCAGTCACCGTTAAAAGCTGTATCAGACCTTCTTCCGGCTTATTTTTATGAATCTGATCCACGATTCCATTCACTACAGTTGTATTTAACGCAAGCTTACAGTATACGGATTCCTGGAGCATCAGGAATCCGCTTTTCAATAAAAACTTTCGAAATCTCGCATATTCTCTTCTCTGATCGCCCGTCAGCACCGGAAGATCAAACAGTACCAATACTCTCATAAAACGATAACTCATAGGCCATAAAACCGGATCAATGCACTGTCATTCTCATTTAAGGCATCAAATACACTTTTACAGTAAATTTTTATGGCATTATTCACATACTGTGTTTTCCCGTCTATCATGACTTCGTTGTTTAATACATTGACCAACTGTATTTTTTCCTCATGCGTAAATTCTTTCCTCTGCATTTGGATTACTTCCCGGTCAATCAGGACACGGAACGGTTCCATCAAATCGGACGCCAGATTAAACTGATTAAACATATTATCATGAAAGAGTCCGAGCTGTGTAATATAACCGCTCGCTACAATTTCTCTCGCAAACGCAGACAACAAAATGCTATATCCGTAATTCAGCGCTGCATTTTCCGGACAATCCGCAGTTCTGGTAAATGTCATGCCGAACAACGCATTAAAATATACCTTTGCCGCATGCCCTTCCCGGTTTGTCTCATCGTTCCAGCCAATCTCCTGTAAATATGCTTCTAACAGACCCGCTTCTTCCTTTCCCAGATTTTTTAACAGTTCCTTCTGTTTTCGTATTTTTTCCGTCACAATCTCTGTCCAGATCGCTTCTTTACTGTGCCGGCTCCACTGAATCTGCTTTCTGACCTTATTGCTGGTATCATGACTTCCGTAATACCCAACCAGTTCCGACGATGGATTTCTCTTTTCATCGCAAAAAATCACTTTTATTTTCTTTTTTGTCAGCTCTGCCAGCAGACTTGTTGTGACTGTTGCTGCTGTTGACTCAATCAGAATGGTTGATATTTCACTTAAATGTATTTTTGTTACTTCCTCATTTCGCACCACAAGGTAACCAAGCTGATAGTCCAGCTTTGCCCGTTTGGAAATAACCACAATCCGCCAGCTCATAATGCATTCAGGTCTACTGTCTGCTCGTAGATACCGGTTGGCGATTGATGAATCATTTCGATTCGACTGCAATCGGTTATATTTTTGTTGAGACACAAAATTCCTGCTCTTCCAGATCCTCCAATTAATTTCAAATCAGCGGCAGCACTCTGGCACTGGAAAAAATGTAAAACTTCATACAAAACGATACACTTTTCTTCTATGCATAATTCTTTAAATTTTTCTCTTTTTTCCGTTAATGTCTTTGCCTGTGCTCCAAGTTTTTTTGCATATACCGTATTTGTTAATTTATTTAAAAAGGTTTCATACAGCATCACCACCTTCTTTTCTTCTAAATGGTCGGAATCGTAAATTTTCAGTTCTTTATTCTGTTTTTTACGTTCCACGTACTGTACTATTTTTTTCAGTATTTCTGTTTCTTCCTGGGAAAGTACCAGCTGATTTGCACCTTGCATCAATAGCTGATCCCCTGATCTTCCGGAAACCCACATATAAAATCCGTCCACACAAAACAGAGTATCTATTTTGATTTCCGGCACCAGCACTCGCGGATTCTTTAACTGTCTTTCCTCTTCCAGATACCGAATTATATTTTCTTCTGACTTCTGAATTTCCTTTTTCAGACGAATCGGCACATACTCGATTGTTCGTATTTTCTTTCCCTTTTTGCCCTCCGATTCTGCCAGTACAAAGTAAGCTCCCGCCTCTTTGTTATATCCTCCATACTTCTGTATATCACAAAGCCGTTCATCACTGCTCTTGATCGGAACCTGACCTTTTCCTTTTTTGACAATCTGCTGGTCAAACAATGCACCTGTTGCCTCATACGATCTTCGCGTCACAAGAATGTTGTTCTTCTCCATAAATTTTCGGACTGTCACAATGGTTCCGTTCCCGCCTTCCCAGGCAATTTCTCCGTTTCGTTCAATTCTTTCCTGTTCAAACATCTTCTTCAGATTATAACTTCTTCCCGGATTTTCCTTAATGAAGTGAATCGGATTTGATGTGAATTTTACAAAATATGCGTTGCCAACGACAATATTCAAATAAGCATCCTTCGCATGATGATAATCATTCATCTCCCGTACCTTCAGAAATTTAAAATCCTTACGGAACTTTGAAACGGTTGGCGCTTTCACATAAACAATCTGTGTATCCGGGATCACCTGCTGCAGAATACTTGCTGCCGCTTTTGTACTCTGACGAGTTTCCACCAGCTGCCTGGAAATAAATCCAGCCAATTCAGACGGTTCAAATCCATTTCCTCTTATCAGCCGTTTATATTTTTCTTCACTGATCAATCCGGCATCCACTAAAGATTTCCAGAATGGCTGCATTTTTTTCCGAACTGTTTCATCGATCGGATATTTATCCTCTTTCATCTGATTACACTTTTTCTTTACAAGTACCCGGTTATCCAGGCTATCATCCATCACTTTGGACTGTGGAAAAATATGATCAATGTCATACTTCTGATTATCCCACAATTCCTCCAGTTCAATTGTTTCACCGGAATACATGCATTTTCCTTTTTGCGTATAATACAAATACAGCTTGTCTCTTCTCATTTCCGCATCGGAACGCTTTTCAATCTCATCTATCCAGTCTTTTTCTTCCGCTTTACATTTTTTATAAAGTTCCAGCAGTTTCTTTTTTCTTGAAGAGGTTCTTCCCTGATCGGTTTTTTCTCTTGCCATTTCTATAAAAACACGTTTCGGTGGGTTTCCCATCACTTTACAGATTTCCTTTACAATCAAAAGGCTCTGCCAAATCTGCCGCTTCACTGCCGGTGATACGTAAAGCTCCTCGACTAATTCATACGAAATATCCCGTTTTTTCTGTTCGTTTCCATTCTTTTCTTCGATTGCCGATGCAAACAAATATTTTTCGCTAAGCAGTTGCATCAGATTGTCATTCGTCTCCCACAAAGCCCGAATAATAGACCATGCCTCTCCCGTTTCCGGTGCCGGTGCTTCCATCTCTTCCAAAAACACTTTTGAGAGTCTTCCCCAACCACGATACGGCAGTTTACTTATGCTGTCTCTTTGTTTTTCTGTCAACTCCGGAAACAGTTTCTTTAATCTCTGTTTCAGTATCGCTTTATCATCTCCAAACAGCGTTACGTTCAGGATGATGCATTCTTTTTCCGCCTGGTTCAGTGACAGATTTGTTAATTTCTCTTTAAAGTCATGGTATGCCGTAAGAGAACTCTTGAAATCACCATCAATTCCGGTAATTTCAACTTCTTTTCCGGTAATTCCTTCTTTCACTAAATAGTTTTTCAGTTTTTTCTGTGTAACTTTTCTGCTTTTCTGGAATACTTCTTCATATATTTTCTGTTTCTGCTCTACAGATATCTTTTCTCCATCCAAACGCAGATTATTTAATTCATTTAAAACTTCGTATTTGCTGTACAGCAGAGAATACTTTGGTAAAACATCTTCACTTGGCAGATAAGTACATTTATTCGTCATTCTTCGAATAAACTGCTCTGCACTTGCTTCCAAATCTACCATCTCATCGAAGTTCCATGGATATATTTTGCCTTCTTTTCGTACCGCCCAGTTACTCTTCTCCCCTTTTTTTCGAATTCCGTTTAAGGGTCCTACGTAGTACGGAATGCGGAATGTGAAAATCTTTTGAATCTTCTCTCCATTCTCTTTCAGTAGCGGAACTTTATCTTCCAGATTTTTCAGGATTGCATTTAATTCATATAAATGAATCTGATATGGAATGACACTGTTGTCTTTTACAGTCTGTTTCGGAAGAAACGTTCCCATTTCCATTTCCTTCTGCATGCAGGATGCTTTCGTCACATCTGATATCTTGCCCAGAATATTCTTTTTCAGATAACCGTAAAAGTCTTCCTGACTACATTGTTTTGGTGCCTTGATATACGCATAATAATTAGCTTTTTCATCCTTTTTTGCAAACAGTCTCTGATATTCTTCCCTTGAAAGATTCTCTCTGACCAGCTTTTTCAGATCTTTCAGATCTTTTTTATGCTTTTCATAAAGTGCCACTTTTGCCTCTGAAAGAGAAGAATAGTTCTGCAAAATATCAGCCAGAACAGCCCAATCGTACACTGCTTTTGCGTGTTCAATTAATACATATTTTTCTCCCAGCTCTGCTTCGATCTCTCCAGCGTATTCTTCATAACCTGCATCTGCGAAGCAAAGTTTTGGCCGTTCCAGTGTATCCATCTGTTTTTCCCCAAACAAATTTCCCAGTTTTGCTGTTCCACCGGTAATCAATCCCAGCCACTCTTTTTCACAGGATGTTTCTGCCCGCATTGCTTTTACTGCTTTTGTCTTTTTCGCAGATTTGGTCAATGTTCGGTCTTTTAAAATTGCCTCTATTTCCTTGCTTCTTTCCACTCCAATCTCGGAAGAAAAGCCAAGTTCTTCTGCCCTCACTGCTTCAAGGAACTGTTCAAATGTTGTCTGAAATTCTCTTACCTGTTCGATATTTCCGTTTAATAGAAAATGGCCTCTGTGTTTCATCATATGATGCAGAGCAAGATATATCAGGCGAATATCAGGCGTTTCGTCAGTTTCCATTAACCATTTTCTCAGATGATAGATGGTTGGAAACTGTTTATGATATTCTTTGTCTGTGTAATCATCATCCGCAAACAATGCATAGGGAAGTTCCGGACACTTTCCCTGCCTGTCACGCTTATCCTCTGGCCAGTAACGACTCTCTTTCATTCTGCGAAAAAATCCATCATCTATCTTTTCTACTTCTTCCGCAAAAATTTTCTGCAGCAATTCTATTCTCCAATTACGACGATCCAATCTTCGTTTTGCTGTCCGAAACCCTCTTCTCTCTTCTGCAGTCTGTGCACTGTCAAATAGCCGTACACCCCAAAGTGTTTTTCCATGTGCGCGCAAAATTTCGTACTTCTCATTTGTCACAGCCCATCCAACCGAACTGCTTCCCATATCAAGTCCGAGATAATATTCCCCTTTCATCTGTTCTTTCCTCCATTTTCTACATTTTATCTAATTTTACCATATATTTTGATTTTTTACATCTTTTCTTTCCTATTTTCAACAATTCTACTTCCTGGTTCTTGCTGTTCTCACAGTACTGAATCATAACCATGTTTCATTTCTAATTTTAGACAACAAAAAAACTGCTGTCTATGAAGACAACAGTTTTCGTTCCACACACTGTGGACCATCTAACGATGGCGTTTTCGATAAATCGTTATTTGAACTTATGATGTAAAATTTAGTATGGTACTAAACTATCTACACTATACTTCTATTTTTTCCTTTCGTCAATCTTTTTTAGAAAGTTTTTATGATAATTATTCCATTTTTTTCTCTTGCGTCCTTCTTGTTTTTATGGTAAAATATATCTTGTTCTGATTACGAACACTGCCGCTGTGGCGGAATTGGTAGACGCACTTGACTCAAAATCAAGCGGTGAATAACCGTGCCGGTTCGAGTCCGGCCAGCGGCATAGCTAAAAAAGATCTGCAAGAACGAACGTTGATGCAGATCTTTTTTTATTGTCTTCCCTTCAAAAAACAGCTTTTGAAAGAAAGAAAACCCCTTTCGAAGAACCGGCCATCTGCCGCATGGTTCTTTTTGAAAGGGGTTTTACTGTTGTTATTTCTTATTTATTTCCAAACATCTTCTCATACTCCGGTGTTCCATCCAGTGTAG
>OGDN01004218.1_pt1 | contig 13285 bp, 12 predicted proteins | sample 1570271 | NCBI WGS metagenome assembly OGDN01 (sample SAMEA4384481, study PRJEB24528) | human gut metagenome | reverse complement strand
CGGCGCAAAACCATTGTCCACCGGACAATGTGCGCCCTGCCGGAGGCTATATCAGTTGGGGGGATTGACTTCCACCACTGATACCAGCTTGTTCCTCACCACCTATAGTGGGAATCATCTCCCAGCTGATAATATTCAACACGGCTGATTATAACTCTGTAATCCCTCTTGGCATATAACCTTTTCTTGCACCACGTCCATACTTTGCAGCTGCATTCATAAATGCAATCATGTTTTCCTTCGTCGTATCTACCGGAGTGGTACATCCAGGACAGAGATTATATCCTCTCGGATTGTCTCCAGCTTCAATAATACATTTCTTAATTGCCTGGTCAATTTCTTCAAATGTTCCATTTTTCAATACATCTACAGGTGGCACATTTCCACTGATTGCAACCTTATCGCCATAGCATTCCTTCAATTCCTGAATACTCTCACAGTTATCTACCCAAAATCCACTGATTCCTGTACCAATAACTTCTTCCCAGCGATCCCTGGTATGTCCACAGATATGAATTCCAGTTGAACCCTGAAATTTATTCATACGCTCTACTGCCTGTTTGATATAAGGGACAAAAAATTCTTTAAACTGTCGTTTACTAAGTAAATCTCTGGAGCCCATTGGTTCAGAAAGTGTAAACCCAATTCCTAGTTTACGATGAAGATCTTCACAACATTTTACAACACAGTCTGTACTATACTGCAATAATTTGTGGGCCTGTTCTTTATGTTTGACCGTACCCTTTAAGAATGTTTCAGTTCCAATCAAACTTGCAGCTGTTGTAAATGGTCCTGCAAGTCCACTACCAATTCCGCGTTCTTTTCCATATTTTTCCTGAAGTCTTTCAAATGCTTCTATTATGATAGGAAATCTTCCATCTTTTTCAACATTAATAAGCTCCATATGATCCAGATCATCAAAGGTTTCCAGTGCCGGCTTTTCAATATAAGACACGCTGTGCTCCGGATACTCGAGCTTTGTTCCGAGTGCTTCTACCAGCGTCCGAAGTCCTAGTCCCATCCCCATATTATCCGCCTGAAAATCTTCTGCCAGACGGCTTTCTACTTCCACCATGGCATCTGCTGAAAAATAATAATCACGAATGGAAATCCCATATAACGGAGGAGCTGTCTCTCCTGCACTTAAAGACGTCGGAATACGGTCCACCTCTTCTCCTCTTGCGTAAGCTATCTTCCTCTCTTTTGGCGTCATCTCAAGTTTTACTAATTCCATCTTTTCTTACCTCTTTCTTCTAACAGAACAACATAGAAAATGGTACTGTTATCTACATAGGCAGTCATATAAAAAACTCCTTCTGCCCCAAAAATCCCCTGTGCCATCGGTATTCCGATAAATCCACAATTAGAATACATCAATGCAACTAATTCCACAACTGCATAATCTTTATCCAATTTTCGGACGACCCATTTGCAGATACACCAGATCAGAAAAAAAGCAATAGCTGATAACAGAACCGATATCATCAGCCCTGTTACCAGCTCTTTTGAAAAGTCTTTCTGAAATGATGTAAAGAGCAGGACTGGTGTGAATAAACTCAGCACCAGTTCTGATAATTTCTTATTCATCTCCTGATCTACAATCTTCTTGTGATAACAGAATACCCCGACAAGCGCAAGTATCGTCATCACAAGAGTTTTGTACATCGTCATTCCAGCTAATTCCATAGAACTATCTTCTTACTCCCAGCAAGGAATCTGTGTTCCCTGTTTCTCTGTCTTAAAGTACTCTGCAAGTTCATCACACTGAACAGCTTCTGCAATGTCTTTGATCCACTGTGCATCTTTGTCCTCTGCACGAACTGCAAATCCTACAGCATATGTGTCATTGTCATCAGACTGGCAAAGATATCCATCTGCAGAAAGTCCTGCATTTACCATATGTCCTGCTGCAAGGCAAATTGCATCAACGTCTTTGATAGACTGTGGTAATACAGACATCTCAGCTTCGATGAATTTGAAGTTATGTGGATTCTCTTTTACGTCATACATTGTCGGACTCTCTACAGAATCATCTAATGTGATCAGTCCCTGAGACTCTAACAGATGCAGTCCTCTTGCCTGGTTTGTTGCATCGTTGCAAAGTCCGATTGTAGCTCCATCTGGAAGCTCATCTACTGAATCCCATTTATCAGAATACATTGCGAATAATGGATAAAATGTCTTTGGCTCTACCATAACCAGATTTGTTCCATTCTTTTCGTTGTAACTCTTAAGGTATGGCTCATGCTGATACCAGTTACAGTCAATGCTTCCTTCTGCTAATGCTACATCTGGCTGTACACTGTCATCAAATACTTTTGACTGAACATTGTATCCAAGTTCTTTCAGTTTATCCTCTACTGCAGCATACTGATTTACCATATCAGCACGAACTCCGATTGTGATATCTTTTTTCTCTGTGCTGCTGTCAGCCTCACTCTTTGTGTCATCTGCTTTTGAGCTTCCACAGCCAGCTAACATTGTTCCAGCTACTGCTAATGTAAGTAATACACTAATTAACTTTTTCTTCATTTTTCTTTTTCTCCTTAATAATTCTCCTGTTTGTTTTTTAGTTTCTATATAAAAACAGGCGTCCCCGTTTTTATTTTAATTTCTTATAAATCCAGTCACCAAAGTACTGAATAATCGCAACAAGAATAATCAGAACAACACAAATCGTGTACATAATCTGTTTATTAAAGTTCTGGTAACCATATGTAAGAGCTACTGCTCCAAGACCCCCGGCTCCAACTGCTCCTGCCATTGCTGTACAGCCAAGCAGATTAATAATCGCAAGACAAAGTCCTGAAATAATAGATGGAACTGCTTCTTTTAACATGACCTTGAATACAATCTGACTTTTTGATGCTCCAAAAGACTGTGCAGCTTCAATTAAAGCTGGATCTACTTCTTTAAAACTGTTCTGGAAAATTCTCGCCATAAACGGAGTACATGCTACAGTCAGCGGTACGAGCGCTGCTGTTTCTCCGATTGATGTTCCAACAATTAATCTTGTAAATGGAATGATGGAAATCATCAAAATAATAAACGGGAATGAACGTATCGTATTTACAAGAAAATCCAAAATACGATTAATCACAACATTCTGACAAAGCCCGCCTTTTTCAGTCAGAATCAAAATAACTCCAAACACAAATCCGAAAATCGTAGATAAAACTCCTGAAATCAACAGCATTTTAAGTGTTGCAAAAAACGCCGGAACTACTAACATCTGACAAATCTGTGTAAACGTATAATTAGTTAAAGACATTATTCATTCACCTCCGTCTCTCCCTGCTCACCTGAAAGTTCGCGCCATTTAATTCCTTTTTGATTCAGGTAATCTGTAACTACACCTAAATGTTCATCATCAATATTGATTACAAATATTCCCATCTGGTCTCCCTGATAATCCTGAATCAAACCATTCACAATCGGAAATACATACTGAAGTTCTGATGTCATCGTACTGAACAATTCTCCATCTTTCATGTCCTTTACCAGATATGAAATCTGAATATTGTGTCCTGTATCCGGAAGTTTTTCTTCTTCTTCGCCCAATAACCTTCTCAGTGACTGTGGCTGTTTAATAAAGATTTCTTTTACAGTACCTTCATCTGCAATCTTGCCATTTTCCAGAATACATGCTTTATTACACGCTTTTCTTACAACTTCCATCTGATGTGTTACAATGATAACTGTGATTCCAAGTTTCTGATTAATTTCCATCAACAGATCCAGAATCGAATTCGTCGTCTTCGGATCCAGTGCTGAAGTAGCCTCATCACAAAGCAAAATCTTCGGATCCATAGTCAATGCTCTTGCAACTGCAACACGTTGCTTTTGTCCACCACTTAAATTTCTCGGTTTTGCATTCATCTTATCTCCAAGACCAACCAGTTCCAGAAGTTCTCTTACTTTTTTATCAATCTGGTCTTTTGGGTATTTCCAGCACTGCATTGGAAGAGCGACATTCTTATATACCGTCTCTCGTTCAAGTAGTGAAAACTGCTGAAAAATCATTCCAACATGCCGTCTGAATTCTCGTAATTCTTTATCTTTCAAATCTTTGATCTCGCATCCGTCAACCTTCAGGCTTCCTTCCTGATAAGATGTCAGACCATTGATGCAGCGAAGAAGTGTAGATTTTCCTGCGCCACTTCGACCTACTAACGCATAAATATCTCCGTCTTCAATTGTCAGGTTGATACCTTCCAGAACGGAGCTTCCATCGTCTTCCCATAACTTTTTCAGATTTTTTATCTCAATCAACGTTTTTTCCTCCTTCTAAATTACTTTCCTATTTTATACAATTTTCTCAATAATTTCTTCATTTATAATTCCAATCTTTCTTGTTTTAATTGTGCATCATGCACAATTTATCCCATGCGTTTTTGTGTATTTTATTGATTCTATCTATATAATCGTTCTTTTATTGTTTATATCTATATTTATCTTTATAGACATATGTTATATCTGCACAAAAACAAGGTGCATCTATCTATATTTGATAAATGCACCCTTGTCAATTGTAATTATTTACGAATCATTTCTACAAATGCTGCCAGTCGTGTATTTAATTGTCCTACATCACCTTTTGAATAGTCTGTCACTACAGCCAGATATGGCAAATGCTTTTCTTCATTCACGAAATTCTTCACACTGATGGATTCCATTTCCACAGAATGACAGCCCGATAATATCATCTCAACTACCCCATCTACATGATAGTCATCAATCATTTCTCCAAGAAGATGGATACGATTATTATTCGGTGTCATAATTGCACAGCCTATGCTAAAATACTTTCTTGCAATTGCACCATAAACATCCGGATCATCTTCATCTACCATACGCTCTACTGCTTTCGCTCCAGTACAGTTTTCGAAACCGACTACAACTCCGCCGTTATTCTCAATTGCCTCTACGATTTTATTTGTATCTTCGCCCATAGGGCAGCCGGTAATCAGGATTCTCGGTCTCTTTTCTAGCTGACGACCTTTCTCATATTCTTCCAGAATACGATTTGACAATTCATTTAACTCCTTTATCATTTCTTCCTGACCAAACTGATATTTCGAACCATAAAGCACCTTACCAAGTTCCAGTCCTGACATTGGAACTGGTTCCAACTTCATCAAACCATAAAATCTCTTCAATGCTTCTCTTCGCTTATTCTGCGATACAATTGCACGTCGAATATCATTCTCTGTAATTACTACCTGAAAATATTCTTCCAGAAATTCTTTAAACCGGATAATCTCTTCCCGCCAGAATCTAAGTCCGCCTTCTGACTGTGTATTCGGCAATTCCATAACATAAACTTCTTTAAACTCAGACATCAATTCGTACATTTTTTTCTTGCCGTCACATGTTGTTTCTCCCACAACCAAATCCGCAAAATGAAAATAAGGACACCGATCAGATATGGCATAACCATAGCTAGATTTGATTAATGGACATACATTCTTTGGCAATACCGTTTCAGCGAGCTCTACTGTTTCATTCGATGAAGAACATAGCCCCACAGGAATTGCTCCCATGGCAACTACAATTTCTCTTGGAAAAAACGAACAATATGCACCGATTATCGGAATCTGCTTTTCTTTATATTCTTTTACCTTCAAAAATGACTGTTTTTTCTTGTCTTCAAACTCATGGAAGATTTCCGGCAAATCCTTGATAATCTCCATTCTCTACTTCTCCTCTTTCTCCTGTTCCCGCAGGAGTATACTAATTAAAATCTTATGAGCAATTCCCGGCTCATTAATATCTACTCCCAAAATCTCATTAATTTTGGAAAGTCTATAAATCATTGTATTCCTATGTATAAACATTTTCTTTGCTGCCATACTTACATTATTACCTACAAGCAAGTATTGCTTTAATGTCTCATAAAATTTTGTTTCCTTTGCCTCATCTTCGCTGGCTAGTTCAGTAAGTTCACGCTCCAGATATCTCGCATGTCCAATATAAGGTAATGCACAAGAACAGACTATCTGGACATAATAATCTTCTTCACGAAAACTTCTTTTATCCGGTTCCTGTTCATGCGCAATCTCCAGTGCTTTCTGACACATAAATCGTTTCTTATCAATCAATTCAATCTCATTAAAGCTCCCGCTTAGACAACATAACAGCTTATATTTTTCACACATGTTATCCATAACTTTACAAATCTTGTCTCTGCATTCTTCTGTATGTATATCCGTGAAAAGAAGACAAGCATACTGCTCCTCTATATAAACAAACACATTTTCATATACATCACTTACATAATTAGCCGCCTTTTGAAGTTGCAGACTATTATAAACTTCTGTACGTACAACTGCTACTCGAAATGGGGCAACAACATATTCGTTATATATATCATTCGTTCCATTCAGAAGCTGCTTCCCCTCGCCTTCAAATAATAACCGGGCAATCACACGACGTATTGTCGATATATGCGAATGAGAATGTTGTTCCTGACGCTCCATTAACATTCCAAGTCCCTGACAGACAATATCATTCATCTGAATCAATGTTCCCTCTGCATCTTTTGCATTATAAATTCCTGCATCCAGAATAGATATAACGAAACCTTCTGCATCTCCTTTGACTACAATTTCATTCACAGCATAATATTCTTCCGATACATGAATGAGCATGGATTTGCCCCTTGACTCTTTCGAGCGATATTCGATCATCTGTGAAATCAATTCTACTCTTCGTTTGCTGTCCATACCTTCCGGCAACAGTGTTTCATTATATTCTCCTTTATGGGACATTGCAAGTATCTTGCCTCCAATGTCCAGAACAATCAAAACAACCGGCGCATATTCTGTAATATAATCTGTAAATTTCTGTACAGAACCAGTAATCCCTAATGCTTCAAATGCTCTCCTGTAACAGACATTCAGATCAATTTTTTCTTCCATCTCTTCTCCCTCCCGGCATCTACTATCTCCTTTTATGATACCACCAGGAAAATTTTGCGTAAAATCAGTTCTTTTCATATATCTATAGGTTTTTTCTATAGGATTAATTTTTTACGCCTTTCGTTATATTATCTCGTTACCTTTCCTCACTCTCATCAATCTTTTCCCCGAACCAAATGTTCAGCTCTCCGCCGATCAAAATGCAATACATGCAGAAATACATCCACATCATGATCAACATGATCGTTGTCAGACTTCCGTACATACTGGAAAATCCTTTGAACACATCCACATATACAGAAAACACCCAGGAAATGACCATCCATCCCAATGTGGAAAATACTGCTCCCGGGAGTTGTCTTCTATACATATCTCTTCTGTTTGGGAGAAACTTATAAATCAGCAACAGGAATATAATCATTACAATCGGTGTAATAATATTCCTTGCCCGGATCAGCCAGTCTGCCATATTTCTAAGAAATGGTACATGCTCAGCTATAAAGATATTCAGGCTGTTACCAAATACCGACAACACAAGCAAAAATATAATAACGAGTATAAACATTACTGTATAAACAGTTGCTCTTATCCTAAGAAAAAAATAGTTACGTGTCTCACGGCAATTATACACACAGTTCAGTCCTGAACTCATGGCAAGTACACCTTTTCCTGCAGACCAAAGTGCTACCACGATTGTAATCGGGATAATACCAGATGACTGATTATAAACCTGATTGACAATGGATGTAATCAATGAATCTACCGATGATGGAAATACCTGGATCACGGCTGTCATGACATCAGCCTTTGTGACGGGCGTATATTGCACCATAGTCAGTAACAACAATATAATCGGAATCATGCAGAGCATGAAGAAAAATGCTGTCTGTGCAGCGTATGCTCCCACATGATCTTTGGTTATCTCTCCAGTCAGCTCCATGATGTCATCATATAATTCTTTTATCTTTTTCATCACTTTTACCTAGCTTTGTTTATGTTCCGGCGTTCCACTTTTCCCAGTGATACCGCCTGTTCTGAACAGTTACATAATTTTATATTTTACCCGATTTTATACATTTTGTCTATGAACAATTATCCGATGGTGACGCCTTGATAAAAAAAGGTCAATATTTCCTGATAGTTTTTTCCACATTTTGCCATTTCATTCGCGCCGGTCTGACTCATGCCAATCCCATGTCCGAACCCACCGCCCTGTATGACAAATGTATCTCCGGACTTGTTGATTGTGAAAAATGCACTTGGAAGAAGCTTACTGCTTTTGACTTGCGTACCGTCATGCTTTATAATTGTGTATCCTTCTCCTCCAAAAGCACGCCGGATTTTATTTTCCGTTGAGACTCTTACACTACCTTTGTCACCGACAGCCTCTATTGTTAATACTACACCACCCGGTCCATTTTCCAAAATATTGATATCCTGCAACGTTCCAATATCTTTGCCGGTATTTAGTCCAATCAAATTTGATAAAGTCTTTGCCGGAATCTTCGCTTCCCAGCGATACCATGGCAGATTTCTCTCATAATCACCGTTCTCATCTTTTACTTCTACAGACTGAAGATATCGGTTTCCTTCATTCTCCTCATTCCCCCATGCTTTCATACTGGTCGTCTTTCCGCAAGAAGTGGAATAATAATAAGTCGTCACAATTTCTCCATCCAGACGCACAACTTGTCCTGCCGTCTCCTGAACAGCCAGATCTGCGCTGTCTGCCGGTGCACTGTTGCCGTAGACCTGATAGTTCGTACTATCATCCACATGAGCCTCATATTCCGGATATCCATATTCTGCCATCTGCCTGTAGGCGTAACTTCTGGCACAGACTGCCTGCGCTTTCAGCGCTTCTATTTCATAACCGGACGGCATCTCGCTGGGCACAACCCGGCACAGATAATTCTCAACGGGGAGTTCATTGATAATCGCAATTCCTTCCGCTGTTGTCCGAAGCTCCAGTATACCTTGATAAGACGGAACTCCGTATCCACGCTTCAGGCTATTTACCGTAATCTCCCCTTCTTTTGCCTGGATTCGGATATTCCCACTCTGAAAACGGCTGTCATCTGGCATAAATGTCACTTCCGTCCCCGCTTCACATTCTTCTACTTTCTCCCCATACGTAATAGAAAGTCCTGTTGTTGAACTGACTGTCACAGACGGATGAATGGTATTCTTATATCCATCCGTCATAAGAAGAACCCGGATATTCGGATTAGACACTACCTGCGTCTCTTCTCCCTGATTTTTCTGCTCCGTTTGAACTTCTTCCTGCTTCTGGTCAAATGCTTCTTTTTCCTGACGGTTTCCACGAACTCCGCCTTCGAGATTACTTGTTAATCCTGCAATAATAAACACCAGAACCAGCACTGACATACCATAATAAAATCTCTTTTCTCCTCGAAAATGTTTCAAACTCTATTCTCTCCCTAATCATTATGCCCTATGATTGATTCAACACCCACTCAAGTAGAAGGGGAATTAAATAAATGTCCCCCCTCACATTAGAAAAAGACAGCCGCATAAACGACTGTCCTTTATCTTTTGTATGTTCCCCAAAATGCCGGTTCCTGTATTTTGACTCCTAGCTGTCTGCTAGGTGGGTGTCCGCATTCGCTTTTCTGCCATCCTCTGCATAATGAAGGCTCGACATATTACGAAGATATAAGAGTCCCGTTTAAAGTGATGTAGGTTCAAAATAACAGGAGTTATCGTGCATCCCAGGTTCTTACTTCTTGAATTATTATAACTCATTTACCCGTTTTTTACAACAGGTAGATTTATCTAGTTTCCATTTTATAAAATCTAAACATTACATTAAATATCATTATTTTTTCTGCAGTGACTGAATTGCATTTACCAAATTCAAATATGAATCTTCTACCTCTTCCTGATTTGGCTTTCCCTGAATCGTTTCTTCGGCCTCTTCTTTTGCCTGATTTAAAGTATTTACTGTTTCATCTGTATAAACACTCTGATTAATCTTTCCGGCACTTTCAATCAAATCTTTCAGTTTGCTTTCGTCTACTTTTTCAGCATTAATAACAAGCGCTTTTACTTCTGTCTGATTTTTTGATGTCTGCTCTTTACCAGCCATGCGGCTGATAGCAAAAACTGCTACCGCCGCAATGACTATGCATAAGATCAGGGCTGCCAGGGTATAGGCTTTTTTCTTTTTATTCCGGTATCTTCGATACCGTCTTTTGTGTTTCATGTGATTATTCACAGTTTCTAGATTGTTCTTTTTCTCTTAATCAGAACAATAATAGCTGCCACTGCTGCTCCTACAAGTGTAAGCATGTAAACGATTGGCATACTCTCATCACCTGTTTTTGGAGCTTTTTTATTTTCGTTCTTTGTTTCTGTTTTCTTAGCTGCTGTCTTCTCTACCTTCTTATTGTCAGTAGTTTTGTTTGCTGTATTGTTTGCTGTATTGTCTGTAGAAGGTGTAGCTGGCTGAGTTGGCTGTGTCGGCTGAGTTGGCTCTGTTGGGTCAACTGGGTCTACCGGATCAACTGGAGTCTCATCTTTTGTAAATGTAGCTGTTACTGTGTAGTCATCTTCTACTCCTTTTGGGAACACAATAGAGCTTGTGTTTGTGTCTAATGTATATACTACTTCACCTGCTTTATTTGTTACTTCCCAGCCTGTCCATGTATATCCTTCTTTTGCTGTTACAGTTGGAAGGAATCCAAGTGTATCATCAGCTTCCTGAAGATTATTGTTCTCAAGCTTTGTTGCTCCGTCATATCCTTCAAACTCACCTTTTTCAGGATCTACAACTACATTTGCATTAACTACTGCTGCTTTTTCTTCTTTCACTTCTTCGAAAACTGGCTCTACAGAAATGTATCCAACATTTTCTCCATCGTTAAAGTGAGCAAGACCTGCAAATCCTAAACTTGTTGCATTTGCATCAAGTTTGATTGACTCTTTTCCTTCTACTGTCCATCCTGCAAGTCTGTATCCATCATTAGCCTTTACTTCTGGTAAAAGAATTGGTGCCTCAGCAAACTCATCAAGATCTGTATAAGTGATTGTAGCATACTTATCATCTCTTCCTACAAATTCGCCTTTTTCAGGATCGATTGCAACATTAATTGTCACGCTTCTCTTAGCTACCTCAGCTTTTTTGAACTGAGCTGTTACAACAATGTATCCTGTGTCAGATCCTTCTGGGAAGTGAGCAAGTCCTGTAATTCCAAATGTCTTTGCATCTGCACTCCAGAAACCTTCTTCTTTTCCGTTTACTAACCAACCTGTAAACTCGTAACCTTCTTTAGCCTCTACTGTAGGTACAAGGAACTGATCCGCTGAATCTTCTTTAATTGTATATGTAACAACTTTAGCCCCTGCCGGATCTGTAAACTGTCCCTCTTCTGGAGCGACATTGAAGTTTACAATTACATCTCTTGCTTCTTTTTCTTCTTTAATAGCTTTTACTTTTACATTAACATCTTTGTCTTTTCCATATGCTACTTCCACGTCAGTTATGTCACCACCAACTAATTCATAGCCTTCTGGAGCTGTAAATGATGTTGCAGCAAATGTTGCTTTTTCACCTACTGTTCCATTCTTTGTTAATGAAACAATATACTGTGATCCATCTAATGGTGTACCGTTCTCATCTACATAATGAACACGTAAAACAGCATCAGCTTTCTTAGTTTCTTTCTTAAACTGAGCTTCCAATGTAGCATATCCGTCATTACTTCCTTTGGCATAATAAGCAAGTCCTGTAACTCCAAATGTCTTTGCATCTGCATCCCAGTTACCATCTGTTGCCCCGGATAATTTCCAGCCAGTAAATGTATATCCATTGATTCCTTCTACTTTTGGAACATTATACTGTGTCTCTGAATACTCATCATCATCAAATTTTACATACTCAGCGTTCGCTGGATTTGTAAATTTACCCTTTCCCGGATCAACATTAAATGTGATATGAGCTGTTTTTTTCTTCTCTACCTTCTTTACTTCTGCTGTAACTGTAGTATAGCCTTCTGTCGCTGTAGCTGGATAAAAGTTTGCATTTGCATCTTCGAAAGTAAAACTTTTTTTATTTGCTTTCCAAGTTGTGTCACTTTTTCCTGATACTTTCCAACCTAAGAACTCATATCCGTCATCTACAGTAACTTTCGGTAAATCCTGCTCATCTCCTGCTTGCAGCTGATACTGTGCATAGTTTGTGCCATTATCAAATTTACCATTTTCAATGTTGAAATTAACTACCGCAACTTTTTTAGCGGTTGCATCTGTTGCTGCTTGCGTATTTGTACTTGACTCTGTTCCGTTAGTTGGCTCAGCAGCAAAAGTTGCTACTGAATTCCCCCCTACAAGAGCGACAGCCAGAGAAAACGCAAGCATTTGTTTAAGAACTTTGTTCTTCATACTTGTTTTTTCCTCACTTTCGTTTATTTAATTTCTGCCTTATCCCATTGCATGCCTATCCTAGCATTCCCATTATATGTCTTATATTCTAAGACGTCAATATTTTTGTCGTTATTTTTAAGACTTTTTGGTGTTTAAGAATTCCTTTACCTTAATATAATGATAAAAAGGAGTTTTTTGGCATATGAAGGATATTGGCGCTGTCTTAAAAAATGCACGAGAAAACAAAGAATTCACTCAGAAACAAGTGATGGAACTAACCGGTATCAATAAAAAATCCCTTTCCGGTTATGAAAATAATGTTGCTGAACCAGATCTTCAAACATTTGCAACACTGATTAATTTGTACGGACTTTCAGCAGATGAAGTCTTAGAAATTAGCACTTCTACTCCTTCTCTTTTACTTTCCAAAAAAGAAAGTTCTCTTCTTTCTACGTTTAACAAACTTGATTTTCAACATCAAGAAGAAACATTATTACTACTACGGACTTTAACAAAATACCTTACAAAAAAATAAAGATAAAAAAACAGTCCATACGCTCTTTTCAGATTGTATGGACTGTTTTTTCTTTTCTATTCCGTTCGAAGTGCGGTCACCGGATCGCTCTTGGCTGCCTTCCTGGAAGGGATCAATCCGCCAAGTAATGTAAGTACGACACTTAAAAAAATCAGAACAATCGCCGGTGCGACTGGAAGTACCGCGCTGACCTGATTATTACCTGCAAGCGCATGGATCAGCATATTTCCCGGAATCAATATCAGAAGTGTCAGTCCGATACCAATGAGTCCGGCGCAGAGTCCGATGATAAATGTCTCCGCATTAAATACCTGCGAGATATTTCCTTTGGATGCTCCGATAGCTCTTAAAATACCAATCTCTTTCTTTCGCTCCAGTACACTAATATAGGTAATAACTCCAATCATGATCGATGATACGAGCAGGGAAATTGCCACAAATGCAA
>OGDN01004214.1_pt1 | contig 13310 bp, 13 predicted proteins | sample 1570271 | NCBI WGS metagenome assembly OGDN01 (sample SAMEA4384481, study PRJEB24528) | human gut metagenome | reverse complement strand
CACGGGAAAGGACGCCGGACGCCACCGGCAGGGCGAAGCGCGCCCACGACAGCCAGCCGGAATCCCGACACGTCAACTCCCCAAGGAGTTGACAAAAAACATAGGAACACCTCCACACACCAACACGACACCCCACACAAAGATTGACAAAAACATAGGAACACCCCTCTATCATGGGCCCCCTGAGGACGTGCGGAACGCTTGTGTTATATGCGCAGGTCATCTATGACCATTACTCGGCATCAGTGAACCATTGCAGGATGCGTGTGCTTTGTGTTGCGTGTCGTAGGCGAACAGGGATTGTCATAGAGTGGTGCCAGCCGGGGCGTTCCGTTGACCGGTTCCAGAATCGCATAGCTCTTGACATGAGCGTATGGCCCGGCATCGATAGTGAAAGTTGTGCGTTACTGGGGGCTGTTTCGTTTGTCTCCTCGGGGGTGCCGTAGGAAACTGTGAGAGTGATTCCAAGGGCGTTGCACAATGTCAGGATACGGCCGATGCTGGCGTTCTCGATTTTGCCCTGTTCGAATTGGTTGATCCAAGGGCGGCTTAGACCGGTGCGCTCGGATAAATCAGCTTGGGTGAGTCCCTTGATGAAGGCGGTTGGGGTTATAGGCCAAAATGTGTGTCCGTTTTGGCTTGTGTTCCTTTGTGGCAGTGGGCGTTTCTCCTGTTCGAGTTGTATGGGCGGGGAACTCGAGGTCGGCCAGAATGTGTGTCCGGAATAGCCGGTCAGGCCTTGCGGCACAACGGTTGAGTGACTTTCGAGTTGGCGTGGCAGATTGGGTGGATGAACACACCTTGTTGCGCCGTGTGCGGCGAGCCGATGAAGCGGAACGGAAGGACGAGCTCGGGACGGATCAGGTGGCGGTGCCGGAACGCCGGCTGCGGGAGCTCGCGCACCCAGTCGCGCGACAACAGCGCCCGTGATCTGCGGTGCGGTCTGGACTGGCTGTTCTCGAAGCAGTCGCAGGCCGGGCACCGGCTGCCGGCACGCACGCTGCGCCGCCGGTGCGAGCTCATGTGGAGCCTGTGGCCGCCCGTGCCCCTGGTGGACGAGGTGCATCATGTGGTGCATGTGGACGGCATCCACCTGCACCGCGACGCGGTGGTCCTGATCGCGGTGGCCGGCGGGCACGTGATCGGCTGGCACGTCGCCAAAAGCGAGAAAGCGGCGGCATGGCAGTGCCTGATGGCGCGCATCGCGCCGCCGGACGTGCTCGTATGCGACGGCGGGGGCGGCGTCCTCAAGGCCGCGAAGGCCATGTGGCCGGACACGCGGATCCAGCGGTGCCTGTTCCACGTGCAGGCCAACATCCTCGAACCGGCCGGCAGGCGGCCCAGACTCGAGGCGGGCGGACGGCTGCGCCGGGTGGCCCTGTCCCTGCCCCGCGTCGGGGACGCGGGCGGCGCGGCCGAATGGCTGGTCTCCTACAACCGGTGGGAGCAGGACTTCGCCTCGTTCCTCGACGAGAAGAGCGAATACGCCGACGGCAGTGTGAACGACATGCACCAAAGGCTCGTCAAGGCACGGCGCATGATCCGCAGACGCATCCGGGAGGGTCAGCTGTTCACGTTCCTCGACGAGGGGCTTGCGTCCGTCGGCCCGGTGCCGTCCACGAACAACCTCGTCGAATCATGGAACGCGCGCCTGCGCGACATGCTGCGCCGCCACCGCGGACTGCGGCTGGTCAGACGGCTGAAGGCGATCTGCTGGTGGTGCCATCAGCACACGGCGCATCCCGAGACCGACGCGTGGCTCGCGGCCAACGCGATGACCGACGAACGACTCGAGCGCCTCTACCGGCAGGCATGGGAAAGGAGCCCGCAAGGCCAGTACGAGACGTTCGGCACCCCCGCAAGATACGGCACCGGCATCGACTGGAACGACTTCCACACCAGGGTCGAATGGCAGTCGAACGACTAAACCACCAGACACACATTTTGGCCTATAATCCGGCGGTTGGAATTGAAAAAGTAAAAGGTCTCCGACTGAATTCACCAGCCAGAGACCTTTCTGATTACAACTGAGGTTGAGGAAACCTCGGCAGTCAGGTCCAACGAGGCGAAAGTCAGTGGCGCCGCCTAGAAGATTGCCCCGAAGCTAGCGCGACCTTTCTGCTAGAACACAGCATACCAGCATCCATCGAACCTTCCCCCGTACGCTGGACAGACCAAACCAAGGAACTACTAGCGTGGCGTCTTGGCACGGTGTCATTGTGCCAGCAGGCATAGTGACTGGTTACAACTAAAGAGGAGGTTCTCATGGAAGGCAATGACCATGACAACCGTCCGAGATCTGACCGGCAATACCGGGAAGGCCTGATGACGGGCCTGTTGATCGCTCTGGCCAACCAAGTTGGACAGGGATGGTCGACGGCTATCATCATCGCCACACTGGTGTTGCTTGGTCTGAGCCTCAGGCGAGGCCGCTGATTCGTCAGCGGAATAGCCGGAACCCTTGACGGGTTCCGGCCCCTCGTCTTCACTATGACTCATAGTTTAATGCAGCTGTATATGCTTGTGGGCTTTGCGCTGGGGGAGGCTGGAGCGTGTGGGTTCGGCGTCGATGTCGACGGTGACGCGGCCACGGTTGGTCAGGTCGCGCAGGTCGGCAATCGCTTGCAGATTAGTGCTGGCCTTGGCGTTGGCTGGCTGGTAGGCGCGGGCTGCCGTTCTCTTTTGCTGCTCCATGCTGTGGATGAAGAGGGCCGCGTTGTTGACGAAGCATTTTGCGCCGGTGAAGGTCGTCTTGATGCTAATGGCCTTCCACGTGCTGAGGGTGATGAAACCGGAGAGATTGATAATCGCAGGGCTACTTGAGACGCGCACCATGGTGGTGTGCGTGTGCAGAAGCTGCTGCACATGTATCGTCTACTGTACTGCTGCCAATTGGTTTGCGGCGATGATTTCGGCGAAATCCACGGCGGCCCGCTTGAGCCGGCGATCCAAAATGTTCTCGTCGGGATTCGCCGTCGTGATCGCGATGCTAATGCCATACGTGATGATGGAGTGTGGCTTTCCGCTGCTGCCCTTTTCGACGCTGGATGCAGCAGATGACTTGTCCGTCTCGGTCTCGGCCATAACATGCCGTCCGCGTTCGTACTGGTCATGTGCGTATGCAGGCATCCGAACCACTGTCCTCCCTGAAAATCCGTTGTTCTCAGGTTATATCACGCCTTGTCTGACGATGAAATACCGAGCATGGACTGTGCAAACAAAAGGACGCCAACCTTCACGGTTGACGTCCCCTTGGCCCTACCGGCAAGAATGCATCCAGTTCGATGTGTCGAATCAGGCGGCCTTTTTGCGGCCGCGGCGCTTCATGGTGCCAGCGGTGGCGTTGGCCACGTCGAAGATCACGGTCTTGCTTTCGGGGTAGGCGGTACCGTTGGCGGACTGGTAGGCGATTTCGCCTTCCGGAGCCTCAGGCAGAGTGAAGTATGCCTTCACTGCTTCAATGAGCGTGGCTTCCTTGACGCTTACCGAAGCAGCCTGCTTGCCTTCGGGCTTGCTGAACTTAATGGCGTTGTCGGCCTTGGCGGTGGTCGGGGTTACGGCGATCTGCTTGGTCTTGTCGTTAATCAGCACCTTGACGTACGCCGGGAATCCGAGCACTTCAGCGGTGGCTTTGTTGAAACGAATGGCGGAATCGGTGACGGTCAGAACGGTCTTGCCCACCGGCTTGACCAGCTGAACCTCTTCGAATCCCTGAAGCAATGAAGCCATAATTGCTCTCCTTATTGCATTGGTAACGTGTTTTTATTTACGCCACTAATTGTAACCAGCTAATTTCGCATTATACAAACCATATGCATGCATGATTGCATAATTGAAGAACATTTGACCTACGTATTGCGCTCCCCGAATAGCACTGATTTAACCAATACCAAGAAAAGAGGAAACAAGAACCCGCAATATCAGCCGTATTGAATATAGAAATATGCAATTTCAACATCGCAATAACTGACGGTCTTTTTGCTGGCTCTATTCGCCGATATCGCATTCAGGCCACAGCACCGAGCATAATATCGACGCCGTGCTTGATTTCCGCATACACGCGTTCAAACACCTCGCGTGATTGACGATGAGGGTCTTCGGTTTCGAGTGCCGTAGGCAAAAACGGCCGCAGCATAGGTACGCAATCCATGATTTCGATAAGCTTGTCTGCGGCGGTATCGCCGGCAATCGGACCCTCAGCATGCATATGTTTGCAAGCGTTCACGAAGTCATTGAACAGAAATACTTTGCGAATAGCCAGTGGATTCTGCTCAAGCAAATCGGATATTTGCTCACGCTCAAAACACAGAATCAGGTCGGCTTGCCGGCTGATATCGGTGGTGAGAGGGGTGGAAGAATGGGAATTCGCGTCAATGCCGTCGTTCTTCAGCAAATCGATAACCATCGGATCAGCGGGATGCGGGGGATAGTGCAGAGTACCCGCGCTGCGCACGGTGATATTGTCGTTCTGCAAGCCAATTCCTCGGTCGGCAAGCTTGGCTCGGGTGTAGTATTCGGCCATCACGGAACGGCATTGATTGCCGGTGCATACATACATGATTTGCATAACAACGTCCCTTCTCAAGTGTTGTGAGCATTCCCTCATATATTCCAGTGAGCATTCCCTCGCGAATATGCGTGCGTTATGTACCGTAGCAATAAGATAACGTCCGATTTTTTGGGCCCTATTGCTGTTTTCGTGGGTGGCGGTTCGTCGTTGAGTCGTTGGGGGGCGTTTTTTTGGGTGGGATGTTCATCGACCAAGAAAAACGTACTACCCGGCGGCAGGCGCCTGATGAACGGCATATTCAAACAGCTTCTCAACGTCAAAGGCACGGTGGTCGAGGATGTGCGGATCACGGATTCGCCGCTGCGTTCCGGACCCGTGCTCGAGATCCGCGTGCGTCCACGCGGGGGCATGCTCCGATGCTCCCGCTGCGGCAGGAAGCGCCGCGGTTACGACCGTGGCGGCGGTGTTTGTGTTCAATTAGTTGTTGCGGGTTTAGTCACGATGATTTTTCGGGTTTAGGCAGAGCATGCCGACCACGGAATGGTCTTAACTGGATGGTGCTTGTATCTCCGCCAGAAAGGACCGGAAAGGATTATGATCAGCATGCCCCAAGTACAGTCTATCCGTCGTTTGCGGCGGAACGGGGAATCCGTCGCGTCGATCGCGCGGAAAACACATGTCAGCGAGCCGACGGTGCGTAAGTACCTCGCGAAGGAGGATCTGTCGGCCGTGCCGTCGGTGAGAAAGCCGCGCGCGTCGGTGATCGACCCGTATCTGCCCGTGATCGAGCAGTGGCTCGCGGAGGATCGCGCGAACTGGCGCAAGCAGCGGCATACCGCGACCAGGATCTGGGAGCGGTTGAGGGACGAGCATGGCGCGGAGGTCTCCCTGTCCACGGTGACGCGGGCGGTGGCGCGGCTCAGGCGTGAGTTCGCGGCGGAGCGTGATGAGGCGTTCATGGATCTGGTATGGCATCCAGGCGAGGCGCAGGCCGATTTCGGCGAGGTCGACGTGCTGTTGCGCGGCGTGGTGCAGCGGATGCATCATTTCGTGCTTGATTTCCCGTATTCGAACGTCGGTCTGGTGCAGTTGATGCCGGGCGAGAACGCTGAGTGCACGTGCCTGGCGTTGCGCAACCTGTTCGAGTGGCTGGGCGGTGTGCCGGAGCGGATCGTGTTCGATAACGCCGCCGGCGTGGGCCATAAGGGGTACGGGGAGCGCGAGCCGCGCCTGACGCACCTGTTCCAGGCCTTCCAGGCGCATTACGGGTTCGATTGTTCGTTCTGCAACCCGTATTCCGGTCATGAGGAGGGCGCGGTGGAGTCCAAGGTCGGCATGGTGCGGCGCAAGCTGTTCGTGCCCCGGCCGAGCGTATGGAGCCTGGAGAACTTCAGCGCCGGGCTGCCGGACCGGTGCCTGGAGCTGGCCACGAAACCGCATTGCCGCAAGGACACGGAGGAACGTGGCCTGTTCTCCGAGGACCGTGCGGCGCTGCTGCCGTTGCCCGGGAAGCGTTTCGACGTGGTCACGTGGCGGCATATGAAGGCCGACCGGTACGGCGTGGCCGCGCCCGGGGACGGCATCGCTGTTCCGCGGACCGGGCGAACGCGGGCGGAGGGGTGATCGTGGGCCTCCGCGCGCTCGAGGTCGAGGTCCTCGACTCGTCGGGCAAGCATCTGGCGACCCATCCTCGGGCGTACGGCCAGGCCAGCACGAACAGCGAGGACCCGTCCATGCAGTTGGCGCTGCTGTGCAACAAGCCCGCGTCCTGGCCCAACAGCCGGGTACGTGACGCGTTGCCGGACCCGTTGCGGGAATGGCTGGATCGGCAGGACAGACAGACACGCAACGAGGCGCTGCAGACCCTCAAACGCGTTGACAGGGAATCCGGGTGGGCGAACGCGGTCGAGGCGGTGCTTTCCATCCTCGAATCGACCGGCGGGGCGGACCGCGCCGGTGTCACACTGCTCGCGGCCAGGCTCGCCGAGGGCGTGGCGGGTATCGAATACGACGATGACAGGCCGGATCTGAGTGAATACGACATCGCGTTCACCGCGGACGTCGGCGTGCAGGAAGGCGGGCGATGAACACGAAGACGGACGAAGGGCTCTACGAGAAGGCCCGCAAGCTGTTCATCTCCAAGGCGAGCATCGACGAATTCGCCGGCTGGGCCACGCCCCGCCAGGTCGACGCCGTCCACCGCCTGCTCGACACGGAACTGGCGAACAGGGAACGCGCGAAGCACGACAGGCTCCTGCGCCGCGCCCGGTTCCCCGTCGTCAAGGGTCTCGACGGCTACGACTTCACGAACGTCAGGCTCCCCGACGGCTACATGCTCGATGAGCTCCTAGGGCTCGGTTTCATCCCGCGCGCGCAGGACCTGGTGTTCTACGGCAAGACCGGGCGCGGAAAGACACATCTCGCGATCGGGCTGGGCATGAAGGCGATCGACATGGGGCTGGGCGTGCGGTTCCATCAGACCGCCGAGCTCGTCCTCCAGCTGGGCAAGGCCAAACGCGACGGCACGCTCGAGACGATGCTCCGGGACATCGGCCGTGCCGACCTGATCATACTGGACGAGTTCGGCTACGTACCCTTCGACATCGACGGGGCGCGCCTGCTCTACCAGATCATCGCGGGCAGCTACGAAAGACGGAGCATCATATTCACCACGAACATCGAGTTCAGTAAATGGGGCACGGTCTTCGCGGACGACAAACTCGCCGCAGCGATCATCGACCGCATCGTGCACCACGGGCGGCTCCTCGAGTTCACCGGCCAGAGCCGCCGCGTCAGTGAGGCCCTCATGTTCGGCAGGAACACCTCCGCGCAACCGGAAAAATAAGGAAAATGCATGCAACTGCCTAAACCCGAAAAAAATACATGACTAAACGGGGCTGGTGCCGTTTTGTTGGACTCGTCGTTGATTCCATCACCACCAATCATGCCACAAGACCGAGCTCGCGTCGACGATCCATGATGCTCATGCCGAACTCCGTCTTGATCCGCCTGTCCCGGTACCAGACCATGTAGTCGTTGAGCATGTTGATGAACCCGTCCATCGAGACGCCCGCGAAGCTGCGCTTGTGGAAGAACTCCTGCTTGAGACGGCCGAAGAACCCCTCCGCGGCCGCGTTGTCCGGAGAACAGCCTTTCGCGCTCATCGAACGCGTCAGGTTGTTGTCCGTGCAGATGCGGATCCATTCCGGCCACCGGTAGTGGCAGCCGCGGTCGGAATTAAACCGACATCGGTTTAACAGTGATTAAGCCGGGTTTGTTGTTAAGCCGGGGAACGGTTCGGGGTCTTGGTGGCTGGCCGTGTCCCATGTGGTTTCCCGGCTTAACGTTCCGGGTTATTTGAGGGTGTGTAGTTGTCGGAGTCGTTGCTCGCTGAGCCATGTCTCCTTGGAGGGGTCGGGGCCGGGGTTGGCCGCATCGACGGCTTTGCGCATCATGTCGAGGGTCGCGAACGCGTAGAACGCGCTGGTTGTGCTCATGCTTTCGTGGCCGAGCAGTTGCATGATGAGCGGTAGCGGCACGCCCTGTTGGTAGAGGTCCATGGCGCGGGTCCGGCGGATCAGGTGGCAGTGGACGCGTTCGGGCATGGACGGGCACGTCCCGCGGCGTGCTCTGGCCGCCGCGGTTTTGAGGATCTCGTCGATCCGGTCCACGGAGAGCGGCTGGATGGCGCCGTTCCTCGTCGAGTGGAACAACGGCCTGTCGCCGTCGCGCATGGACGGTCCGGGATGGAATTCCTCGAGGTAGGCGGCCAGGTGGGTTCGTGTCCTTTCTCCCAGGGGCACGACCCGGCTCTTGCCGCGTTTGCCGGTGAGCGTGACCCTGGCCGGCTTATCCATACCCACGTCCGCGATGGTCAGTGCGGCGAGTTCGCCGATCCTGGCGGCGGTGTCGTACATGAGGATCAGGAGCATGCGGTTCCTGCGCGATTTGGCGTCGCCGGTGCCCCATGCGGTCAGCAACGCTTTGGCGTGCTCCTCCCCGAGGTGGTCGACGGGTTTGCGCGCGGGTGGTTTGACACGTATGCCGGCCGCGTCGTTGCCCAGCGCGGTCAATGCCGGGTGTTCGAGGCCCGCGTGGTCGAGGAACACGCGCATCGTCGTCATCCTCAGCATGATGGTGCGGTCCGAGTACCCGCGCTCGGTCCGCATCCATTCGACCCACCGGCCCAGGCGCGCCCGGTCGAAATGCCCGAAACCGATGTGGCTGCGCTGCGTGCCTTCCGTGGTTTCGAGCCATCGGACGTAGGATTCCAGGCCGATGCGGTACGCCTCGACGGTCTTCGGCGAGCTGCCCCGCACCTTGGGCAGCCAGTGGTGCAGCCAGTCGCGCGCGACTCGCCAGAAGTCCGGTTCACCGGAGCTGGCGGCCGTTTTCCTTGCCTTGCTCATGGTTCCTCCGTTTCCGGGACCACGCGTTCGGCGTCGGCGACGAGGTCCGCGTATCCGTCCATGAAATCGGGGCTGGCGTGCACGTAGTAGAGGGTGCTGTCGATGCCGGCGTGTCCCATGTAGGCCGCCAGATAGGGCAGCATCGCCATCACGTCCACGCCGTCGCGAGTCCACCGCTCGATGTTCGCGAACGCGAACCGGTGCCGGAAATCATAGGGCCTGGGCCGTTTGCCGGCTTGTGGCCACTCGAGCCCGGCCCGCGTCCAGACGCGGCGGAACACCACGCCGGGCATGCCCGGGGAGACCGGATTGCCGGTGGAGGTGACGAAGAACGCGGGACGGTCGTCTCCGAAGCGTTCGCGGGACCGTTGGTCGCATTCCAGCAGTTCGGCGGCGACCTCGTCGCCCACGGGCAGCCTGCGGCTGCGACCGGCCTTGGAATCGACCACGTCGATGGAACGGGCCTTGTGGTCGACGTGCCCGACGGCGAGTCTCCTGACCTCTCGGGTGCGCAGCCCGCAGCAGGCCATGAGCATGAAGAACGCGCGAGACTGCCACGCCCACGGCGACGGAGACTCCAACGTTCCCGCGGCCCGCAGGAACAGGGCGGCCTCGCGGTCCGTCAGCAGGTACGGCGTCGGACGCGGGGATCCGGCCTTCCACTGGTCGGAGAGCACGTACGCGTCGGGATCGTGGGCCAGTCGCATCCACCTGCCGAAGTCCCTGATGTACGAGAACCACGAGCGGCAACCCCCGGGATTCGCGTCGATCCTATGGGCGATCCATCGCTCCACGACGCCCCGCTCCAGACGCACGGCCCCGTGTTCGAGGCAATGCCGGTCGAACGAGCGCAGGACCTGGACGCGGGTGGCGCCATGCCTGCCCATGGACGCCTTGAAACGGATGTACTCCTCCAATTCGCCGGCGAGCGGGCCGACGAATCCGTGTTCCGTGGGTCTCATGACGATCCGCCTTCCGGCACGGGCAGCACGCACGCGAGCATTCCCCCGCGGTGCGTGGCCATGTAGACGCGTGTGGAATCGGGGTCGGCGTGGCCAAGCACCGCGCTGATCGTCGGCAACGGCGTGGCCGCCTCCAGCATCCTCGTCGCCGCGTTGCGCCGCAACAGCCTGGAACCGCCCCGGCGTCCGAGCCCGGCGTGCCGCATGACACGGCTGATCGCCTCGTACACCGATGAATGACCCCGAAGCGCGACATGGGGCGCCTTGTACCGCACGAACACACGGTTGTCGTCGGTGGCGGGCCTTTCGTCCAACAGCCAGGACGCCAGCCTCGCGGCCAGCGGTCCCGTCATCGGCACGGTCAACGGATTGCCCGTCTTTCGCTGCACCAGACCTATACTCATGGAATCCCAATCCACGTCGGCGATCCTCAGACCGATCACATCGCATGCCCTCAGCCCGCACGTCAGCGACAGCAGGGTGATCGCCGCGTCCCTCGACGGCACCGACCGCGAGGCGCACGCCTCCAGCAAGCGGCGGTGCTCGTCGTCGGGCAACGTTCCCGCGATCGCGTGGGTCCTGCGTATGCCGGCCAGGCCGATCGCGTCCGCCAGGTCATCCCGCCCGAGCCATCTGAACAACGGGCGCAGGTCCGACGCGGCGTGCCGCATCGACGACTCCGACCAGCGTGAACGCAGCCCGGCCAGGAACCCCAGCACATGCGAGCCATCCGAACCGTCCAACGACACGACCCCATGAGATTCCAGCCACGTGAGGAACAAGCCCGCCATCCGACGGTAATGCCCCACCGTCGCCGAAGCCAGTCCCGAACCGGCGAGATACGCCTCCCAACGCTCCATGACCACGGCCAAACCCGGAACCACCGGCTCCGCAAGCCTGCTCCTGCGCCACTTGCCCAGGTCCACCGAACCGGACCGCAGATACGAGTCGCACAAACGCGCCAGCCTGCCGTAATCGAACCACCGCTGCCTGCTGAAACCGCCCGTCCGCTCACTGAAGGTCGACGCGGCGAACCCCGCGCCCAACCCACGCGTGTACACCGCATCCGGGCCTCCGGCGTACCGTTCCAACGCCCTGATGGACTTGCGGTACTGGCCTATGGTGGATTCCATATAACCGGCCCCGTAAAGCGCGCGGACCACCTCGCCCGCGACATGGCCAACCGTCGTCTCACCCATGGCAAACTCCTTCGTTCGAATCAAATGGGACAAGACGAACATAACCCGGAACGTTAAGCCGGGAAACCACATGGGACACGGCCAGCCACCAAGACCCCGAACCGTTCCCCGGCTTAACAACAAACCCGGCTTAATCACTGTGGATGATCGGCTTCTCTCCGTCCTTGAGCGTGGAGCAGGCGTCGGTGAGCATGCCGTTGGCCAGCTCGGCGTTCGGGCTCGTGCCGATCGTCCAGGCGACCGGCATGCCGTCGTAGCAGTCGATCACGGGCGACAGGTAGGCCTTTCCCGCGGGGATCGAGAATTCCGTGAGGTCCGTGACCCACAGCATGTTCGGCCGCTCGGCGTGGAAATCGCGGTTCACCAGGTTCTTCGGCGCCTTGGTGAGCTCGCCCTTGTACGAGCTGTACCGCTTCGCGCTCTTGAACAGGGGCACCAGGCCATGTGAGGTCATCAGCCGCATGATCCGTTTGGCCGATACCCTGACGCCCATGCTTTTCAGCTCCAGGTGGATCCGCTTGTACCCGTAGCGGCGTTCGCTGTTCTCGAACGCCTCGCGCACGAGCTCCAGCAGCGGCGCGTCTTTGTCAGGACGTTTCATGGACTTGAGCTGGTAATGGTACGTGCTGCGCGCGATGCCGACCACGGGCAAGAGGCTCCTGGCCGTCACGCCCAGCGTCTCGCTAACGGTCTTGACGAGGAGTGTCTTCTCTCGGTTGGTCAGGTTTTCCGGGTCTGCGCCCGGCTCTTTTCCCAACAGCTCCAACGCGCCCTTCCGGATCGCGATCTCGATGTCGAGTTCCCTCTTCTCCCGTCGTTGCCGTTCGACATCGGCGTCCAACTCGTCCAGACGGGCCTGGAGCTCCGCCACTTTCCTCTCCATCGACGCCAACGCATCCGCCGGACCGGCCGCGTCCGACGCGTTCGGAGCCACGGTCGGCTTGACGGACGGCTCCTTGGATTCCACGACGGTCCTTCTTTTCCCGGATCCGGACACAGTCGCCTCCTCGGATTTCGCGAGCATCTGCCGTTTCCATTCTCGCACAGTCGCTTCCTGCACGCCCAGTTCGGCTGCCGCCTCACGCGATTTCAGCCGTCCGGACGCGACCGCGACCACCGCCTCGCGTTTCAGCTCCTCGGGGACCGGACCGTGCCTCAACTTGCGTTGGCCGGGCGCGAGCTCGTCGATCCACGCCATGAGCAGTTCCTTGCTTTTCGGATAGCCGAGCATCCGCATGGTGCGGCTGAGCCGTCTGCCGTATTCGAGGTAATGGTCCACCGCGGCCCGTTTCTGCCCGTCCGTGTACCGCCTGTAGCGTTCCCCGCGCCCGGAGGGAACGCCGGTGCGCTCCTCCTCGAGCCGGTCCGCGTACCACGACAGCAACACGCCCTTGCTGGGATAGCCGAGCTCGCGGATCACGTCGGCGGCGCAGCGTTCGTATTTGATGTACAGGTCCACGGCTCTGTCGCGCTGCTCCCTGCTGTACTTCGCCATGAGGGGGTTCTCCTCCCGGTCAGGGAGTCCAAGAAAACGTCACCACCTCGAACACGAAACACCGACTTGACGAAATACAGGCGGCCGTCGTCGTTAGCGTCATCAGGATTTCGGCTGCTGGAGGTCGAACCGGTCGCCGACATGCCGCGAGTGGACCGCCCCCGGTGTGGGGCCGTGGTCACGATGGTGCCGTGGGCCGAGCCGGGCAGCCGGTTCACGCGCGACTCCGAGTCGGAGTGCACATGGCTGATGAGCGTCGCGAACCGGAAGACGGTCAGCGGCTTCCTGCACGTCGCGTGGAGGACGGCCGGAGACATCGTCCGCCGGGTCGCGGACCGCCTCAGGGCCGCGATGCCCTCGCCGTTCGACGGCCTGGCGGCGATCGGCGTGGATACCGCAAGGGCCACACGTATCCGACCGTGGTCCGACGCACGGACCCCAAGGGCCAGCTCTACCGTTCATGGCGGCTCGAGGAACCGCTGCGCCTGCTCGGGCTCCCCCCTCGACCGGGCCGGGGGAGAGCTGAACCGCTGGGTGTTCCGGGCCTCGCATAGCCGCATCCCCGAGATCGTCGAGCTTTCCAAAAAAAAAATCAGGAGACGCCGCCCCGACATCCCACGCACCATCGAACCGGGCTACTCCAGCGCCAGGCTCGAGGCCTTCAACAACAGGATCAAGGCCACCATCCGCATGGCCTACGGCTTCCACCGCGTCACCAACCTCATCGCCCTGATC
>OGDN01004212.1_pt1 | contig 13313 bp, 12 predicted proteins | sample 1570271 | NCBI WGS metagenome assembly OGDN01 (sample SAMEA4384481, study PRJEB24528) | human gut metagenome | reverse complement strand
TGTTTATCACTACAGATATCAGTGTAACGCTTTGGATATTAAATCAGAATAAAAAGGGTGGAAACTATCACGGTAGGAAACCTAGAAATCGTGAATACGAAAACTTGTTTATGGATTTACGCCGATGGACAGAAAATCCAGTAAAGGGTGAGAGCAAAAAGAAAGTTCGTCTGGTTACAGAGCAGATTGAGAAAGCTGCTGCTATATACCATACATGGCAATCCGAAGGTACTGATGGAGTATATTATGAAATACCGTAACTTTATCGAAGTGTAGGGATTGATGAAATAGAAAGTAAAGGTTGGGCACTTACGCCAAGCAAATATATTGAGTTTATTGACCATGATTTAGATATTGATTATGAAAAGGAAATGACTCGTATTCAATTTGAGACGAAGGATATATTGAAGCAAGAAAAGAAATCCCAGCAAATGCTGGAAGAGGCATTTAGGGGGATTGGTTAAATATAAAATTGGAGAATTGATAGAATTAGTACAAGAAATTAATTCAGAATTGAAATATGGTTCTGATGATGTAAGAGGAATGACGATTACAAAAGAAATCATTCCTACAAAAGCTGATGTATCAGGAACAGACTTATCTAAATTCCTTGTAGTTCATCCGAGAGAATTTATTTATAATCCTAGAACTCACGGAAAAAGAATTGGATTTGGCTACAATAATAGTAAAGAAAACTTTATTATTAGCTGGAATAATATTGCTTTTAGAGTGAAAAAATCTATGGAAAATATTGTTTTGGCAGATTATCTTTTCTTGCATTTTAAACGTGATGAATGGGATAGAGAAGCTTGCTTTCAGTCTTGCAACAGAGCAGGCGTTAGCTATACTTAGAGCAATGAATGAAAATAGAGAAAGCTTCCGAAAAATAGGACTTACTTTTGAGGAAAAGGTATTTCATGATATTTTGATTTCTATGCGTGGCCAATATAATTTTGAGTATGGAACGGATAAAGAGGTTGATGGTATTGTAATCAATGATAAGTGCAAAAACTTGGCAATAAAGGTAAAGGAAATCATTGATACAAAATCTTCCTTTGCTGATTGGCTTAACAATCAAAATGTAAGAGATCAGTTGAAAGTGGAAATAAAGATTTGTCTAGTTAAGAATGGTTATCCACCACAATATAGCCCGGAAGTATTTAAGAAAGTTATGGAGCAGGTGGAGAATTTTGAGGAGCATTCAGATGTATCCGCTTCAATTAAAGAGTACAAAGGCTCTAATAGACATATATATGATTATATTTCAGAAAATAGTATGTTGCGAGTTGCTGAGGAGTCTATTCCATATGGATATAAAAAGTAGTATTATACTATTATCAAGTGACAGATTAATAATAGCTTTTGCCTTATAGAAATAGCTATAAGGGTTTTACGTATTCTATGTCAAGAATATTCTTGACCAGAATTAATAGCATACAGTTGATGATATTAAGAATTATATTGTCCATTGTATGACCTCCTATTACCAGTGAATTAAAGTAGCTGTTAATAATATTATACAATACATCGTATTTGGAGGATGGTAGAGTTCCTTGCGAAAGCAAGGTCCAATTGATTTTAATGCTTACTGATATTTGATATCTACCGGTCGTTAATCAGTAAGCTTTTAGGAGAAAAAATGAGCAAACAAATATACAAAGATAAATTCTATACTCACTTTGATAAAAAAAAATACCATACTAACTATGAGCAAAGTGTTCAAAATATTAATTGGGTTAGTAGGCACGGTTTTTATCCGTTTATCCACTTTCAAATGGATTGCAGCAAATACACAAATGATTTAGAAGGAAATAAGTTTATTAAAGAAAAAAATCGGGATATATACTATGCAGCACACATTGACAGATTTATTTATGAGTACTATGGAAATCGTCTTAATAGCAAATATAATAATTATATGAAGTCAAAAGGAATAGGTCGTGTTTCAACAGCATATAGAAACTGCTCACCAGGAAAATGCAATATTGATTTTGCAAAAGAAGTGTTTGAGTATATTGCTAAATGTGAATCAGCTTATATTTTTGTTGGTGATTTTAGTAAATTTTTTGATAATCTTGATCATAGATATTTAAAGGAAAAAATTAAATGTGTGGTTGGTGAAAAGTCGTTGGATGTAGCTGATTATGCAATTTATAAGAATATTACAAAGTTTACATATGTTGAAGCTGCTGATATAGAGGCTGAAAAAGGGTTATTTAGAAGAGATATGCGTGAGTTGGATAAATATTTTGAAACAGATGAATTTCATGATTTTAAAAAGAAGCATCTTCATAAAAATAGTAAAGATTATCAGATTCCGCAAGGTTCATCTATAAGTGCTGTGTATGCTAATGTATATATGATAGATTTTGATAAAAGAATTAATGATTTTATTACTTCTCAGAAAGGAATATATAGAAGGTATTGTGATGATATAATAGTTGTTATTCCGATGACCCGTAACGAGATAAATTGTGGAAGAAATGAGGAAATTTCAAAATTTATATATGATACCAGAGATGGTATTCCTAATTTAAAATTAAATGAGGATAAAACAGAACATTTTTTTTACAATAATGGGGAAATAGAAAAAATAAAGGGGCAAAGTAACCTTATAAATTATCTTGGTTTTACATTTGATGGTAGAATTGTTCATATAAGGGATAAAAGTTTATTTAAGTTTTATTGTAGAGCATATAGAAAAATTAAAAGAATTAAAGAGAACACGGATGAAAAATCGTTTAATGCTGGAAAGAAAGCAATTTATCGTTCGTATACACATTTAGGGGCAAGTAAGTATTCTAAGGATCATGGGAATTTCTTAACATATGCATATAAAGCGGATGAGATATTTAGTCAAAATAAGGTGCTTGAGAGTGGTATTCGGAATCAGGTGAAAAGACATTGGTACAAAATTGATAGTAAATTGAAGGAGTAATATCAATGATAAACGTCTATACAGAAAAAAAGAATTTAAAGGATTGGATATTTCAGAATGACCTGTATTTTAACCTGAATACAGGCAATGAAGAGATGTCACAAAAAGAAATTGATTTGATTCAACAAGTGGATGAGGCTAAGCTGACGCCAGACAAGCATATAGAAACAAAATATGGCTTGGGTACAATTCGAAATTTATCATCAGGTTGCAAGACATTACTTAATATTGTAAAGCATCCGGATAAAGTGGTAAATGTTGAGGAATGTGGACCGAATGTACTTAGAATACTTTTTACTATGGATAATATTAAGATCTATATGTCAAGACCAACGCTTTTTGATATTCCGGATGATGCCAAAATCAGATTTAATGATTCTGATATAGTTACCGGTGGCAGAGGTTATAATGCATGGTGGAGTAATGAATATGAAAGGAGAGAGGCAGATGATTTATAAAAATGTTAGATTCAAAGCTGATCCATTTTCATACGATTTGGAATTTGATGACAGAATTACACTTGTTGGTGGAGACAGTGGTACCGGGAAAACAGTACTTTATGAAATGCTTGAAGATATAAGATTGACAGACGAATACAAGGCTATCAAGCTGTTTAATTATAAATCAGATGATTTTTTAGTGGCAATCAAACAGTGCAGAGATAGTTTTATTGTGATAGATAATGCAGATTGTTTGATTAATGATGATGTTAGGAGATTTATTAATTTTGAGTTATCAAATCAGTATATGCTCTTCTTGCGAAATTGTGACGGACTTAATGTATCTGATAAGAGCTTTAAGGTGTTGAAGTTTGATAATAATAGGATAACACTAGAAGAGGAGTTGTGATATGAGATATTTATGGACAGAGGATACCGGAGCAGGACTTCACTTCTGGAAATTAGTTAATCAGCTTTTTTTTGACAATGAACTTGTAGTTGAGAGTAAAGGGAGCAATCAGGGTTTACTGGATGCATTAATAGACTTGGAGACTGAAGATGGAGATGAATACTTTGTTGCGTTTGATTATGTGGTTGATAATCAGGACATTCGCAACAAGTATCGTATGTTGAAATCAATAACAGATAAGTCGGAAGGAAAGATTGTAATTCTGGATATGATTTGTTTTGAGTACCTGATTCTTGCATTTGATAAGCTGGTAGAATGGACAGGCACTGGAAAGACAGATAAAATAAAAATCCGTGATAAAGTTTTGGTGGCAGTTGAGAATCACAGAATCGATTTATCAAAGATTGATGATGAGAAAACATTACAGTATATAGCAGGTTTTAAGAGATATTCTACAGAACGTGTGATGAAGTCATTGGTTGGTGAATTTACACAAAATGAAAAGTGGTCTGTTAAAGGGACTCTTATGGGTGAATGCTGGTATAAAGATTGTTGTGTGTCAGAGCATACGGATAATCTTAGGTGTGGTAAGCCTGAGGTTGAAAGTGGGGATGAGAAGATGAGGATGCTGATACGGTCGGAGGAAGTACAAAGGCTAATGAGAGATATTACTTTGAAAGAATAGTTTAATAAGAATATATTTTTCATAATGTATAATAAATGATACATTAATAAGACAAATTTTCATCTGAAGAGCAAAGGGGAATGTGAATGCAGGAAACAGTTGATGTTTTGAATAGAGAACAATTTATTGATATGTTATATCAGCTTGTCAACACTATGTCAGATTTAAAACAAGGAAAAATATTTTCGATTGATGGAACTTGGGGATATGGAAAAACTTATGTATTAGAAGAACTTGAGAGAAGATTATCTCCTGTTGTTAATGAGGATACCTACGATGATAAATTTTATGTTTTTCATTATAATTGTTGGCAATATGATTATTATGAAGAACCTTCTGTTGCGATAATATCAGCAATGCTAGAAGACTCTGAAAATTCACTAGAACATAGAATTAACGAAGTGGCAAAAGCAGGTTGGGAAACAGCGAAAGAAATATTGACAGAAGTAGCCGGAGAGTATGTTAAAAATAAAATAGGTGTTAATATTGTAGAAACATTTCAAAGTGAAAAGACGGGCATTGATAATCAAAAATTTAAATTTGATAAAATGTTTGCGTTTAAGAAAACTTTAGATGAAACTAGGGAAAAACTTAAACGGATGTCGGAAATAAAAACTGTTGTAATAGTTGTTGATGAACTAGACAGATGTATGCCTGAATATGCAATTAAAGTTCTTGAGAGACTTCATCATTTATTTGAGGGTATCCCCAATACAATTGTTATTATGGCTGTTGACAGTAAACAACTTGAGAATTCCGTGAAAAAAATCTTTGGAAATGCAGTTGATACAGGTAGATATCTGAGAAAATTTATTAGTTTCAATTTGAAATTGGGCGTGGGAGCGCTTCAATCTAAATATGTAGAAAAATATAATTATTATTTTGAAAAATTTGAGGAAAAGGATGCGGCGGCAGAGGAGTTACAAACATTAGCTACTTTGTGCCAAATTGACATTCGAAATTTGAATAAGCTAATTGAAAAATTGGATATAATTCACACACTTGCATTTAAAGGGAAAATGTCAGAATCAGTTTTATGGTTTGAATTAATGTGGGGAATGATAAAATATAAAATATCTTTACCTGATAAAGAAGGAAAATATAGTGATAGGTCTGATGATTTGTATTGGCTACCTGAAATAGACCATGCGACCTATGTCGGGCTAGATAACTATCTTTCTAAAGATATAATTGAATATTTAAAAGAGAAAAAGAACATTGCTACGACACATACAAGAATAATAAGAATGAATAGTGAAGAAATAATGGTTTCGAATGATTTCAATGGAGAGGCATGGCATATATTAGATCAGCTTTTGGCACATAAAAAAACGTTATATATGAACCCTGTTAATCAAACCGTAGATATTGATGAATGTAAGAAGTTTATTGAATTTGCAAAAATATTATGGTAGTCTAAAATTCAGTAGGTCCATATCTCAGAATAAAATTAGTTAATTTATATGTGGGCTATAAAGAAATAGAGTTGGCAGATTTGATAAAAAATCTTGAAAATATTATTCTGGCAATTTAGCTAAAGGAGCGGAATGAATTTGTTATTTAACTTGGCATATTGAATTATATGTCAGGTTAAAAGCCAAGTTAGATGTATAATTAGAATAATTCGACGCCTTTTTCAACGCATAAAAAGCGACGAAAAAAGCGATGAATTATTATATCAATCAAAAGAAAGTTAAAATTGATGTCAGATTAGTTCAAAACCATAATGAAGCTACATAAACTTAATTAAATTCATTCATAGCATCCACATATTCCTGTAATCCATTAGGTTTACAAGCCAATTCAGCATATAGCAGAGGACTTTCCTGTGCCAGCCGATATAGATACGCGATATCATCAGGTGTATCGAGCGAGACGGCTGAATTGCATTTTTCACAACTGATAGTAAGAGGCGTGCCGGTATATGTATCATTGATGGCATTAACAATAACAGAATTTGTATCAGGTTCATACATACCAAACAAGTAACAAGGGTTATTTTGTTTCATGGTGTTCTCCTTCCCACAGATAATTGGCACCATCAAGCAGATCAATGATGGCTGTAAGCATATTGTTATAGTCGGTTTGCAGTTCCTTGATTTCATCGCTTGTAGGGAGATTGTTCAAAGCTTGATGTTCACAGCATTCGGTAAATGTTTTCTGCATTTTAAGTAATTGCAGATACAGAGCATTAATAGTCTGTACAAGATATCCGGATAGAGCAGTGCTTGAAGGTGTAGTAAATGCATTGATTCATAGAAATTATCTGGAGATAGGTAGTGAAGTCCATATAGATATGTTCGATGATAGAATTGAAATATATTCACCCGGTGGAATGGTAAGTGGAATATCTCTTGAGGGGAAAAATCTATTGAAAATTCCGTCAAAGCGAAGAAATCCGATATTAGCTGATATATTCAGCCGTTTAAAATATATGGAGCGTAGAGGTAGTGGATTTAAGAAGATATTGGCAGATTATGAGGGACAAGTAGAATTTGATGAGACCAAGATGCCAGTCTTTGATGCAGATAATGATGATTTTACATTGACTTTGTATAATCTGAATTATGGCACTAATTATGCAACACAGGTGAATGAAAATGTCATAGAAAATGTCATAGAAATTTCGGAAGAAAAAATGAAGCAGTTAATGCCAGAGTATTCTAAGAAGAAGCTTACTAAAGCATGTGAGATCCTAAAAATGATTTCCGAAAATCCGAATATTTCTATTGATGAATTAAGAATAGCCTTAGATGTCACAGATAGAACAATTGCTAGATATATATCAGAATTAAAGGATAAAGGTATCATAGAACGAAAAGGTCCGGATAATGGTGGTAAATGGAAAATCCGGTAGGAACTACGACACAGACAAAAAAGAAGCAGAGACCAAACTGAGGTATCTCCTCAAAGCAGGTCTCTGCTTTTTATATGATCAAAAAATTAAAATTCTTCACTGATCAGATTTTTGGTATTCATCAATTCACTTGGAAATTCCAGACCATTTTTTTCAAAGCGGTGCAGAGTGGTACTGATAGTTTTCAATTCCTTGGCATGTGCTATCCGGTAGCGTTTGGACGCCTCCACATAAGCCGGCTGTTCACCAATCTTATCACAGATTTCCTTGCTGAAAGGGCAGTAAGTAAACAAGATCTGTCTGGCTACCCGGTTCAACTTGCCGGATCCGGAGGATTCTCTTGTGATCCAGTCGTTATAATCCCGCATAAACACATCTTTGAAACGGTTATTGCACTGCTGCAGCTGTGTCTTCAGCTTCTCCTTTCGCTCGGGCGTCAGATCGCCGTTTTTACGATAAAACTGAAGATAATCCGAGTATTCGCTGGTTAAAGATGGATACCGCACATTGTTCCACTGGGAACCCATCTCGGTACGGCATTTTTCCCACCGGAAACTAGCCAGCAGACCACGGATCGCAGAATCCATTTGTATTTCCAGAAAGGAAGGGAGCAGGATGCGGCCGTGGGTGTTTTTGCGGCGTCCTTCAATATCCTGCCATACAAGCCCCTGGCGTCCATACACAGGAAAAACGATAAAATCCGGTGTCATCCGTTCTACAACAGAAAAACTGGTAACACCTACCTCTTCAAAGGAAACACGATGGTCGCGGTAGAAGATAGAGTAGTCGATCTGTTCTACCTGGCTGACACACCGGTTGATGGATGATGGTGTTACATAGGATTTGGCCAGATCCGTATTGATGGCATCGGAGCAGAGCACCGGCACAAAGGATGTGATGTTGCCATTCAGGATACGGTCTGTATACATCATAAGGTTATAAATTTCAAAGTGGAGCCTTTCATCCGCATTGGACAAGGCCATCTTGTACTGCTGCTCTGTCAGGCGGTTGCTTCGCAGATCCTTTCGCAGATGGTCTTCGTAGTCTTCGTTGAACTCATCTTTGGACGGATTTTTATGCCCCAGATAAATCTCTTTAAGCCACTGTTCCATCGTATAGACCTGGCAGGTTGTCTTTCCGGAGAAAGGATCCGGCAGAGAGATCAGAGCCATTTGTTCTTTTTCCGTCAGAAGATGTTCACTGACATAACCGTAGCGCAGGAAGAGCCGTACGGCCAGAGGCGGGTTGGCATCGGAGAAATTCTTTTTCACGACAGCCTCATAGAGAGGGAAGAATTTATCACTGATGCGCTTGCGCAGTGCCCGGACAGCCGGTTCTTTGGAAAAACGATCGGATGTACGGATAAATTCCTGGATGCATTCATAAAATTCCCGGCGCAGTTCCGGTGTGATCGGTGCATAGTCAAGGATCTGATCCAGAGAATTGATAAGCAGTTCGATGCTATGGTCTGAATCATCGGTATCTCCGGCCTCTGTACCATCCTGTAAAAGGCGGTAGATTTCCCGGATCCGTCCCGGCGTTACCGGCTGTGGAACACCGGCCCGTTTGGTCAACAGCGTGTTGGTGGCCTGGATCTGGGATAAAAGGAGATCCAGTTTTTCCTTTACAGGTGAGAAATCCTCGCCGGACTCCCGAATCTGGTAAGCCAGATGCCCCAACAGGGAGAACATACTCTTTTCGTTCTGGAAAAGGATCCGGGACAGACGGCAGAGATCCTGTGTAAAGGATTCACAGCCGGCCAGTAAAGTAGCCAGTGCGGCACATTGTTTGGTAAAAGTATCCTTGGAAACATAGGCGCTTCCGGCATAAAATTGCTTTTGCGTTTCTTCCGGAATACGGCCGCATTCAACAAAATACAGTACATCCGGTGAAAGGACCGGACTGGAATCTTCCGATGGATCTGGTGAATCCAATGCTGACAGGTGGTCGGCTATGTGCCCCATTTCGACACAGGTTTTCTGATAGTATGTATAAGACTCTGTCAGTAATTTTTTTAAAGACAGCGTATGCTTTTTCAGTTCGGCAAAAATACCACTGATCTCCTTGAAATAGAGATTGGTAGATGTAACAAGAAGTCCACGGTACTGTGAATTGGAATCCAGCAGAGAATATACATCTTCCATCGTCTGGATGGGCAGGGCGAACAAAGTGGTCTCTTCCGTTGTTGTGTACTGAAAAGAATGAACACCATGGCCGGCATCTACCATTCCCAAAAAGTTGCCGGCACCTGCCGTCATGCGTACGCCGTTTCCTGTAATTTCTACATGACCGCGAATGATAAGGGCTACCATCGTAACCGGTTCGCCCTTATGAAAAATACTTACCTGGGCATCCAGTGTGTTGCTGCCCATAGTAATTTCGATTTCTGACATAATAAAACCCCGATTCTTAATTAATATATACTCTTATTATACTTGTATTTGGAAAATACTGCAACCACAATCAGGGCATCATTTGCCAATCAAAAATCCAAGGTGTAGTCTTGTCAGGATAAAATAGATCAAGGTGCATATAACCATGGCAAGGATGAAAGTGGCAGGAGCGTAGATCCAGCCTGAGATAGAAAATTTCCACAGAATCCAATGAGCGGCCACCATTCCTATATCCTGATGAAAAGCAAAAAAGGGAAAGGTGTTTTGTCCCAGAAATGTCAGGATCTTGCAGGAAAAACAGGAACATAGAAGAATCACAAACAGACTGCCGGTAATGGCAGCTGCAGTGGTAAGGGGAATACATCCATAATGACAACGGAACATTTCCAGAGTATCAAATCCCAGCAGTATATTGATTCCTGTAAAGGAAAGAGAAGAAAGTAAAAGACAAAAGAGCCAGGCTGTTTTATGTCTGGCTGCCGTAAGCCGGGAAAGGAGACCCTTTTCCTTCAAGGCATATCCCACTGACAGATAAAGCAAGACTATGAATGCTGTGTCCAGATTCCAGTACAAAGAAATTCCGGTAATATTATCAAAAAGCATAAAAACAACACTGATACTGACGCACAGGAATACAAGAAGCTTCAGGTTTTTTTCACAGAAACGGCATACAAACCAGAATAAGATCTCAGCTAACAGCAGAGCGGCTAAAAACCACAAAGTGGAGTAGCGTTTCTGGACCACAAATTTAAGAAGAAGTTCACCGGTGCTTGCCAGATCTCCTTTTGAATAAACAAAATGGAAGGCAGCAAGAAACAGGCTGCAGCCTGCGTAGGGAATCAGATAGTTCCTTAATTTTTTTTTCAGAAAAACCCAGTAATCGGGAATATAATGAAAAAAATAACCGGAAATAAGAAAAAATAAAGGCAGGTGGAAAGAGTATAACAAGGTGCCGAAAACTGTATTTTTATAGACATGACCGAGAATTACGGCTAAAATGCCAATACCTTTGGCAAGGTCCATATAATCAAGGCGTGATTGTTTCATAAAAATCCCTTCTATCTTATTTTTTCTATCCTCAACTTATTGTAGTGCAAAATAGATCAAATAACAATACACAATGTCGGAAACTGTTATTTTTTTGTGAAATGTGGCTTACTTATTGATAAGGAGTTTTTTTTGTGATAAAATGAACGAGTATTTTTTATGAATAAACACTTGGAGGCAAACTATGAATCGTGCAAAAAAAATCATGAATGATAAGCAGAAACAAAAACCACGCCGTACCTCAGGGGGAGGAAGCGGACTGGAAATGAAATTTAAGGTGCTTTTAGTCCTGGGACTGGTTCTGGCACTGGGATTTAGTTCGGTTGTATGCTACATCGAGTTCAGACCGAGACCGGTACTTGTGATCACAAGTAAAGATGCCAATGGAGCAGAGGTAAAAGACACCGTAACATATAAAGAAGCAATGTATGATATCTATACCGTTGAGACGCAGTACAACAGCATGAACAGTCTGTATCAGCAGTATTACGGAAGTTCATACTGGGAGGCTACCAATGTGGACAGCAAGGGAAGAACCGGTGCGCAGGCTGCCAAGAAGGAAGTCATGGATACCTTGAAACAGCGGGAGATTTTGTGTCTGGAAGCTGAAAAAAATGGCGTGGCTCTGACAGCAGCAGAGAAAAAGACAGCTGATGAAAACGTTACATCTACCCTGAAAAATATGTCAGATGCCCAGAAAAAGATGGCAGGCCTTTCCGAAAAAGAAATTCGTCGTGCGGCTTACCGCCAGGCATTGGCAAACAAGTATAAAAATCAGATTATTGACAGCATTGGAATCAATGAAGATGCGATCAAGGCAGGTGTAAGTAAGAAAGATTACCGCCAGTACACTTTGCAGTATTATACGGTAGCAAAGACAAAGACAGAGGACAATAAGACGGTAGATCTGGATGCAAAGACACTGGCAGCTAACAAAAAGGCAATCCAGGAAGTGTGCCAGAAAGCAAAAACAGCTAAGGATTTTACAAAGAACATTATTACAGATTCAAATAATGATAAAGCAGACGACAAGACAGGTGTTTCTTATTCTACAGAGAACTTGATCGAGACAGATACAAATTTTGCGGATGAAGCAGCCCGCAAGAAGATCAAGGCAATGAAGAACAATGAAATTTCGGATGTGATCGAGACAAAAGATGCTTATTATGTTATCAAGATGGTAAACAACAATGACTCAGCAGCTTATGATTCGCAGTGTGAGAAGGCTGTAAGCGATGAAAAAGAGTCACAGTTTGAAACAAAATACAAAAGTGATATCAAGCCAAATTATACGACAGAAGTTCAGAGTTTCTGGAAAGGTCGTGTAACACTAGGCGGAATTACAACAGCAGCAAACTAACAGAAGTCAGATTGGAGGAAATCATGGCAACAGTAAAGAGGATTTATGTTGAAAAAAAAGAGCCTTACGCAGTGCGCGCAGGAGAGTTGAAGCAGGAGATCAAGAAGTATCTGGATATAAAGACACTGGAAGAAGTCCGGGTACTGGTCCGGTATGATGTAGAGGCATTATCTGAGGATGTTTACAAAAAAGCATTGGTAACAGTATTTTCCGAACCACCGGTAGATAATGTATACGAAGGATCCTTTGAAAAAAATGAAAAAGACCGGGTATTTTCTGTAGAGTATCTTCCGGGACAGTTTGATCAGAGAGCAGATTCTGCAGAGCAGTGTGTGAAGCTTCTCAACGAAAAAGAGGAACCCATTATTCGTTCTGCAACCACCTATGTTTTGTCCGGTGATATTTCAGAGGAAGATTTTGAACGGATCAAAGCATATTGTATTAACCCGGTGGACTCCAGAGAGACAGACGAGACCGTACCGGAAACTCTTGTTCAGAAGTTTGACGAGCCGGCAGATGTAAAGATTTTTGATGGATTCAAAGATATGCCGGAAGCAGAATTGAAGAAATTGTATGATTCTTTGGGACTGGCAATGACATTTAAAGATTTTCTTCATATCCAGAACTATTTCCATGGAGAAGAAAACAGAGATCCATCTATGACAGAGATCCGTGTGCTGGATACATACTGGTCTGACCACTGCCGTCATACTACATTCCAGACAGAACTGAAAAATATTTCTTTTGAAGATGGTGATTATAAAAAGCCTATCGAGGATACTTACAAGGCTTATAAAGAGACACATGATGAGATGTACAAGGGCAGAGATGACAAGTTTGTCTGCCTGATGGACATCGCTCTTCTTGCCATGAAGAAACTGAGAGAAGAAGGCAAATTAGACGATATGGAAGTGTCCGATGAGATCAATGCATGTTCTATCGTAGTGCCGGTTGACATCGATCATGGAAATGGACCGGAGACGGAAGAGTGGCTTGTGTTCTTTAAGAATGAGACTCACAACCATCCGACAGAGATCGAGCCTTTTGGTGGTGCAGCTACCTGTCTTGGCGGCGCGATCCGAGATCCGTTGTCAGGCCGTGGCTATGTATACCAGGCAATGCGTGTGACAGGAGCAGCAGATCCTACCAAGTCTCTCCGTGATACACTGGAAGGAAAACTGGCT
>OGDN01004211.1_pt1 | contig 13316 bp, 9 predicted proteins | sample 1570271 | NCBI WGS metagenome assembly OGDN01 (sample SAMEA4384481, study PRJEB24528) | human gut metagenome | reverse complement strand
TTGCAGAGGTGCGCAGTAGAAGTATGTCATGCAATTGCATGACGCGCACCTCGCAACAAGAATGCCGAGGCATTCTTGAACTGGTCTATGTTGTGAATAATGCTGTTGCTGTATAACGATTATGCCAGATTTAATCTACGGTTCAGACGATAATAAGTAATGATATAAAGAATCACACTCCATATAATCATCAAAGCCAGAGAGATTCCCAAAAGGCCGAGCATATACTGAGATGGTGTAGACATATAAAGTGTTGTACTTGTCCCAATTGTTACAGCCTGGGTGTTTAACAGTCCAAGTGGGATAAAAATCAAAAAACAGCTAATGCTTTCTACAAATGTAACGATAAAGTACATGGCAACAGCGCCAAAGACGCGATGACCGGTAAATATCTGTCCCAGAGAGATGCAGGCGTAATATAATATAACATTTGCAACTGTTCCGGCTATTATGAAAAAGATGTAAAAGGCAATTGATCCAAAGACTCCAAGATGGGATCCCAAACCGAAAATTTCCATTAGGAGAGCTTTATTGCCGGAGAAAGAATCTTTTACATATGGCACCCAGGCAGCAATGTATATAGCGGCAAAGAGTCCAATTATGTCGATTATGCACCAGATTGTTCCTGCAATGACTTTTGCAATCAGGAGAGTTCCCTTTTTGACCGGCAGGGTGTGGGTCAGATATCCTTCGTCAGAGTATGTACTCTTATAAAAATGCACAGCAATGATAATTGAGGTTGCAAAAGCAACACAGGTAAGCAGGATAATACCAAAAGAAACAGTCAATCCAAGAATTAAGAAGTAAGTATTACCCAAGTTATGAACATTGTTGGCTGTAAGTCTGCCTGTGATCAGTATACGGATAAAAAATGCATATATAAGCAGGAATGCATGGATGATGATTAAAAAACGATTCATGGCTTTCATATCGTATTTGATGATTTTTCCTAACATTTGAATACCTCCCGGAATAATGCGTCAACAGATTTCTTTTGTTCTGACCGGATATCATCGACGGTTGCATTTAATACAAGTTCACCGTTCTGGATAAAGAGTACGCGGTCTAAAATATTTTCAATATCGGAAATCAGATGTGTTGAGATCAAAATCGTTGCATGTTCATTGTAATTACTTAAAATCGTGTGTAAGATGTAATCTCTGGCAGCAGGGTCAACACCTCCGATTGGTTCATCAAGTATATATAGTTTGGCGTCACGGCTCATAACAAGAATCAGTGCTACTTTTTCCTGATTCCCTTTGGAAAGAGTTTTCAAACGTGCTGTCTGATCTATGTTCAGGTCCTTCAGCATCGAAGTGGCTCGGATTTTGGAAAAATCTTCATAAAAGTCAGCAAAGTAAGAAACCAGATCTTGGATTTTCATGGAACTGTCCAGATAACTGTGGTCTGGGAGATAGGATACGATATTCTTACTGTGGACACCAGGAAGTTCTCCGTCGATAAGAACAGTCCCTTCTGTCGGTGTTAAGAGGTCGTTGATCAGTTTGATCAGTGTAGTTTTCCCGCTACCGTTTGGACCAAGCAGTCCGATGATCTGGCCATGATTCAGTGTCAGGTTCAGATTGTGGAGAGCGTAGGCACTTTTATTGTACTTTTTGGAAAGCCCTTTACATTCTAAAATGGGTTTCATATTATTTTTCCTCCTTCATTGTATCTTGAACCAGTTCCAGGATTTCCGGTCTGGTAAATCCAAGATGTTCCATTGATTTTAAAAATTCACGGATATGCTCGGTGGCAGTCTCTGTTTTTAATTGTTTTATCATTGTTTCGTCCTCCGTAATAAATCGTCCGCTTGTACGGCGGGAGTGTACCAGACCAATTCTCTCCAGTTCGGAAAGTGCTTTTTGCATTGTGTTAGGATTTACGGATGCTTCCATAGCAAGTTCGCGAACAGAAGGAAGTTTGTCCCCGGATTTATAGGTGCCGGAGATAATATCATGCTGAATTCGTTCCATGAGCTGAAGATAAATGGGACGGTCACTATCTAAATTCCATGGCATATTATGTACTCCTTTCATTTTGTATTATTGTACTATCTGAGTAATACAATAATACAGATGCTCGCAAGTGTCAAGCACAATTGTGAAAAAATGATTCATTTAAATATCAGGGGGCATTTTACAAGAATCTGTCAGTAGAGTTTGCTGAAAATGAGTAACAAAAAGCAGCAAACCTTTAAAGATTTACTGCTCAGATATCTATTTGTTTAAATTTAAAGTAGTACTGACTGATTGTAATAGTAACTTAATGTTCATTTTCTGCAATAATATTATCTGGAAAATTCTTATCGAACTGGCTGGCTCTTAACATTGCAATCTCATATTTGTATGGTGCATAAGATTTCTTCTCTTTTGTTGGAGAAGGAATATATGGAGTTTCAAGGATTTTCGGAATTTGTTCAAAATCCGGGTGGTGTACGATATAGGAGAGGGCATCGAATCCAATTTCTCCAGTGCCGAGATTGGCATGCCTGTCTTTCTTTGCACCACGCACATTTTTACTGTCGTTAATATGAAAGACCGCAATCTGATCTTTACCGATCAAATGATCAAACTCGTCGATCACACCGTCAAAATTACCACGGATATCATAACCACTGTCGTGAGTGTGGCAGGTATCAAAACAGACACGCAGTTTGTCGCTGTAGACTACGCCGTCATAGATTGCTGCAAGTTCTTCAAAAGACCGGCCAAGTTCCGATCCTTTTCCCGCCATGGTTTCCAGTGCAATATGAAGAGGCGTGTCTTTTGTCAAGACTTCATTGAGCCCCTTTATGACCTGTTGAAGTCCGGTTTCAACTCCGGCACCGACGTGGGCACCAGGATGCAGAATCAGAGTCTGGCTTTTGCAGGCGGCCGCGCGGTCAATTTCTTTTGCCAGAAATTCCACGGCCAGTTCATATGTCTCAGGTTTTACGGTATTACCAAGATTGATAATATAAGGAGCGTGAACGACGATATCTGAAATATTTTTTTCGTTCATATAGTTCCAGGCGGCATCAATATTGAGTTCAGAAATCTCTTTTCTTTTGGTGTTTTGTGGTGCTCCGGTATAGAACATAAATGTATTTGCTCCATAGGATTCAGCTTCTTTTGCAGAACCAAGGAGCATGCTTTTTCCGCTCATGCTGACATGAGATCCAAGTTTTAAATTCATAGATGTAACCTAACCTTTAATTTAATATAAAATGTGTCTGTCAGACAAGTTATCGCTGCTTAAATTTATCCTTGCCTTGTTTACAGATTGGACAGACAAATGTGTCTGGAAGTTCTTCAAATGGAATATCACCATCATAGACATATCCGCAGATACTACACACCCATTTGCCATTTCCGGAGGAATTACTGGAGGTGATTGAAGAATCAGAAGAAGCAGAATCTATCGTATCCAGATCTTCCGGCTGGTAAGTCGGTGCATTTTTCGGACTCTTGCCTTTGATGATATTGTGATAGTATGCATAGGTCATAGGTGTTTCCTGATTCAACATATCACAGTCAATGATTTCCCCAAGAAAGACTGTGTGGGTATTTGTTTCCATTTTATCGATGACCTTACAGACAAGATAACCGCATGCATCATCGACAACGGCAATATTATGCTTTGTAATAAAAGGAACATTCATAAATTTGTCCACATCTCTGGAAGACTGAAATCCAAGCTGGCTGATGATATTGGGGTCAGTCTTTTCAGAAAGTATGGAAACTGCGAACATTCCACTTTTTTCAATGCATTCATGCGTATAATTATCATGATTCATACTGACAGCTAAAGTTGCAGGGGAAGAAGTAATCTGCATAATACTGTTGGCAATGCAGCCGGACATACGATTCTCCCCAAGTGCCGAAACGGCATATACACCATAAGATAAATTTCGAAGTACTTTTTTGTTCATAGGTAACCTCCCATCTATTAAATTGCATAATAACAGTAATTATTACTATTATAATAGCATGGATTTACTGGAATAGCAACCAGACTTTCTAAAAAAGCGTTGAAAATCTTGTGTGTGAAAAGAATTAAGGTTGTTGGCTTTATTTTCTTGTGCTAAAATACAATGTGACATATTTTGTAAATGAAAAATTACGATAAATAAGAGGTAGAGAGCATGAAGAGAATATCAGATTTTATAGCGGAAGAACTGGCAGCAGCTTTCGAAGCAGCAGGATATGACAGGAATTATGCAAAAGTAACATTGTCGAACCGCCCGGATCTTTGCGAGTATCAGTGTAATGGTGCTATGGCAGGAGCAAAAGCTTATCATAAAGCACCGATTATGATTGCGCAGGATGTTGTGGCAAAATTAGAAGGAAGTGGTTGCTTCTGCGATGTTCAGGCAGTAAATCCGGGATTTATCAATCTGAAATTAGACGAAAGATTTGTAGCAGATTATCTGGATGAGATGGAGACGGATGAAGACCTCGGACTGAATAAGACTGACAATCCTAAGATGATCGTGATCGACTACGGCGGACCGAACGTGGCAAAACCGCTTCATGTAGGACATCTTCGTTCTGCAATTATTGGTGAGAGCGTAAAACGAATTGCAAGAAAAATGGGACATAATGTTCTTGGAGATATCCATTTGGGAGACTGGGGATATCAGATGGGACTGATCATTACGGAATTAAAGGAAAGAAAACCAGAACTTCCATATTTTGATGAGAATTTTAAAGGAGAATATCCGGCAGAGGCTCCATTTACCATATCTGAGTTGGAGGAGATCTATCCGACAGCAAGTGGAAAAGCAAAAGAGGATGAGGAGTACAGAGAGCGTGCATTGCATGCCACATATTTACTCCAGAACGGACATAAAGGTTATACAGCAATCTGGAACCACATTATGCATGTATCTGTAAATGATTTGAAGAAGAACTATGCGAACCTGAATGTGGACTTTGATCTGTGGAAAGGTGAGTCTGATGCACAGGCTTACATTCCAGATATGATTGAGCGGCTGAAAAAAGAAGGATTTGCACATGTCGATGACGGAGCTCTTGTGATTGATGTACAGGAAGAGTCAGACACAAAGGAAATTCCACCATGCATGATCCAAAAGTCAGACGGAGCATCTCTCTACGGAACGACAGACCTTGCAACGCTGGTTCAACGAGTGGAAGATTACCATCCGGACAAAGTCATTTATGTTGTAGATAAGCGTCAGGAGTTACATTTTGTACAGGTATTCCGTGCAGCAAAGAAGACAGGAATCGTTCCTTCTGAGACAGAACTGAAATTCTTAGGTTTCGGTACCATGAATGGAAAAGACGGCAAACCATTTAAGACAAGAGAAGGTGGTGTTATGCGTCTGGAGAATCTGATCGCTGAGATTCAGGAGGAAATGTATAAGAAGATTACGGACAACCGTACTGTAGAGGAAGAGGAAGCGAAGAACACTGCGAAAACGGTAGGTATGGCTGCAATCAAGTACGGGGATCTGTCCAATCAGGCTTCCAAAGATTATGTCTTCGATGTAGACAGATTTACTTCCTTTGAGGGAAACACAGGACCGTATATTCTGTACACCATCGTGCGTATCAAATCTATCCTGAACAAATACCAGGAAGAAGGAAAAGCGGTCACAGGACTTAAGGTAAATCAGCAGTCCGGCGAGAGCGAGAAAGCATTGATGCTTGCGCTGGTAAAATATAACGAGATGATGGAAAATGCTTACGAAGAACTTGCACCACATAAAATCTGTGCGTATATTTATGATCTTGCAAATGCATTCAATCATTTTTATCATGAAACCAAAATTCTGGCAGAGGAAAACGAAGCAAGGAAACAGGGATACATTGCACTGCTTATACTGACAAAAAAAGTATTGGAGTCCTGCATTGATGTTCTTGGATTCGAAGCACCAGAGAGAATGTAATGATAACAAGGTCGGATTGTGGGAGTGCATAGCACGGAGCAATCTGAAGGTATCATGAAGAGTAGTATATATTACAGGAAGGATTTATAGGTAACATGACAGACAAGTTGTACTACGAAAGTAGTCATAGAAAAGATTTTGAGGCACAGGTAATTTCATGTGAGCCGGAAGGAGAAGGATACAAAGTAGTTTTGGATAAGACAGTATTTTTCCCGGAAGGCGGCGGACAGTATGCAGATACAGGAATTCTTGGAGGGGTTCATGTGCTGGACGCGCAGGAGAAGGATGGAATTATCTATCATTACACAGATGGCGCACTGACACCGGGCGAGATCGTTAAAGGCGAAATTGACTGGGAAAAGAGATTCGAAAGTATGCAGCAACATAGCGGCGAGCATATCATTTCAGGAATTGTACATGGAAGATTCGGATACAACAATGTAGGATTCCATCTTGGAGCTGATTACTGTACGATGGATTTTGACGGACCGATTACAAAGAAGCAGTTGAAAGAAATCGAAGAAGAGGCGAATCGCATCGTTTACAAGAATTTGAATATAGAGATTCTTTACCCGACAAAGGAAGAGTTGAAAGATCTGACTTACAGAAGTAAGATTGAAATTGAAGGACAGGTCCGTATTGTGAATATTCCGGGCGTGGATATCTGTGCATGCTGTGCACCACACGTAGATAGAACTGGGGAGATTGGAAATATTAAACTGGTGGATATGGTGTCATACAAAGGCGGCGAACGCATCACTATGTTAAGTGGAAGCCGTGCACTTACAGATCATCAGCAGAAAGAGGAGAGCGTGAAGAAGATTTCCGCACTGCTCTGTGCAAAGGATACAGAAGTTGCCGAAGCTGTAGAAAAATTAAAAGAAGAGCAGCTTGACTTGAAAAATCAGGTATCTGCTCTCAAACAAAAATTACTGGCTTATCAGGCAAAGGAGATTGACGTTACTCCGGAACTGGTAAAGGTATTTGACAGTGAACTTAGTGGAAATGAACCGAGAGAACTAATGAACCTTCTATTAGAGAGAGGGGCAAAGATTTGTGCAATTTTTGCAGGAAATGATGAAGAAGGATATCGTTATGTTATCGGAAGCCATTCTGAAGATGTAAGGGTGATCAGCAAAAAATTAAATGAGGCTTTCCAGGGCCGTGGCGGTGGAAAACCTCAGATGGTGCAGGGATCCTTAAAAGGAACTGCTAAAAATATTTCAGAAATTCTGTAGCTGCCTTGGTGATGGGAACGCGGTCATTGTAAGCAATGACCAGTTCTCTCACCGGCAGTTTTTCTTTTGTCTCAACAATAAATAATTTTTCCAAATCTTTTCCGGTAATACAGTAATCGGGTATACATGCAATGCCGAGCCCGATTTTTGCAAGGTCAATGAGAAGATCATTACTGCTCAGCTCAATTTCCGGCACGAGATCTAACTGGTGCTGTAAAAAGAGATTATGCAGGAATTCGCTGGTTGTACTTTTTTTATCCAGCATCAGAATCGGATGTTCTAAAAGTTCTTTGTAGCTTAAGCATCTTCCGACAAGTTTATCAAAAGAATGATTTGCAACAAACACGTCCTGGAAAGAGCGGATATGTTTTGTTTCACAGTTTCCGAGATATGGATTTGGAGAATTGACAACAATCAGGTCAACCTGTCCATTTTCTAATAGTTCTACACAGTGGATAGAAGTTGCATTCGTTACTTTGATGTGAGCTCCCGGAAATTCCTTATGGAAACGCTCCAGGTAAGGAACAAGAAAATAACGGCAGATAGTGTCACTGGCACCGATGCGAAGTTGTCCTACACCTTCAGAAGCTTCTAAAAGCTGGATTTCCCCACGGTGAATCAGATTCATAGCTGGTTCCACATGACGAAGAAGCAGTTCGCCTTCCGGTGTCAGGCGTACCTTTTTGGTACTCCTGATAAAAAGCTTTTGATTTAATTTCTTTTCCAACGCTTTGATAGACTGGCTTACGGCTGACTGAGAGATAAATAATTTATTCGCAGCTTCCGAAAAACTTAGTGTAGTTGCTACGTGGTAAAACACTTTATATAATTCGTAATTAATATCCATAATAAGACTCCCTAATAAATACTAATTTGATTATAAGGTAAATTAATGCAAAATGCAATGGCAGAATTTGTTTTGAAGTGATTTTTCTATACAGATATGAGATATCTTGGTATAATACTAGAGATAAAAACCTGGACCGCAAAAAATGCGCAGGTAGTTTAGGAAAGAAAAGGAAGATAACATGAAGATCTGGTACAGAGTTACCATTACATTTACGATGCTCCTGGTAATCTTTGCATTGCTGATCACTGGATTTCAGCTTGCAGTTTATGGAGACAGCCATTACGGATTTTATAAAAAGGAATATGAAAAGTACCGGGTCACGGACGATCTGAATATGAAGATTGACAATGTGATGGCAGTGACAGAACATATGATGGCTTATCTGATTGGAAAGGAAGAAAAGCTGTCAATTGTCACAGATGTGGACGGTGAGCATCAGGATTTCTTCAATGAACAGGACAGGCTTCACCTGGCAGATGTGAGGAAGTTGTTTCTGGGAGGTTTGAAGCTTCGGAATTTTGCGGTGATTCTTGCAACTATTTTAATGATTGTTCTTAGGGCAAAAAAAGCAGATTTCCGAAGACTGGTTCCGCTAGGATATTTGCAGGCGCTGTTTGTTTATCTTATTTTGGCGACAATTCTGGGAGTTGCCATGAGCATTGATTTTACAAGCTGTTTTACGCTGTTTCATAAATTGTTTTTTACAAATAATCTCTGGATCTTTGACCCGGAGACAGATTATATGATCCGCATGCTGCCGGAAGGATTTTTCTCAGACATGGTAATCCGGGTCGGCGTGATATTTATCGTATTACTTGCCGTGCCGGGAGTTGCAGCGGTCGTGTACAACTGGAAATGGAAAAAAGAAAGAAATTAGTAAAACTTATAAAAGGATTTAAATATATTAATTTTAATAATAATGGTGGGTATGTTACAATGAAATAAATAATGAAGATTTAAAGTAACAGAACTATTACCAAATAAAAATATAAACACAATGGAGGAAGACGAATGAGTAATGTAAGAAGAGTGTATGTTGAGAAAAAGGGCAGCTATGATGTCCAGCAGAAGGCACTTGCACATGAGATTCGCAATTATCTTGGAATCAAAGACGTAGAGTATGTGCGTATCTTGAATCGTTATGATGTGGAGAATGTATCTGATGAGACATTTGAAAGAGCATGCAATGGTATCTTTGCTGAACCGCCGGTAGATGTCCTTTGGAAAGAGGAGGCTCCTGTTGGTTCCGGAGACAGTCTGTTTTCCGTAGAATTTCTTCCGGGTCAGTTCGATCAGAGAGCAGATTCTGCTGTTCAGTGTATCCAGTTCGTAAAAGAGGACGAGCAGCCGGTCATCCGTACTGCAACGACTTATATTATTCATGGTAAGAATGGAGCTATTACAGAAGAAGAACTTCAGAAGATTAAGGAACACTGCATCAACCCGGTAGACTCAAGAGAAGCAGCAGAGGAGAAGCCGGAGACACTAGTGACAAAATTTGACGAGCCTGCTGATGTTATTGTATTTGACGGATTTAAGGATATGGAAGAGGAAGAGCTTAAGAAATTATATGATTCTCTTGGACTTGCAATGACGTTCCGTGACTTCCAGCATATCCAGAATCATTTCAAAGGGGAAGAGCACCGCGATCCTTCCATGACAGAGATCCGTGTACTGGATACTTACTGGTCAGACCATTGCCGTCATACAACATTCTCAACAGAACTTACAGAAGTTTCCTTTGGAGACGGAGATTATCGAAAACCGATGGAAGATACTTACAAGCAGTACCTTCGCGATCACAGCGAGATTTTTAAAGGGCGTGAGGACAAATTTGTATGTCTGATGGATCTTGCATTGATGGCTATGAGAAAGCTGAAAAAAGAAGGCAAGCTTCAGGATCAGGAAGAGTCAGATGAGATCAATGCCTGCAGTATCGTTGTACCAATCAAGGTAGATGGCGTGGAAGAAGAGTGGCTTGTGAACTTTAAAAATGAAACACACAACCACCCGACAGAGATTGAGCCTTTTGGTGGAGCTGCTACATGTCTTGGCGGAGCAATCCGAGATCCATTATCAGGACGTACTTATGTATACCAGGCAATGCGTGTGACCGGAGCAGCAGATCCGACTGTATCTATCAAAGATACAATGAAAGGAAAGCTTCCTCAGAAGAAACTGGTTCGTGAGGCAGCTCATGGATATAGTTCTTATGGTAACCAGATCGGACTTGCAACTGGTGCAGTTAAGGAAATCTATCACCCGAATTATGTGGCAAAACGTATGGAAATCGGAGCTGTTCTCGGAGCAGCACCAAGACGTGCAGTAATCCGTGAGACTTCAGATCCTGGTGATATCATTATCCTGCTCGGTGGACGTACCGGACGTGACGGCTGCGGTGGAGCAACCGGATCTTCTAAAGTACATACAGAGGAGTCTATCGAGACTTGTGGAGCAGAGGTACAGAAAGGTAATCCGCCGACAGAGCGTAAGATCCAGAGACTGTTCCGCAGAGAGGAAGTCAGCAAATTAATTAAGAAATGTAACGACTTTGGAGCCGGAGGAGTTTCTGTTGCAATCGGAGAACTTGCAGACGGACTTCAGGTAGATCTGGACAAAGTACCGAAGAAATACGCAGGACTTGATGGAACAGAAATTGCAATTTCTGAGTCTCAGGAGCGTATGGCTGTTGTTGTAGACCCGAAGGATGTAGATGAATTTATGGGATATGCAGCAGAAGAGAACTTAGAGGCAACAAAGGTAGCTGTCGTAACAGAGGAGCCAAGACTTGTATTATCCTGGAGAGGTAAGAAAATCGTAGACTTATCCAGAGCATTTTTAGATACTAACGGTGCTCATCAGGAGACAAAAGTAGCTGTAGATATTCCAAGCCGCAAAGACAGTATCCTCGTAAGAGAAGAAGTGACAGATGTCAAAGAGAAGTGGATGGAGACATTAAAAGATCTGAATGTGTGCTCACAGAAAGGTCTTGTGGAAATGTTTGACGGTTCCATTGGAGCATCTTCTGTATTTATGCCGCATGGCGGACAGTATCAGATGACAGAGACACAGGCTATGGTTGCAAAGCTTCCTGTACTGACAGGAGACTGCGATACGGTTACAATGATGAGTTTCGGATTCGATCCGTATCTGTCAACATGGAGTCCGTACCACGGAGCTATTTACGCAGTGACAGAGTCTGTAGCAAAAATTGTGGCAGCAGGAGGAGATTACAGTAAGATCCGTTTCACATTCCAGGAGTACTTCCGCCGTATGACAGAGGATCCACACAGATGGAGCCAGCCATTCGCAGCACTTCTTGGTGCTTACAGTGCACAGCTTGGATTTGGTCTTCCTTCTATCGGTGGAAAAGACAGTATGTCCGGAACATTTGAGCATATTGATGTACCACCGACACTGGTTTCTTTTGCAGTGGATGTGGCAACAGAAAAAGATATTATTACACCGGAGCTTAAGAAAGCAGGAGATAAGCTTGTATGGCTTCAGATCCCGACAGACGAGTATGATGTTCCGGTTTATGAAAAAGTTATGGACCAGTATGGTAAATTTACTGCTGATATCCATGATGGCAAGATTGTGGCAGCTTATGCACTTGACAGACACGGAATCGTTCCGGCTGTCAGCAAGATGGCATTTGGTAATCGCATGGGTGTAACATTAGATGCGAGCGTAGAGGCAAAAGACTTGTTTGCACCTGCATTTGGAGATCTGATCGCTGAAGTTCCGGCTGACAAGCTGGATGTACTGACGATTGATTACACAGTCATCGGTGAAGTGACAGAAGAACAGAATTTTGAATACAAAGATACAAAGATTGCCCTTGCAGATGCCCAGAAAGCATGGGAGAGTACACTAGAGAGCGTATTTGCTACAAATTCCAAAGCAGAGGGACAGGACGAGAAGATTGACACAGGTCTTTTTGATACAAAAGAAGTACATATCTGCGAACACAAGATTGCTCAGCCGACTGTATTTATTCCGGTATTCCCTGGAACAAACTGTGAGTATGACAGTAAGAGAGCCTTTGAGAGAGCAGGAGCAAAAACAATCGTAAAAGTATTCCGCAATATGAGTGCTTCCGATATTGTAGATTCTGTCGATGTATTTGAAAAAGCAATCGCGCAGTCTCAGATGATCATGTTCCCAGGTGGATTCAGCGCTGGTGATGAACCGGATGGTTCTGCGAAATTCTTTGCAACTGCATTCCAGAATGCGAAGATGAAAGAGGCGGTTGAGAAACTTCTTGGGGAGCGTGACGGACTGGTACTTGGTATCTGTAATGGATTCCAGGCTCTTGTAAAACTGGGACTTGTTCCAAATGGAACAATTACAGGGCAGACAGAGGATTCTCCGACACTGACTTACAATACAATTGGACGCCACATTTCTAAGATGGTGTACACGAAAGTAGTCAGCAACAAGTCTCCATGGCTTTCCGGGGCAAAGCTTGGCGGAGTTTACACAAACCCTGCATCTCACGGAGAGGGACGTTTTGTTGCAAGCAAAGAGTGGCTTGACAAGCTGATCGCAAATGGACAGGTTGCAACTCAGTACTGCGACCCACAGGGAAATGTATCTATGGATGAGACATGGAACATTAATGGTTCCTATCTTGCAATCGAAGGTATCACCAGCCCGGATGGAAGAGTATTTGGTAAAATGGCTCATTCAGAAAGACGTGGACGTTCCGTTGCAATGAACATTTACGGAGAACAGGATCTGAAGATCTTTGAATCCGGAGTGAAATATTTTAAATAAAAATAATCAGGCGCTTGCAAATTTTGCAGGCGCTTGTTCTGTATTTCGGCAAAAATACAAAATTATGCAGGAAATGAAAATTAAAATTGCACAAAATATAAAAATAACATTTTTTTGCAAAAAAAATCTTGTGTTATAAAGTAAAATACTTTACAATATTAAAGGACAAAAGCGTCGAAGGAGAAGAACGGTTTTGCCGTCCTTCTTTTTTTGAATGATGAATGCAAATAAATCAAGAAATATGGCGCTTTAAATTTCATAATAACATTTTTCAGGAGGTACAAAGGTATGTCATATGTTGATGAAGTACTGGAAAAAGTAGTGGCAAAGAACCCTGCTGAGCCAGAATTCCACCAGGCAGTAAAAGAAGTATTGGAATCATTGAGAGTGGTAATCGAAGCAAACGAGGAGAAATTCAGAAAAGACGCTTTGCTTGAGAGACTGGTTGAGCCTGAGAGACAGATCAAATTCCGTGTTCCATGGGTAGATGACAATGGTCAGGTTCAGGTAAATACAGGTTACCGTGTACAGTTCAACAGTTCAATCGGACCATACA